>OIWL01001032.1_pt1 | contig 32657 bp, 27 predicted proteins | sample 1587561 | NCBI WGS metagenome assembly OIWL01 (sample SAMEA3888903, study PRJEB22519) | human gut metagenome | biome: human gut; feature: human-associated habitat; material: faeces | place: Denmark | collected 2010 | reverse complement strand
CTTGCATGTGTTAGGCACGCCGCCAGCGTTCATCCTGAGCCAGGATCAAACTCTCATGTTAAAGTGTTTGTATCCAGGTTCAAAATTTAGCTTGGCTAATTTTTAAACCGTTCTACTGTTTTGTTAGGTTTTGTTCTGAATGTTCTCATTCATGGTCTAAACCAAAAGACCATTTTTATAAGAATTTTCAGGGTTTTACATACTGTTCAGTTTTCAAGGAACTGTTTTTGTCGCCTCTGTGTTTCAGAAGCAACTCGTTTATTCTATCATACCGTTTCCGGTTTGTCAAGAACTTTTTAAAACTTTTTTCGAGAGATTAAGAAGTTTTCTTAATGACTCTTAATAAGTTTTGCCCTGTCGCTCAAGGCGAGTATTATAATAACAAATCTGTGCCGAAAAGTCAACTGTTTTTTCTATTTTTTTCGAATTTTTTTCTTTTGCATGTGCACTTACAACATAATGGGGTACATCCGCATTTTCAACGCAAGATATACCCCATTTCTGTATTGTCTTATTCGTATTTATCTCAGTTAAAAACTGTATCTCCATCGAGACACTTTTATAGACTCTCGCCGCCTAAAAGGGAGTGGCGTCTTATCTGACCGGGTGATCCATTTCCCGATTACCGTCTCTTTCTATTACAAAACGCTTCTCACCAGTCCGACCACAAGATAGGAAAGCATGTTATGGTCATACAGCCATGTCAGCCAGATACTTCCGTTGATCTGGTCGATCATACTCTTTCCGATCGGACTGCCGGAAAACAAGGTAAAGACCAGGCATCCTATCCACACAAAAATCAGCGCCTCCGTGAGCCCCAGGACTGCCCCTGCGATCTTATTGAGTCCATATATGATCGGCAGGCGGGAGAGCAGGTTCAGCCATACGATAACTATGTGAAGAGACGCATAGAATACCGTAAACAATACCGTAAATATGATCACACGGATCACACGGTCCGCCAGATATTTTCCGACATAGTCCTCAAAGATCTGTACTCCCATCTTCTGATATACTTCGCCGTTGTTGTTCTCGATCAGAAGCTTTTTGACCTGGTCCGGGATTTCCAGACTTTCGATAACTGCGCGTTCCCCCGCTTTTCCGGCGAGACCGGCCGTCTGGGCCATCTCATCCATCTTTTCATCAAGGCCGCTGGCCTTCAGTGCACTCTCCTTCATCGTTTCATAGAGTGCCGTATTGTGCTCCAGCCACGCAGCTGTCTGCGGGATCGCAATGCGCACCGCGAACAGCGTGATAAAAAGTGACATCACGGAGACTGCTATTCTTATAAATCCTCTGTAATGACCGTACAGCATCATCCCGATGAGATATGCCGCAACAGCCACCTCCAGCCAACGGCCGGATAACATTTCCAATATTTCCATCATTACTCAATTCCTGTAAAATGGCAGATCGCTTTCGCGACTCCCGCCTCATTGTTCGCCTTTGTGATATAATCTGCTGCCGCCTTTACGGATTCTTCGCCGTTTTCCATGGCAACACCGATCCCCGCCATGCGGATCATGGACAGGTCATTCTCCCCGTCTCCAAAGCTCATAGTAGCCTCCCGGTCGATTCCAAGGCGTGCTGCAAGACGGATCAGTGCTCCGCCTTTATCGGCGCCTTCCGCGTTGATCTCGAGGTTATTTGGAATCGATGAAGAGACAAGGATCCCCGGGATCTTTGAAAGTTCCTCACGCATCCTCTTTCTGGCATCCATATCGCAAAAGAACATGTTGATCTTATCCGCGTCCTGTCCGCGTTCTTTCAAATATGCAATGTTGTCCGGAACCGAATCCCTGGTTCTCCGCACAAGCTCCGCCAGACCTTCCGATGATACATATTTATATATATCATTATAAAATTCCGGCATCGTATATCCGATCCCGCCAATGTATACATCATACATAATCTCATCCGGGCTCGTCCGCGCCATCATCATGATCTTTTCCGCCAGCGCCACCGGGATCCGGCAGGAGTCGATAATCTCATTTTTTGCGAGATCTACCACCTGTGCTCCGTTTGTGAGGATCGCATAATGTACACCCGGCAGATTTCGGAGTTCATCCGGCAGTCCGCGCATCGTGCGGCCGGTCGCCGGGACGATCTCGATCCCACGCGCCGCACATTCCCGGAAAACGCGCAGATTTTCTTCCGGGATCTTCTTTTCATCGTCAAGCAGCGTTCCATCCATATCCGCCGCGATCAGTCTGATCTCCATAATATTCTCCTGTCATCATAGTCTGCCCACAAGATATCTTTTTAAGCTCCGCCCGCCGCCGTCATTTTCCGGCAGGTGATCTTCTTATCCGGCAGTTCTCATGGGCAGTAATCGTATTCCCCTCAGCAAACATAAGTTCGTATCTGTTGGTGAAAAATTTGCGCACCATCCCACTGCAAACGCAATGATCACATGGTGCGCATATTCATTTTTCAGCCTTTCAGCCTTCACATCTGTACTTTTTATCGTTTAGTCGAAGAAGTCTTTTTCATGAAGGATCAGAAGACCTTCTTTTGTATATGTCGGGGAGAAGAGTCCTGCGATCTTCTTTCCGAGAGACTTTTTCTCTGCCTTATCAGCAGCTTCCTCGATCAGATCGACAGCCGCTGCCTTTGTCAGGCGGACTTCATCCTCTTCCATCATTTCGATGCGCTCATATAGGGCAAGAAGACTCTTTCCTGTGATGCTGCAGTCGATCTCTGATGCATATTTGCAAGCATACTGGGCGAATTCGTCCGGATCCATCTCTTCATTATCGTCATAGTCTTCCGGAACAACCTCCTCTGCAGCTTCCGCTTTCACCGGAGTCTTCGGCTTTTCTTTGTCTGCAGCCGGCTTCTTCGGAGCTTCTTTGGACTTTCCAAATATTCCTGTCTTCTTCGGCGGGATATATTCCTCTTCCTCCGGTTCCTCTTCCGGCTCTTCTTCCTCGTAAGCGTCTGTTTCCGGTTCTTCTGTTTCTTCAGCCGCCGGCAGCTCTGGTTCTTCCTCCGGCTCCGTCTGTGTTTCCGGTTCCGGTGTCAGAGTGTAAGCTTCCTCTTCCTCCGGTTTCTGTTCCGGCTCCTCTTCCATCTCCTGCTCCGCACTTACCACATCGCGGGCGATCTGTTCCTGTTTTTCTGTGGAACGTTTCAGAGCAGCTTCCATTTCTGCTTCCGCTTTTTTCTGTTCAGCCGCTTCCTCATCGCTTCCGATGTACTGGAATTTACTTGCGAGAGAGGTATTGTGGGCATGGAGCGCCTCAAGGTTCTCCGGGGTATCGATCAGGACAACGATCATGCCGGAGCGGTCTTTTTCCATCAGGTCATCCAGTTCATTCTGGACAGCATCAGTAAGACCTGCCGCGTGCTGGATGATCAGATCTTTCCCTGCGAGCATGTCAGCAACTGCGCTGATCCCGCGCTTATTTAATTTCTCACTGCTGATCTTTGCAACCGGGTTCTTGATCCCGAGCTCGCGGTGGATCTCCTTTAAGGATTCAACAGCCATGGAAAGACCTTCCGCGTCCGTCTCCGCCTCGATCATCAGGTTGTTGGTATCGAGCATATCATCCAGGGATTCCAGTTCCAGATCTTCCTCGTTGTCATCCTCTTCCGGAGCCGGAATATTGCGGACCTGGTTTCTGCGTGCGCGTTCTCTGTCGATCTCCGCCTGTTTTTTCGCACGGCGTTCTTCTTCCTCGCGTCTCGCAGCTTCCCGCTCTTCCTCCGCACGGCGGAGCGCTTCCTCTTCCATCTCTTCCCGCTCTTTTGCGGCGCGGATCGCCAGTTTCTGGCGCTCGATCTCACGCTCTTCCTCTGTCGGGATCGTGTGCTCCGGTTCTTCCGTTCCCTGCGCATCTTCCGCAGCTTCCTGTCTTCCCCGGCGGATCGCACTGAGATCTGCAATGGTTCTTGTCGCGTCCATGTCGTTGTCTTCCTCGACAACAGCCGTCCGTCCCTCTTCCTCGGAAAGTCTGGACATCTCGTCTGCCAGCTTCTTTGTCTGGGCATCCTCATGGATCTGCAGGGCAACCTCTCTTGAGACATCCGTGTCTGGAGTTTCCTCCTCGTAGTCATCCTGTTCCGGGGCATTTCCGCTGTATTCTTCCTCAACAGCGCGCAGTTTTGCCTCGTATTTCTCCCTGTTCTCCACAAGGTCCATCTGATATTTGTTCAACGGTGCATACTGAAGTTTCAGATCCATCGCCTTGTCCACATATTTGCCAAGACCGAATAAGAGCATGATGCGGTCACATGTGGCAACACACTTGTCCTCGATCCCTGCTTTGTGGTAGAGCTCTGCCAGCTCATACAGCCATTTCTCATCCACCTCGGATGAAGTATACACTTCCAGCGCACGGATCAGCTGATCCACCGGTGCCTTTTTCGCCTTTAAGATCTTGTAGCGGAGCAGGTACTGGCGCGGATCATCCTGTGCGAGATCGCAGAATTCTCTGTAGTACGCCTCTGCTTCAGCCGTACTTCCGTCCTTTAAGGCGAGATCCGCCAGTTTATAGAGCAGGCGCTTACCGACCGGTGCGCGCTCGAAAGCCAGGAGCAGAATATCCTTCGCCTCCTGGTACTCCTCATTTTTCTCATAGATCTGAGCGATCATGGACAGAAGGCTCGCGTTGCGGACACGATGCCAGTCGATGGTATCCGCGATCTTCATCGCAGTTCCGTAATCTCCGCGGCTGACCATCTTTTTGATCTGCTCGACTTTAATATTAAACTCGTATTTATCCATTTCTTTCGCATCTCCTGAAACCGGAACAGCCATCTGCTGCCGGTTTTATAATTCCACCCGGCCTTCCAACGCCCGGAGAAGTGTGACTTCATCAATATATTCCAGATCTCCGCCGACCGGAACACCGCTGGCGATCCTCGTCACCTTGATCCCTGTCGGCTTGATCAGTTTGCTTATGTACATTGCCGTCGTCTCGCCCTCAAGACTTGAGTTTGTGGCGATAATGACTTCCTTCACTTCTTCCGTCTGAAGACGCGTCATCAGCTCTTTTAATTTGATATCTCCCGGTCCGATCCCAAGCATCGGGGAGATCGCGCCGTGGAGCACATGGTACACCCCGTCGAATTTTCCCGTTTTTTCGTATGCCGCCAGATCACGCGGGTTCTCCACGACCATGATCACGCTGTGGTCTCTGGTCTGGCTCCGGCAGATCGGGCAGAGTTCCTGGTCCGTCAGGGTGAAGCACTCCTTGCAGTAATGAACATTGTGTTTCGCATCCCGGATCGAGTTCGAGAGCCGTTCCACCTGTTCCTCCGGCATGTTGATGATGTGGAATGCCAGACGCTGGGCCGTCTTATTTCCGATTCCCGGCAGTTTCGACAGCTCCTCTATCAATTTTGATATCTGACTGCTGTAGTAATCCATAATTTAGAAGGAAAGTCCTCCCAGGTTTCCGAGACCGCCTGTGAGTTCAGACATCACTGCGCTGGACTCAGCCTCCATCTGGTGGAACGCCTCATTTGTCGCAGCAACGATAAGATCCTCGAGCATCTCAACATCATCCGGATCTACTGCCTCCGGGGAGATCTTTACAGCGACAACTTCCTTCTTGCCGGATACGGTAACGGATACAGCTCCACCGCCTGCTGTTGCTGTGTACTGCTTCTCCTCAAGCTCTTTTGTCTTCTCTTCCATCTGGCGCTGCATTCTCTGCGCCTGTTTCATAAGATTTGTCATATTGCCGGGCATACCGCCCGGAAAACCGCCACGTCTTGCCATGGTGTATTTCCTCCTGATATTCTTAGTTTTTTATAAATGATGTTCAGGCTCAAAAAAGCTTTTTGAGTCCTTCCGTCAACGCTGACCGGACATTGCCCATATAGGTATGACCGGTTCACAGGTTTCAAGTTGAATCTGTGTTTATATTAATCGCAGCTTTTATCACTGCGGCTAATCTTCGATTGTAATATCCATATGGATGTTTTCTCTCAGCTCATCATCGCTGATATAGCGGGTATCCATCCGTTCCCCGTTTTCCCGCATGCGGGATTTAAAATACAGGGATTTTCCGTATTTCTGCTCCACATACCTTTCCAGATCACCGAGGACGCTCGGACGGCTTCCGATGGCAAAATTCATCGGATCATTGAACACGATGCAGAGACAGCTGTCGCCCGCCGGTTCCACTACAGTTTCCCGGAAACTCGGGCGGATGGACATACCCATGTCGCGGACGATCTTGCCCCACTCATTCCGGATCATGTTGAGATCCTCCAGCTGGGCTTTCGGCAGTGATACAGTCCTCGGCTCATAAGTCTGACCGGAAGCCGGGGGATTCTGCATTCCCGCCGGATTCTGCGCTGGCTGACCTGCCGGTCCCGCGCCATTTCCCGGTGCTCCGGCACCGTCGTAAGCAGGCTGTGCATACATCTGCGGTGACATCTGCGCGGCTCCCATCATCGGATCACCGGCGATCCCGGCATTCTGCGCGGGAACATAGCCGCCTGCGGGCATCGCAGGGATCCCTTCCTCCACCATGCGCTCCAGCTTTTCCAGGCGCTCCAGGATGGAATCCATGTTCTGCTCCATCTCCGGCTTGGTGAGCTTGATGAATGCAAGCTCGATGAGCACGCGTTTCTGGTTTGCGAAACGGATCTGGTTGGAGAGCTCCGAGAACACGCGGATATATCTCATCAGAGTATTCTCGTCCACAAGCGCCGCGTCTTCCCGCATCTGTGCCAGATTGTCCTCCGACATATCCAGAAGGTCTTCCGCATCATCCGCCGTCTTTAACAGGAGCAGATTTCGGAGAAACCAGATGAAATCCACGACAAACTGGGAAAGTTCCCGGCCCTGGACTACCATCTCCTCAAGCTTCAGGATACAGTCCTTCGTCCGGTTCTCCCGGATCGCATGGAACAGATCCCGGAATACGCTGTTGTCGACAGCGCCGAGGACATCCAGCACATGTTCATACGTCAGCGTCTCGCCGAAGTGGAACGCCGCGCACTGGTCCAGGAGACTTAGAGCGTCTCGCATGGAGCCGTCTCCGGCTTTTGCCACATAGCGGAGCGCTTTATCCTCCACCGGCATGTTTTCCGCTTCCGTAAGTTCTTTTAACCGGGCCGTGATCGTGTCCAGCGTAATGCGCCGGAAATCATACCGCTGGCATCTGGAAAGCACCGTGATCGGGATCTTGTGGACCTCTGTGGTCGCCAGGATAAAGATTACATAGGACGGCGGCTCCTCCAGTGTCTTTAACAGGGCGTTGAACGCGCCTGTTGAGAGCATATGAACCTCATCGATGATGTATACGCGATATTTTCCCTCCGTCGGCGGGTACTGGACCTGCTCACGGATCTCACGGATGTTCTCAACGCCATTGTTGGACGCAGCATCGATCTCCACCACGTTTAACGAGGTTCCGGCCGCGATCTGCCTGCAGCTCGGGCATTCGCCGCAGGGACTTCCGTCCACCGGATGTTCACAGTTTACCGCCCTGGCCAGGATCTTCGCCACCGTTGTCTTACCGGTTCCTCGGGTTCCGCAGAACAGATACGCGTGCCCGATCCTGCCGGAACCGATCTGATTCTGTAAAGTTTTAACGATATGGTCCTGGCCTTTTACATCCGCAAAGACCTGCGGACGCCATTTCCTGTATAACGCTTGATATGACATGTTCTATCAGTCTCCGAAACTGATTCCGATAAGCTTCGCTTCTTTTACAATATCGGACTGCGGATCCACATATTTCAGTTTGCCGGCAGATTCTGCCAGCGGGATATCCGTGATCACATTGTTTTTTACAACGACCAGCTTGCCGAATTCATTATTTTTGATCATGTCGGCGGCATGAGCGCCGATCCTTGTGGAGAGAACGCGGTCATACGGGACCGGAGTGCCACCGCGCTGCATATGGCCCGGAACGGTCACACGGATCTCCTGTCCTGTCATCTCCTGGATCTTCGCGCCGATCTCATACGCGACGGACTGGTATTTCGTTGCGCGTTCCTCCAGATACTTCTTATACTCCTTCTTGGAAAGAGCTGCCTGTTCTTTTGAGATCGCACCCTCAGCCACCGCAAGGATCGAGAAACGGCTTCCGTTCTTCGTCCGCTCTTTGATCTTCTTTACGACTTTATTTAAGTCATACGGGATCTCCGGGATCAGGATGATATCCGCTCCGCCGGCGATGCCTGCATGAAGTGTGAGCCAGCCGACTTTATGTCCCATGATTTCCACGATGAAGACACGTCCGTGGGAGGACGCGGTCGTGTGGATACAGTCGATCGCATTCGTCGCGATATCCACAGCGCTCTGGAATCCGAACGTCATATCCGTTCCCCAGAGATCGTTATCGATGGTCTTCGGAAGTCCGATCACGTTGAGTCCTTCCTGGCTTAAGAGATTTGCCGTTTTCTGGCTTCCGTTTCCGCCGAGGACGACTAAAGCGTCCAACTTCAATTTATAGTAGGTGTGCTTCATGAGCTCCACCTTGTCGAGGCCGTTCTCGTCCGGTACACGCATCAGCTTGAACGGCTGTCTGGAAGTGCCGAGCATCGTTCCGCCTTTTGTGAGGACGCCTGAAAAATCTGATTGTTTCATCATCTGATAATTTGCATACATCAGACCTTTATATCCATCTTCAAATCCGATAATTTCCACTTCATCTTTGTAGATCTGATACAGACCTTTTGCGACTCCGCGCATCGTTGCGTTTAATGCCTGGCAGTCGCCGCCGCTCGTAAGGAATCCAACTCTCTTCATCGTCTTGTCCTTTCTCCGATTTCTTTCAGTCGAAATGTGAATGCATGTATCCAAGATAAGATTATAATACAAAGAAAAGAGACGGGCAAGAAAAACTTGTCTCCTCTCTCTTTTCTAGGCATATTAGTTACTGTACACGGTAGGAATTTTCTGAACTGAAAATTCCGTACAATACAGTTGTGGCAGCAGATTTTGCCGATTCGGAATGCGAAGCATCGGCAAAATCGTGTTACAGTGCGCGGGCATAGAGTGTCCGTGTACTGTAACACATATTATGGACAAAAATAAGGTCCTCATGCAGACCGGCAGACGGTGCGTCCTCTCTTTTTTATTGTTCCGGGCGTTTCAAACGGACCGGATTCGGGATCTCGGCATGGTTATTTGCCGACATCGTGTCGCGCATCATTCCGTCGAGCTGGCGGAACTCAACGCTCGGATCCATGTAGCGGACCCAGAGGCCGTATCCGAACTCGTTTTTCTTCTCCGAATAACTGATCGGCACTCCGGCATAGTAATCTTTGTAGATATCCGTATAAAAGTCCGCCATAACTTCTTTTAATTCTTTCGGCACATCCTCCAGGGTTTTAAAGATCTGATTCTTGATGACCGTCTGCAGATAATCCGCTGCATAGGCTGAGAACTCAAGAAGGTTCGGATCCGTCTCCCCGTTTGCGGCCGCCCAGGTGGAAACATCCACGGTCTTTGCGAGATAATCGATGCTGCCGTCCGTGTTTAACGTTACAGTCCCGTACTGACATGGCGGCAGGATCAGGGAATTGCTCACGATCTCCCAGATTCCGTAAGTGTCTGAGCCCATTCCCGGCTCTGTCAGGTGTTTCATGACCTTCTGCGTGTGGAGATGGCCGCTGAAGTACACAGGCGTCAGATAACGTTCAAAGAGTTCCCGGACCTCGTCACAGTTCTCGATCACGCATTCCTCCACATAGACACGGCTCAGGCGCTGGAGATTGTGGTGTCCAACCGGGATCACGGTGATTCCTTCGGCATACGCCTCTTTCAGGCATTCTTCCATCCATTCCAGCGTTCCCTCTTTAATCTCACCGTACACCTCATTTTCCGGCTCGCAGACCGTCGTATCAAGCATCATGAGCCAGGTGGTATCATTCAGTTCCACCAGATAACTCAGGGAATCCGGTGCTTCGCTCTTTGCCTCATTGTATCCGAAATCTCCGTAAATCTCCCGGAATTCTTCCGACGTCACGCTTTCCACATCCGTTCTCTGATCCCCGAAGTATTCTCCGGCATTCGGCTTGTTGATATCGTGATTTCCGGGGATCACATAGACCGGGATCCCTGCGTCTTTGATCTTCCGGAGTTTTTCCGCAAATTCCAGGTGGTTTGCCTTTTCTCCATTTAAACTCAGGTCGCCGCTCAGGATCAGGGCATCCGGATGTGCCTCAAGAACTTCCGATTCAAACGCCTGCCATAACTGTGGCTGATAGCGGATCTCTTTTCCATCACTGCTGTTTACAAGCTGGTCAAATGCTACGCCATAATCCGTCAACGACGGTGACATGTAGTGGGTGTCAGACGCGATGATTAGATGCGTCTCGATCTTTTCCCGGTCCACCGGATCTCCGGGACCTTCCGTCTCCTCTTCGGTCGGCTCCTCGGTTTCTGTCCCAGTCTCCGATTCCGTTTCCGTCTCTGTCGGCGGTTCCGACTCGGTTGTTGACGGTTCTGTCTCTTCCGCGGCACTCTCTTTTGTTTGATCCGGAACATGGTCCCGCACTGCGGGCAGGACAAAGATCACCCCGGCCAATAAAAAAAGAAGCGCCAGCAATAGCAGAAATTTCTTTCTCATTCACTGTCACCTCTTAAGATTTCTTTTTTATCCGCACGCTCTGCTTTGAATACGTCTCATAAACGTTACCCTGGCAGCCAGCTCGGTCCCGGCTCCCTCGCGGCACATGGAAGGTTCTCCTTAATGCTGCTGCATTCCTGCCCTGACATGGTTCAGAGAGTCCCATTGCGCGAGACCAAAACGTCAGCGCCGCTTACCAGGGGCAGCTTCACAAGGAAGTACCCGCGGCAGAACATCACCCCTGCTGTAGCGGATTGCAGGTACAGGGCACCGCTATCTCCCCGGCTGTGCGGACCAGTTAAGTATACATGGACGGGGGCATTTTGTCAAGTTGCGAAATCCCCCGGTGACAGTGAACTATCTGCAAATTTCTTCCCTGATTTCACCAAATCGTATTCATCTGCTTATTTGAACAGCGGCATTTTTGTGATCGGGAATGTCTGGTTCTCTAACGGTTCATGCCAGATCCCGTACCAGATATCTTCCAGGTTATCGCCGTCGGCTGCCAGAAATCCGTAAACTTCACTGTCGTACTCCGGGATTTCCACCGGACCGTACAGCAGCCTGCTGCCGTATTCCTTATAAAGATCCGCAGCCATCTCATTTAACCGGTCATCCGCCAGATATGCATCCTTGAAAGCACCTTTTTCCTTATCTTCCCGGAACACTTTGCAGACTTCTTCCGGAAGTTCCGTCACATCCCCATAAGTGTCAGAGTAAAGGTACATCGGGTTCTTTTCCTTCGTGTATGCTTTCGGTGCCACCACGCAGCCATCCGCATCTCCGACAACCTCCGTGTAATCATCGCCCTGGGTTACGATCGGTCCCGCTTCCTCCAGCGTGTAGGCTGCAGCCGGCTCCAGCGTCGCAGGGTCATCGGAACTATTGATATTAAATGAAATGTATCCGAAGGAACCATGCAAAGAGATTTTGTCTTTGCTCACATAGTCAAGTTCCACGACATCCCCATAGGACTGCTTTTTCGCGGTTTCAAGGTCCAAAACAGCCGCTTTTGTTTCTTCGTCAGGAGAACCGATTTTCCCGGCCAGAAAGATCTTCGTTGGTCCGTCTGCTCCGCCGATGATTCCGATAGATGCTGCCTCCTTTTTATCTCTATTCTGGATATAACACACTGCGGCAACTCCCGCAAGCACCAGAATTCCTGCAGCCGCCAGGATCTTCTTTTTATTTTTCATACTTTTTCTCCGTTTCCGAATTAACAGGATCTGTGATCATAACTGTGTCATATGGAATCTTCCATTCCGAAATTTTCTGCCCATGAGGTTCATTGATCAGAAAGACCATTTATCCGTTTGCACCGCCCGGGATTGCCGGGAAGTCGTCTCTGCCAAATCTCATGTGCATCCTCCGGATTTATTTCATCTTACCATACAGTTATTACTTCTATATATAAACTTTCTTAACTTTCCCTGTCCATTTCCAGGCATTTTGTGCGGTGCGCAGCGCCCTTTTATTCTATTCACACTTCACCACGTTCTCTTGCATTCCATGTCCGTCCAGTATATACTGGTGAGGCAAAATGATTGTTTTCCGCGGACAGCAGCGAATTTCCAAACAGGAAATCCTGCCTGATGCTGTACACGGTAACGCAAATGTCTCTGCAGGAAAGGATTTATTATCATGAACAACAAGGGGTTTATCAAAGAAGTGCTTGTCATGACCCTGGCTGATGCGATCACGGCCATCGCAGTCTACTTTTTTCTGGTGCCGAGCCACACCTCGATCAGCAGTATCTCCGGTCTCGGGATCGTATTGACCCACTTTATTCCGCTTCCGCTCTCCGTGATCACGATGGCCTTCAATGTCATTTTACTGATCATCGGGTTTATCCTCTGTGGAAAAGAGTTCGGAGCAAAGACCGTGTATACAAGCGTCATGCTGCCGGTATTTCTGGGAATTTTTGAGAAGATCTTCCCAGATTTCACCTCTCTCACCGGGAGCCAGGAACTGGATGTTATCTGTTACGTCCTCGTCGTCAGCGTCGGGCTTGCGATGCTCTTTAACATGAACGCATCATCCGGCGGACTTGATATCGTTGCGAAGATCATGAATAAATATCTGCACATGGATCTCGGAAAGGCCATGTCCCTCTCCGGCATGTGCGTGGCGCTCTCCTCCGCACTGGTTTACGACAAAAAGACGGTCGTGCTCAGTGTCCTCGGTACATATGTGAACGGGATCGTCCTCGACTACTTTATTTTCGATCAGAACGTCAAGAGACGTGTCTGCATTATCACTAAAAAGGAAGAAGAACTCCGCAAGTTCATCATCGACAACCTGCATAGCGGGGCCACGATCTATGAAGCCACCGGTGCTTACAATTTTGAGAAACACAACGAGATCATCACGATCGTCGATAAGCGCGAATACCAGGCGCTCATGAACTATATCAGTTCCAGTGATCCGGAGGCGTTTATCACGATATATAAGGTTTCGGATATCCGGTACCGGCCGAAGAAATTCAGCGCGTAACATGCATGTAAACGCTTCCATTGCCAGTTTTCTGTGATTATATGGAGACAGAAAAGACCGTCGCCAGATCTTATCTGATATGTGTCCGGAATTCCGGGTATCTATCATATCAGATCTGGCAGCGGTCTTTTATTATAAGTAATTCTATTGCAACTTTTCTGCCTTCAGAACCATCCACTGGCATTTTTCGGTTTCACGGCAAAAACCGATTCTCCGTTTGTCTTTTATGCATTTTCTGAGGTTTCTTTCTCCGCCTGCTCCAGCTTCTTACGTTTTCCTTCTTCCCGCAGTGCTTTAAAGAAATCCTTCAGCATCTGAGAGCATTCATCCCCGCAAAGTCCGACTTCCGTCTCCACCTGGTGGTTAAATCCGTCTTCATGCAGCATGTCGAGCACGGATCCGGCGCAGCCTGCCTTCGGGTTCATGCAGCCGATCACGACTTTCGGGATCCGCGCCTGGACGATCGCACCGGCACACATCGGACATGGTTCCAGCGTCACATACATCGTACAGTCCTCAAGCCGCCAGTCCCCGATGATCCGGCAGGCCTTCCGCATCGCGATGATCTCCGCGTGGGCCAGCACGTTCTTATCCACGGTCCGCCGGTTATATCCCCGCGCGATGATCTTCCCGTCATGCACGATCACGCAGCCGATCGGCACTTCTTTTAAAGCCGCCGCCTTTTTTGCCTGGCGGATTGCTTCTTTCATATAGTGTTCTTCTATTGTCATCTTTTTCATATGTTTCTCCGAATTTCAGGTAATGTTGTCTATGGTCATGGATCAGGAAATGGTTCCAGATCCTCGCCTTTCATTCCTTTTTTATTGTACCTTATTTTTTATTTCTGGCAAGATAAATAAATATGAAAGACAATACAAAGCAGCCTGTCTGTTAAAACTCACCGTATCTTCAGATCCGTATACCAGTACCCAAACCGCCCGTCCCCGACCGGCTGGCGCCTGGAGAGGACGAAATTCGGGAAGCCGAACATGGTGGCCATGTATTTTTCGCTGCTGTAGTAGTGCCCGGGGACTCCCAACAGGTAGCGGGATTTCTTTTTGTTCCCGCCGAGCTTTACGAGGATCAGATAGCGGAAATTATAGTAGCCGTGGAGCAGAAAGCTGTTGTTTCCATAAACCCAGCACTCTCGCGGGAGTTTTCCGATATCCTGCGGACGAATCGTCAGGATATCGCAGCCGTCCTCATACTCGAACGGCTGGATCTTCGGGTATGTCCTTTTAAATTCCTCCCACAGTTTTTCCGGATCGGCCGCAGGATCTTCCGTCTCCTGCAGATAACGCAGAACCTCCGGATTTTCAAGTTCCGGGGAGACCATGGGAGCTGTGGGGGCAGTTGAATGTGCTGCCTGTGAAGCTGCACTTTTGGGGGACTGCGCCGTCATACCGGAAGTCTGTACTGGATTTTGTCTGAACTTCTGGCTATTCGGCCGCTGTACTCTTTGAGCAGTTTTCATGTAAAACGGCAGGTCTGTTCCCTGCGGTATTCCCTGCTCCTGCTGCGCTGTTTCCACCTGTTGTTTTTCTGTTTCCGACTCAGAAGTTTTCTCCGGATCCAGGTTCGCCGTCTGATCATTCTCCTCTTCATCCCCGGAAGTCTCTTCCATTTTCCGCTCTATCGGTCTGTCTTCCACGTTTCCGCATGTGTCATCCGATTTTTCATCGATTTCATCGTCTTCCCCCGACAAGTAGACCCTGCCACAGTCTTCACTTTGTTCTTCCTGCTGCTGTACTTCATGATCCGCAGTGTCTTCCTCTTCCGCTTTCCCATCATATGCCGGCGCTTTCTCCGTCTTTAGGTCTCCCTCTGCACCGCTCAGCTCTGCTGCATGCGCCGTCTTTTCTCTCTCGTCTGATTCCACCGTATGCATATTCCGCTTCTCCGGGGCTCCGCTTTCCTCTTTTTTCCCCGGTCCCGGATCATGTACGCTCTTTTCCTCCTGCTCTCTCCGCTCTTCTTCCCTGGCGATCTCCTCCTCGATCTCTTTTACCACCTTGGAAACCGCCTGTGTATCCATTCCTTTTTCCGCCTCCGGCAGCATCTGGGCAGTAAATTTCGGAACCGAGAGGACCGGATTCTCCCCGGTATTTCCCTCCTCCGCCGCCAGCGCGTCCTCCCAGATCGTCTTATAGCACCGCCAGGAATTCTTTACGTCATGGACCGACAGGCCGAAATATGTATCAAGTCCGGTACCGCTTCCCTCCACGTTCTTCGCGTCCACATTGACCCGGAACTCCCCGTTTCCGCCGCGCACAAAAACGTTTCCAAGAAATGTCTCACGACCGCCTGTCCCTAAAAGATACGCGCCAATGGCATTGCCGCCCATATAGATCCGCTTCACATTGACATTGATCCTGCACTGCCCGTTCCGCGCCTCCAGCTTCGCAAATCCCACATTTTTCCCTTTCTTTTTTCCTTCGTACTCGTAAATATAAGAAATCAGTCTGCGATAATCTGCCATAATCAAAAACACTCCTTCTGCACTTATGTATATGCGGAAGGAGTGTTTCTCATAACTATTTTTTAATTGTCATTTGCCATCAATGATCTTATCCGGAAATATGCCGATCTTTCAGAGAGATCTATTATTTGCGGATCGCTCCGGATTTTACAGCCGCCTCAGCAACACGTTTTGCAACATGCTCTGCAACGCCTTCTTCGAGCGCACCCGGAATGATATACTCTGCGGAGAGTTTGTCCGGTGTTACAAGCTCAGCGATCGCCTGGGCTGCAGCAACCTTCATATCGTAGTTGATATCTCTTGCGCCGCAGTCTAATGCGCCGCGGAAGATTCCCGGGAATGCAAGGACGTTGTTGATCTGGTTCGGGAAGTCGGAACGGCCTGTTCCCATTACCTTTACGCCTGCTGCCATCGCCTCATCATACATGATCTCCGGATTCGGGTTCGCCATTGCAAAGACGATCGGATCTTTCGCCATCGTCTTGATCATCTCCGGCTTCAGTGCACCTGCTACGGACACGCCGATAAATACGTCCGCTCCGACGAGAGCGTCTGCAAGAGTTCCGCGCTTATCCTCAAGGTTTGTGATATCGCAGAGCATCTTCTTGTGATCCTTGATGCCGACTCCGCGGTCTTTATAGAGGATTCCGTTTTCGTCGCAGGCGATGATATTTTTCACGCCTGTCGCAAGCAGCATCTTGATGATCGCAGTTCCGGCAGATCCCGGTCCGTTTAATACAACATGGATCTCATCAATCTTCTTTCCGACAACTTTTAATGCGTTTAAGAGAGCCGCTGTAACGACAACTGCTGTGCCGTGCTGGTCATCGTGGAATACCGGAATATCAAGCTCTTTCTCCAGACGTGCCTCAACCTCGAAGCATTTCGGGGAAGCGATATCTTCCAGGTTAATGCCGCCGAAGCACGGAGCAATGTATTTCACTGCCTTGATGATCTCCTCGGTGTCTGTCGTATCGAGACAGATCGGGAACGCATCAACGCCGCCGAACTCTTTAAAGAGGACTGCCTTTCCTTCCATGACCGGCATAGCAGCTTCCGGTCCGATATTTCCAAGACCTAAAACTGCGGTTCCATCAGAAACAACTGCTACCAGATTGCCCTTTGCAGTGTACTTGTAAACATCTTTCTTATTATCATGGATCTTTCTGCATGGCTCCGCAACACCCGGTGTATAGGCGGTGCTTAAGTCATCTCTTGTCTTTACCGGAACCTTGCTCGTAACTTCGATCTTTCCATGATGTTCCTCATGGAGCTTTAACGCTGCTTCATTGAAATTCATTGCGCTTTCCTCCTGCAAATTCATTATCATTACCAGACTGCCCTGCGGTCTCCTGTCTCCGGATGATCTGTATTTTCCCATTTCCGGCGGTCAGATCCTTTCCCACAGTTTTCGTATTCTTTTTCGGGCAGTTCCTGATCTGCTTAATCTCGAGTTTACCACACTCACTCTGAAAAGGAAACTGCTTTTTATTTCTCTCCGCACATTGCCGCCAGGTTTTGGTTACAGTACACGGGCACTCTATGCCCGCGCACTGTAACAGGTTTTGATCATCTACCACGCTGCCACCGTTCCGTCTGCCCGCGGTTCGGTTGCTCCGCAGAGCACATCGTTTTCATCTCTCCAGATAATCTGTCCTCGCCCGAAGGACAGGGAACTCTCAAGGACTTCCATCTCATGTCCCCGTTTTTTCAGCTCTTCCACGATCCCGGCCGGGAATGTCTTTTCCACCTGGATCTTCTTTCCACCGATCCACTGCCATCTCGGCGCGTTGAGCGCATCCTGCGGATTCATCAGGAAGTCCACTGTATTCATGATGACCTGGACATGGCCCTGCGGCTGCATGAAACCGCCCATAACGCCGAACGGTCCAACTGCTTTTCCTTCCTTCATCAGAAATCCCGGAATGATCGTGTGCAGAGATTTCTTTCCCGATCCCAGACAGTTTTCCATTGTCTCATCCAGTGTGAAGTTCGCCCCGCGGTTCTGCAGCGCGATCCCTGTTCCAGGTATTACGATCCCGGATCCAAATCCCATGTAATTGCTCTGGATGTAGGAGACCATATTGCCTTCCCCGTCCGCTGTGCAGAGATAGATCGTTCCTCCGCGGAACGGATTGCCTGGCTCCGGTGTGAGCGCCTGTTCTCCGATGAGCGCCCGTCTTCCGTCCGCATATTCATCAGAAAGCAGCGTCTCCACCGGTGCTTTCATATAATCCAGGTCCGCAACATACCGGTTTCCGTCCGCAAATGCCAGTTTCATCGCCTCCAGCTGTTTATGCACGGTATCTGCATTGTCCCGCTCCGCAAAGGAATACCCCTTTAAAATATTCAATGCCATCAACGCAATGATCCCGTCTCCGTTCGGCGGGATCTCGCAGACATCATATCCCCTGTAATTTATGTGGATTGGTTTCACCCACTCACACCAGTAATTTTCAAGATCTGATCTCCGGAGATATCCGCCGGTCTTTCTTGAAAATTCGTCGATCTGATCCGCAAGTTCTCCACGATAAAATGCTTTTGCATGAGTCTGCGCGATCATTTCCAGCGTCTTTGCATGAGCTTCCGACCTCCAGATTTCTCCCGGCTGCGGGGCATGTCCGTCCGGGGCGAACGTTTCAAACCATGACCGGAAACATTCTTCCGTCAGCGTTTCTGAAAACTCTCTGTATGCAGTGTTCCATATTTTTGATGTCACCGGACTCACCGGATATCCCTCGCGTGCATATGTGATCGCCGGTTCCAGCACCTTTTCCAGCGGAAGTCTTCCAAACTTTTCCGAGAGTTCCGCCCATGCGGACGGGGCGCCCGGGACCATCACCGGGATCCAGCCTCGTTTCGGCATTTCGGTGTATCCCTGTTTTTTCACTTCTTCTGCAGTGATCGCCATAGGTGATCTTCCGCTGGCATTCAGCCCGTGAAGTTCTCCCTTTGTCCAGACCAGGGCGAAGGCGTCGCTTCCGATCCCGTTGGACGTCGGCTCCAGAACTGTCATACACGCCGCTGTCGCGATCGCCGCGTCAACTGCGTTTCCGCCCCGTTTTATGATGTCGAGTCCCGCCTGGGCCGCCAAAGGCTGGCTCGTGCAGACCATACCTTTTTTCCCGTACACAACACTTCTTCGTGATGGATAATCATATTTCTGCGCATCAAATTTCAGCATATCCATTTCCTCCTGATCAAGCCATTTATTCCTGGGTTGTAAGTGTACCGCAATAAACAGAAAGTCCGTTTATTGCTTTATCATGCTGGAATCGTATCACTTGAAAGTATGAAATGTCAATAAAAAAGCAACCTAAAAAACGGCGTAGAAATTTCTCTCGTTACTGTAACTTTCTCTCCACGCCGTTCTTTTATTCCAGTATAAAATTTTCCACCAGTTTTTTCGTGAACTCCATCTTCGGATGTCCGATCACATCCTCCGTCCGCCCTGTCTCCACGAACTTTCCTTCTTCCATCACTGCGATCTCATCGCAGAACCAGCGGACCACATCGAGGTCATGGGAGATAAACAGATAGCTCAATCCCAGCTTTTCCTGGAGTTCCTTTAAGAGTGTCATGACCTGGGCCTGCACGGAGACATCTAACATGCTGGTCGGTTCATCCAGGATCAGGATCTTCGGATCCAGTGAGAGTGCCCGGGCGATCATGATCCTCTGCGCCTCACCTCCGCTGATCTGGTGCGGATAGCGGTCCAGAAGTTCCTCTCCGAGATCTACCAGATCCAGAAGTTCTCTGACCCGCGCTTTTCTCCCCGCTTTGTCATACATCCTGTGGATGATCATCGGCTCTTCCAGGCTGTATCCGATCTTTTTTGCAGGATCCAGGGATGTCTCCGGATGCTGGAAGATGATCTGGATCGTTCCATCAATCTCGATGGTTCCGGAGTCCGGCTTTATCAGTGACAGGAGCATGTTCGCGATCGTCGATTTTCCGCAGCCGGAATTTCCTACGATCCCGAATGTTTTCCCGTCCTGTACCGTAAAAGACACGTCCTTCACCGCTTCCACGCGGGTCTTTTTAATGATCCCGCCAGTAAATGTCTTGCTGATATGGCTGACTTTAAGCATACCGGACGCACCTCACTTTCCTTCCGTCCGGAAGTTCCGCCTCCGGGATCCGTCCATTTTTGCATGCGTCCACTGCATGCGCACATCTCGGGTAAAAACTGCAGCCGGAATTTCCCTCTTTTTTTCTCACTGCGCGCCCGATCGGGTTCATTCCCTTCCCCGGGAGCGATGCGATCAGTCCTTTCGTGTATGGATGTGCCGGATGTTCAAGGATCGTCTTTGTCTCCCCGGCTTCCATGATGCTCCCTTTATAGAGCACCATCAGCCGGTCACACAATGCCCCTGCCAGGGCAATATCATGGGTGATCACGATCATGCCTTCGGTGTCCGTCTCTGATATCTCTTTCAGGACCCGGTAGACCTGGCGCCGGAGAATCGCATCCAGACCTTTTGTCGGCTCATCGGCGATGACCCATTTCGGCCGGTTCATGAGTCCCATGGCAGAGATCACTCGCTGGTTCATGCCGCCGCTCAGCTGGAATGAGTAAGCGCGGTTGATCCGGTCCGGATCTGAAAAGCCAAATCTGCGGAGAAACTCATCCCTCCGGGAATCGGCAAGCTCTTTGTCCTTATTTCCGTGGACTGTCATGCACTCCGTGAGCTGTTTTCCGATCCTGCGGATCGGGTTTAAGGATTCCGTGGGATTCTGTGGGATCAGGGCGATCTCTTTTCCACGGATCTTCTGCATCTCTTTTTCCGGCAGCCGGTACAAATCCATCCCTTTATACATACAGCTTCCTTCCACCCGGGCCTGCCCGGAGAGAAGTCCCAGGATGGACATGCCTAAAAGCGATTTTCCGCTTCCGCTCTCCCCGATGAGTCCTGTGACACTGCCTGACGGAAAGTATGCGCTGACATCTTCCATGGCATGGATCATCTCGCCGCCGTCCTGGAAGGTGACGGAGAGGTCGCGGATCTCAATGTCACTTTTTTCTTCTGTTTTCCATTCTTTTTTATCTTCCATCTGATCTTCTCTCCTGGCTGTTCCGTTTTTTCACAGTTACAGGCAAAAATCTGTTCCGGCTCAGCTATGCTGAGGAAATTTTGCCTTTTTTGCATGCTTTCCGACATCACATCGTCTTCATCACATCTTTCCGCACATCCAGCCGGTCACGCAGTTCATCTGCCAGAAGGTTGATGCTGAGGGAAAGAAGCAAAATACAGAGTCCCGGAGCGATGACGAGCAGCGGTTCCTGGCGGAAATACTGTCTCGCATCGTTGATCATGACGCCCCAGTCCGGTGTCGGGGGCTGAAGTCCCAGACCAAGATAACTCATGGACGCCACCGAGATCACATTTCCGGCGATCCTGGTGGCAAAAAGGACGCTCAGAGTTCCTAAAATATTCGGAGAAATATGCAGGAACAGGATCCGGAGGTCTCCGGCTCCGATGGTTCTCAGTCCTTTAATAAAGCTCTCCTGTTTCAGTTTCATAACTTCACCGCGGACGATCCTGGAAAATCCGACCCAGGAATTGATCACGATCGCGATCAGCATGCTCTTCACGCCCTGTCCAAGAAGTCCGGCCACCGCGATCATCAGCGTCAAGCCGGGAAGTCCCTGGAAAATGCTGGAGATCGTCGTGATGATCCCGTCGATCCAGCCGCCGAAATATCCCGCGAAAAGTCCCAGTGCAAAACCGAGCAGCATCGAGAGGACGGTCGCCACCAGGGCGAGAAGGATCGACTGTCTTCCGCCGTAGAGAACACGGCTCAGCGTATCTCTTCCGATATTATCCGTGCCTAAAAGATGCGCGGCAGACGGTTTCTGAAGTGCTTCCGACAGGTTCGAGACCAGCGGATCATAGGGAGCAAGGACCGGCGCGAGTACGCTGGTCAAAAGGATCAATAATAAGATTACCAGACCGGTCTTTGCTTTTCCTGACAGGTGGAGTTCCTTTAATTTATTCATGATTCCACCGCCTCTCCCGCCCGGATCTTCGGATCAAGTGCGATATAGATCAGGTCGATCAGAATGTTTGTCAGCACATAGATACAGCCTGAAAACAGAACATACGCCTGCACCACATAATAATCCTTCGACTGCACACCCGCGATCGCGTAGCTTCCGATCCCGGGGATCGCAAAGATCGTCTCCACGATCGAGGCGCCGCCGATGATGCCCGCCATATGGGTTCCCAGGTAGGTGATGATCGGGATCAGCGCGTTTCCGAACGCATGGCGGACCACTGCGCGGCGGCGGCTCATTCCTTTTGCATCCGCCACAGTCATGTACTGTCTTCCGATCTCATCGAGGATCGCGCTCCTTGTCAGTCTCGCACAGACTCCGATACTCGGGAGTGCCAGCGTGACCGCCGGGAGAATAAAGCCGGATCCGTCGGAGATCCCGCTGCTCGGCAGGATCTTCCACTGTTCCGCAAAGATAAAGATCAGGACAATGGCGATCCAGAACCCCGGAACGGACAATGCAACCGTTGAAAATGTTCCCAGCACATGATCCGGCAGCCGGTCTTTTCCCACCGCCATCAGGACTCCGAATCCCACACCGAACACGATGGTCAGGATCATGCTGAAACCCGCAAGCTTCAATGAGATCGGGATCCGCTTTGCGAGCTGGTCCATGACACTTTTGTTCGTGAAAAAGGACCTGCCCAGATCGCCGTGAGCCAGGCCGTCGACCCAGTTAAAATACTGGACGACGGCAGGCTGGTCCAGCCCCATCTTTGCAGCCATGGCATCATATTCTTCCTGCGTGTAGGATTCGTTTCCGTTTGGATTTAACACCTGGTCCACCGGATCCCCCGGTGACATGATCCCAAGTGCAAATGCAATGATACTGATCCCGACGAGCACCGGCAAAAGCATCAGCATTTTTTTCAGGATGTACTTTAAAAGTGACATATTGATTATTTCACCCAGGAAATTGTCGGAAGTCCAACACCGAAGGTCTTTCCTGCATAGTGTGTGATCGCCTTGTTGTGGATGTTTACGTTGATCTGGTAGCAGATCGGAACGCACGCGCTGTCATCGAAGAGTTCCTGCTGGATCTCATCATAGATCTTGCTGCGCTCGCTCACATCAGCGATCGTCGGAGCTTTTGCGACAAGTTCATCGATCTTCTCGTTGTAGTAGTTGTAGTTTAATGTCGTGTTGCTGTTTCCTTCGCTTGCGAAGTACTGCTTAAATGTGGAAGTCGGATCCGCATTGTTGATACCGAATACAGTAAGTGTCATGTCGTAGGTGCCTTCCTGCTGTCTCTCTTTGTAGAGGGAGGAGTCCACGATCTCAATATTGATGTTGACGCCAAGCTCCGCGTAAACCTGCTTTAAGTATTCTGCAACAGCCTTGCAGTTGTAATCGGACGCGGTGCTGGAACGGATGATCATGGTCATGTCGGCCGTCTTGTCTCCGAGAACTTCTTTTGCGAGAGATTTTGCCTTCTCCATATCATAAGTTCCCTGGATGTCCAGATGGAAGGTGGACTGGGTGCTTAAGAAGGAGTATGCCGGCTGTAAAAGTCCTCCGTAGATCACACTGCAGATGCTGTCGCGGTCTGTCGCAAGGTTGAACGTCTCTCTCATGCGCTTATCCGCAAGGTACTCGTTTTTATCGTTGAACATGATGTACTCAGTCATATGGCTCGGAGTGCTGTCCATCTCAAAGTTGGAGTCTGTGTCGCAGAGATTCTTTGCAGCATCCATGGTGATCGCGCCGTTGTCTGCAAGTCCCATGACTTCGCCGGATTTTAACGCGGATACACGAGTCTCGGCATCCGGGATGCAGCGGATCTTGAAGGTCTTTACCTTGCCGTTCTCGCCATAATAGTTGTCATTTCTCTCAAGTGTCACATACTCGGACTCCACATGGTCAACGATCTTATATGGACCGGTTCCGATCGCATAGTCGGAGATCACACCTGTCTCCTCGTCGAAGCAGTTCGGGCTGTACATCGGGCTGCCATAGTCGGAAAGGACATACTCAAGTGTTGTGATCGGCTGTGTAAATGTGAACTTTACAGTGAAGTCGTCGACTTTCTCCATCTTGTCGAGATTCGGGAGAGATTTTTCGATGCTGAGTGTTGTGTATGTAGAATTGATCCCATGGCCCCAACGCTCAATGTTTTTCAGGCACACATCGGCATTAAACTGAACACCGTCTGTAAAATATGCGTCATCGCGCAGGCTGAAAGTCCACTCGGTACAGTCATCGTTGTGCTCCCAGGATTTTGCAAGCCACGGATCGATCACACCACCGTTGTTTGCTGTGAGAGCTTCCCATACATAAGCGCCTTCCCAGCAGTAATACGCATCGCCGCTTCCCTGCACAGCATCACGCGGAGTCGCGATGACAACCTCATCTGTCTCGTTTTTCTCTGTGTCTTCCACTGCCTCTGCTGTGGCTTCTGTCTCTCCTGCAGCCGTTGTCTCCGCTGCAGCTCCTTCTGCTTTTGTCGTCTCAGCCGTGCTGTTATTCGCGCTGCTTCCGCATCCGGAAATTACGGATGCCGCCATTGCTGCCGCTAAGAGCAGACTTACATGTTTCTTCTTCATGTTGTCCTCCATGTTGTGTAAAGATTATAATGTTTTTTTGCAACTGTTCACCAGGCCTGCGCACTTGCTGCGCCGACTGTAATAACCCCATTGGTTTTAAAGCAAAAGTCCTATTGGTTCAGCCATCTGAAATACATTTTTTGCCCGTAATCATGAAAGTTCTGAACAGTTTCATTGTTTTTACAATTTCGGAGTTAGTATGGAGATGTTCCATCTGAGAATTTTTTCGAATACCGAATGCTTAAGCATCAGAAAAAGATGTCCGCTGGAATCAGCCGACATATAAACGGTACGATCAATGCCTCGTGATCTGGAATTTTTCTTCCTGTACCAGCATTCCGGCAGGTTTCCTGACTCACAGATCATCACACAAAGCCGCCTTCCCAAATATTTCAAAACAGTCCTGTCAGGCTGCTCCGTTTTTTCAGTGACCGCGCGTTCGCGTATGGCTTTGTATTCCCTGCTCACAGTGACGAGATCGCACAGGTCTTTCACCTGTTTCCCTTTTACCTGCTGTCCGCCCCCTTCAGGGCGGCAGCAGCACCGGATGCCTCTTCAATTGTTATGGGAGATATTTTAGCATCTTCGGGTTTATTATGCAAGGACCATTGAGACGTTTTTATAAACATTCACTATGATAAGCAGTTCCTTCCAGTGTTTTCCAGATCACTTTCCCATCCTGAAGGAGCATATAGCTATGTTCACTTTCCGCTTTCGGGATCGACACGGAACCCGGATTCAGGTACAGATTTCCATCCCCGAACGGTTCCCACGCCGGGATATGCGTGTGGCCGTGGAGGAGAATGTCTCCCGGCTGGAGAGGCGGGAGCTGGTTCATATGAAAGTGATGGCCATGAGTAGCGTAGATCAGGCGGTCTGCCGCCGGAAATACCGCATAATCCGCAAGGATCGGGAACTCCAGCACCATCTGGTCAACCTCCGTATCGCAGTTTCCGCGGACACAGAAGATTTTCGTTTTCCGCTCATTTAACATTTTGATGACTTCCTTCGGCGCATACTCTTTCGGAAGATCATTTCTCGGTCCATGGTACAAAATATCGCCCAAAAGCAACAGGCGGTCTGCCTGTTCCCGGTCAAATGCCTCCAGCATTTTCCGGCAATAGTATGCGGAGCCGTGGATGTCGGACGCGATCATAAGTTTTTTCATTCTCGGGGTTCCTTCTTTCTTTTAAGTCGAGCACACGTAAGACTTGGCGTTTAATTCCTGTCAGCGCAAGCTGACAAATTTCTCTCAGAATTACTGCGCACCAGATAACTTTCTATGCCTGTCAAGAACATACACATGCTCTGTAACTGTCCTGTTCAGTAATTTCCATTCCAGGTTTTCATTCGTGTGATGATAGCTGAATCCGCATTTCTCCGCCACGCGCTTTGATTTTTCATTCCCATCAAAAAACGCATACCAGATCCGTTTTAATCCCAGATCCTCAAATCCATAACGGATCAGCTCCTGTACTGCCTCCGGGATGATTCCCTGTCCCCAGTACGGAACGCCGAGCCAGCAGCCAATCTCACCTTCATCTTCCGGAAGCTTTAAATTGCTGGCAGCTCCCACAGTTAATCCCGCGCAGCCGACCGGTTTTCCGGAAGCTTTTAATACGACCGCATACGTTCCATCGGCCGACAATACGTTTTTAATCGTCTCTCTGCTGTTCTCCACACTCGTGTGTACCGGCCAGCCGGCAGATGGACCGACCTGCGGGTCTTTCGCGTATTCATAGCAGCTCTCTGCATCGCTCTCCTGCCATGGACGCAGGAGTAGGCGTGTTGTCTCTAATTTCATTTTCTTTTCTCCTGTAATCTCCGGCAAGTTCTTATACAGCCGGTTCTCCACAAATATCACCTGATCCCCTTCATTGATTTCCTGCTCATAAAGCCAGTCATCTTCCTGACGGATCATGTGCTCATTTTCCTCTGAGTCCCTTAAGCGGACAAGAACCGTTCTTTTCGAACCTTCCGACCGTTCCTCACAGCCATAATCATCTTCCTGGATCTGAAGGATCGTGCATTGTAATTCAGGTTGCATGGTTTCACCTCTTCTTCAATAACCTCACGCTAATCTGCCTTAGTCAGAAGCGCCACCGTTTCCACATGCGGTGAAAGTTACTTCTTATACTAAATAGCGAAATCGTCATCTTTTGCGAAAAGGTTTATACCCCTCTTATGGGGATAGCCTTTACCCCCACTTCTGTATCACTTATCTGTGATTCTGTTCTTTAAATCCATATCATTCATCCAGTCTTGAAAAACTGAATAATTTTTTACATCTTCTCCAGCAGCCTTTATTCTATCCTCTGCTTTCTTTTGTTGTGCTACACTCATAGCTTCAGATGCTTTCTTTGCTGTTTCCATGATATGTATTAACTCATTTCCAAAAACACTCTGTATCTGCTGATCTTTCGCTTCAATACGCCCCACGCCATTCAAAATCTCTGTATTATTCCATACTTCTCTTTGCCCTTTATGATAAAGAGTAACAAGTATTACTCCCATCATATTTGTTAAAGTACCATAGGTCTTTTCATCTTCGTAACAAAAAGTGTAACTACCTATCCCTCTATGAAAAGTCGCATGCGGTTTCAAATCTGCAAAATTGCTCGCACCAACAGATAATTCTTTTATGTCATCAAAAAAGAAAATGTGATTTTCTATTTTCCCTAAATCATTACGTTTTCCTCGCAGGAATTCATTCATTATTTTTTCAGATTCAATCAAACATTCCAACGCATCTATACCAACCACTGAATTCTCAACAAAATCTAAAATATCCAAATAAAGACTTCTCCAATTAACAGAAGTTATAAAGTAAGCCAAATTCTCATCGTAGTCAAAAATAGTTTTCTCCTTTTTTAAATAAGGATGAAATATTTTGTTAGCAAACCAAGTTTCTTTTTCACTAAATAAATCCTCGCAATCTCCACACAACATGTACAACTTCTCGCTATCCTGTATGGTTTTGTTAGGGTTCTCTGTACTCCGAATATTACCTATTGCTGTTTTCTTTAATGTCCTTACAGCCATCTTTGGCACTGTATGGCTCAATTCCAATTCTGCTTCATTTCCACACAATGCACATTTTGTTAAGTTATACATTTAAATCACCTCTAAGCATACTCGCACATTTATCATACCATATCCAACATCTTTCACTATCATAGAAGATTAAGTAAAAGCCAACCAGAAATTGTGACTCCTATTAGTATCCTTTCTTAGTAGCACGTCATCAGTTAGCCTTTATCAATGTTTCTTCATTAAATATTCAGTAGCAAAACACTTCTTTTGAATTCTTATTAATTATATCAGATATGTCGAATCCAATTACATCCGATATCCTCGACATGGTTCTTTTGAGTTCCTTTTCTATTTCATCTATGTGTTGAACTTTGAGTGCAAATGGTGCATCCGTCTCTAACAACACATGATCAATTGGTATAGCTTTTATCACTTCCATTCCCGATTTTGTTTTCAACATTCCCGGATTTATTGAAAAGTAGCATCCCAATTCAATCGCTTTTTCTAATTGTGGCATAGAACCTGTAAACCAATGAAATATATATTTATTACTCTTTTGTCTTTTGTATGTTCTTAAAATTTCAATTACCGTACTTGTCGATTTAAGTGAATGAATAGAAATCACTTTTTCACTGTATTGTTCACATAACTTAACAATCTCACTAAAAATATTTATTTGTAATTCTTTGGTCTGAATATATCCTTTACTAAAATCCAATCCCACCTCACCAATATAATGGCTTTTTTCAATGAGAGATTTAAATAACTGCATATCATCATAGCCACTAGATACTAATTGCGGATGCATCCCTAAACCAACATGAATATTTCTAGCATTCTTGCAAAATTGTATTTCTCTACTATATGCCTTCGGTGTAGTTCCAACCGCAAATAAATTCATATCAGAATTCTGTATTTCATTTATAAACTCTAGCATATTATCCATTAAATCTAAATGACAATGTGCATCATAAATCATTATTCTCATCCTCTTGTGCTAAATTATCCTGTATAAAAGCATCTACTTCTAATAATCCTCGTATATATGTATCAGCTAATTCTCTCAAATACTCATCATCCTGCGGTAATGGACCTGGCTTATGTATATAAAATAAAGCACGATTTCTATCCTGTTTTATTTTATCTATTGCATACTGGAAAGAGCGCAATTGAATTCCCATTCCTTCTGCATTTTTATTCTGCATTTCATAAATAGACGTTTCGGTATACACTGTTCCATCATCCCCAAACGCTTTATGCATTGCAGCTCTTCTAATTAAACAAGGAACACAATAACCACAATGTTGTTGACTGAGTTGTTTCCATCTTGCTTTTCCTGGTGAAGAACATGAGAATGATAATTTCATCGTCTCATAAAGAACATCCTTGTTTTTACATTCCCCTGCCATTTCTCCCTTTGTTTTATTCCAATAAGGATTTTTTACTGATAGATTTAACCCTAATCCCACTAATAATTCATTCCACAAAGAAAGATAAAATGGATGCGTTGTTCTTGTACTAAATGAACCTACTCTTGTTTCATCCAATGGTACATTCAAAGCAATCAGACCATTTTCCGGAACTAACAGTTCATTGATATTATCCATGCCAGTCATTGCAAAAAGGGCATAACCGATAAATAGGAATGATCTACTCCTTGTATTGTTATCATTACCACCTGCCGGAATATAATCACGTGGAAACACCATCCACAAATCTAACCATGTATGTAAAACATCTGGATATAACAAGTCAAATTTATTCACAATATTTTTTTGAGCATTTTTAGTAAGTCCTTCTCCAGCATGACTTATTAACAAGGTATTTTTCTTATTCTCCATCAAATTAATGGTACTTATAAGACTATCCATTCCACCAGAGAATAATGATACTTCATCATATTTATTTGATTTTTCTCTTACTTCCTCCAAATTATTAAACTGCCATGCTCTACTCGACAACGTAATTTTCCATAAATCTCCTGTAAGAAATTTTAACATACGTTCAACCGTACGAATCTGTGAGTCCCATATCTCTACATTTGATACCGGTATTTCTAGTTCAATTTCTCTCGTCCAAGAGTCCTGTCCATGCACCACTCTCTCAATTCGCGTATCAGCCATATAAACCATTGTTGCAAGCGACATGATATCAAATCCAATTTCAGAGGGATACACATTTTCTTCATATAATTTTTTCTTAATGTGGCTTAATCCATAGTTTAGTTCGCCATTAGAAAGCATAGGGACATCAACAATAACTGTGCCATCCATTTTCTGCGAATCTATATTTTCAATATCATAATTTGCTCTTAATTTATATCGACTCATTCATTTTCACCTGCACTTACCATAATTTCAAACGCTGCCTTATACACCCGGTCCACTATTCTTAAAGAATCACCTTGTCGAATATTTCCAGCCTTGATATCTAAATTGATAACAGCATCCGATACAGAACCCTTAACAAAATCCTTCATTTGAACAATTAATCTGTCTGATATAGCTCGTTCTTGCGGCAACAATATAATCTTGTTACCAATATCATTCGTGATTCTATTAAATATCGCATTTGCCATGGTGCGTTCCACAATCACCATAATCTGCTCTGAAGTCAAATCCTCAAATTTAATTGTAGCTATTTCTGGTGATTCTTCGATTGCGGAAATATAAGCCGACCTCGCAATGCCTTCATCTTGTGGTCCCCCATCTGGACAGATAAAGTCTGTAATAGCTATAAATGCGTCACTAGCTGTCTTATGTGAGAGATTCTCTATAGAAAGATACTGTTCAACAGCCCTTGCACCACCTGAAGCAAATACACCTGCAACATTTAATAATCTTGCAGAACTGCTTCTAGCAGCTCCCATTCTCTGTGTCGCATTTGAACTACCACCCAAAGAATTTCTTATGTAATTAGAGACACTTTTACGGCCTAAACTGCTATCCCGTCCTCCTGAATTTATATACCTCGTGAACTCTCCTCGTGGTGTTCTAAAGCGATCCACATCACCCACTGGTGGAATTTGACTACCATCGGGACCAAGTCCATTTTCATTTTGTGGATTTACATCTGGTTGCTCTAACCATGACGGTACCAAAGGTGTTCCACCTTTTTGTCCTCCATTATGTGTTGATGTTCCCATTTATTAATTACCTCACATCTTCTTTAAAGCTGCTTTAACAATTGCCGTCCCACTGCTTTTCAATTTATCAAAATATTGATTTACTCCTTTTCTTTCATCACAATCTTTTGGAATTGCTTTATCCCAGCCATGTATAATCCACACTCCAGCCTTATCTACAGGAATAGCATCTATAAAATCAACTAAACTTTTACGGAGTTCCGGCTTATTCTGTACCAATACAATCAAACCATCAATCCCTTTTGGTTTCATATCAAATTGCCCTTTTTCCATAATTTTTTGAGCAACAATTCCGAACACTTGATCTGATTCTTGATTTGTCAAATTTTTCAAATCTTCAACACGACCTACAATAATCATTTCATCTCTAAAAAGTAGCTCAACTATTTCTGATAGATCATTTTTAGAAGTTTTACCTGAAAAATAATCCATTTTTTCTTTACATGCATAATAATACGGTCTTAAGTCCTTATCTGTAATTTCTGGTTCTGTAGTAATCCACTTCCAAATCTTGTTTAAATCATACCATCGCTCTTTTGCTTCTACTGTTTTCTTATCTTCGACCATAGTTTTTATATCAGCTAGTATTTCAGGAACTTCATCCCATTTCCCTTCAGAATCCAAATGATTAGGTAATGCCTTATAAAAATCTGGTTCATAGTATTCTGCCAACATCATCTTTGCCAAAATCGCAAGTTCCAGTTCGTCTCCAAAGCCACGATTCTTAGCAATCTCATAACGTAACAAGAGCATATTTACAAACCTTTTTATCTTTCTAGGATTTCCATCTGTATTTTGTGCTAATAAATGGCATATTTGAGTGGCAATTAATACTTCCTTCGATGACTTTTCATAATCATTTCCAAGAATTTCTTTCACGTCATCAACCGTAAGACTTTCTACATTCCAAGGCTTTCTGATTCTAGATAATCCCTCTTCTCTCAGCTTTTTATAGTTTTCATTTTCATCTGGCAAAACAGAACCCACCATAAGAAGCATTATGTATATACACGCTTCTACCTCACCTAATGCTGGAATTCTAAACGGAACTTGAATCAACTTTTCCAAATACTTATTTGCAAAGGCCTCACCTGCATTAAACTTATTTTCATCTGTTGCATCGGGAAAATGTTTTTTAACCGCATAGCGAATCATTCCCTCGTCTGCTGCAATTACAAATGCTGTTTTTTCCGTAAACATAAACAGTCTTACAGCCTCTAACGTATTAATCGCCACATCAGGTAAACATCTGTCAAGATCATCAATTAAAACAATAAGTTTCTCAATAGCTGCATCTTCTAGCAGTTCGGCAAAATTTTCCTGAAACTCTGAAAATTCTTTATTACTTGATATGTCCTCTGTGATTTTTGCGTCACTTAAATAACCTCCAATAGATTCAATTGCTCCAGCAATTCCCTCTTCTGTAGTTACGGTTGATTTTAAAATATCCATTGTTGAAGATAATAACGTAAGCGGTGCTGTACCTGTCGCAATTCCTAAAGCGGTTTTACCCGCAGTCTTAGCAACAGTCATCCAATTTATATTTTTCCACAGTTTTTTTAATATTTCCCCAGACTTAACGCCAAGTTTCTCTTTCTTCTCAAGCTCTGAAATAATAGAACTCATCAAAGCTACTTTTGAGTCTTCAAATCCCTGGTGTTTCCAACCGTTAAATCGGATACAAGAATACTTCTTTCCTGACACTGAAGAAGCCAGTTTCACTTCATTTTCTACCATTTCAAGAATGCTGGATTTACCAGCACCCCAGTCCCCATGAATACCGATAGAAATCGGTTGTTCTTTACTATCCTTAATAAGAGAAACTATTGTCTTTGCTATTGCTTCATTATTAAGTAAATCAACTTTGGTTTCATTATCAGATAAAATCATATCTTCAACCCCTTCATTAATTTCAATTCATATCCTCACTAATAACTGTAGCAAGTAACGGTTTGTATAATTATATATATTAAAAATACTCAACACCTTAATTTCTACATTATTTTACCATATTCCCATTTATTTTACCATCTTCAAAAGAACAAGAAAAAAAGCCGATCAGGAATCGCAACTCCCAATCGGCATCTTTTCTTACTCTTCTTCATTTTTACATTCAATCTCCGTTCCGTCCAGGAACACCACCAACAATGTTCCATCCTCAAAAACCTTGATGTGGTCCAGTGTTTTCAGCATGAAGTCCGTATCCATCTCTGTCAGAGGTTCTGCTCCATCGGTGTATTCTATGAACTTCTCTGCCCGATAACCTTCCAATAGGTTCTCGCTCTGCAGCTGTTCTGTCCACTGCTCCATGAAATCCTCTCGGTTCTCCACCAATGCGTTCCAAGCCATCAGATAAGCCTTTATCA
>OIWL01001023.1_pt1 | contig 32847 bp, 27 predicted proteins | sample 1587561 | NCBI WGS metagenome assembly OIWL01 (sample SAMEA3888903, study PRJEB22519) | human gut metagenome | biome: human gut; feature: human-associated habitat; material: faeces | place: Denmark | collected 2010 | reverse complement strand
ACTAAACTTCTGCTAGGATGTCTGAAGAAATTTGCGCAAAACTATTGACAGTACCCGTAAAGTCAAAGGAGGAAGAAAATGAGTAAATATGGCTTAAGCAAGGAGCAGATTGAAGAGTCACGGCGCAAGTACGGTGATAATACGTTGACGCAGCCGCCGCGGGAAACATTTTGGAGCAAGCTGCTGGGTAATTTTCAGGATCCTATTATCCGCATACTGGTAGTAGCGTTGCTGGTAAATGCTTTTTTCGTGTATCTTGGTCATGGCGATTGGATTGAAACAATAGGTATTTTTCTGGCAATTATTTTGGCAACCTTTGTTTCTACCTGGTCCGAATACAGCAATGAGAATGCCTTTCAAAAGCTGCAGGAGGAGGCCAGCCGTATCCGCTGCAAGGTATGGCGTGACGGCGAGCCACATGAAATTGCTATTGATGATGTTGTAGTCGGTGATGCAATTATTTTAGAGGCCGGCGATAAAATACCGGCAGACGGTATTTTGCTGGAAGGAACCCTGAAGCTGGATCAGGCAGCGTTGAACGGTGAAAGTGAGGAAGCTAAAAAAACTGTTGCACCTGCTGAGTTCCAATGGGATGACGGTAAAATTGATTTTCTGGATGAACATAAGCTGTTCCGTGGCAGCGTTGTGGTAGAAGGCACCGCTGTGATGCAGGCTGTGAAGATCGGTGATAATTCCGTTTACGGCCAGCTGACGCAGGAGCTGAAGGATGAAGAACGTGACAGTCCGCTGAAGCTTAAACTGAAAGGACTGGCAGAGCAGATAAGTAAATTCGGTTATGCCGGCGGTGTACTGATAGCCGTTGCGGTAATACTGCATAAGATATATCTGGCAGGAAGCTTTGCAGCTTATTTTGCCGATATGACAACAGTAATTGCCGATTTGGTGCAGGCTGTAATCTTGGCGATTATTATTATTGTTATGGCGGTACCGGAAGGCCTGCCGCTGATGATTGCGATAGTTTCTTCGCTCAATATGCGCAAAATGCTGCATGACCATGTATTGGTGCGTAAGCTTGTCGGCATTGAAACTGCAGGCAGCTTAAACCTGCTGTTTACCGATAAGACAGGCACGATTACTAAAGGACAGCTGGAGGTAGTACGCTTCTTAACCGGCGATTTACAGGAAATTACTGATTTTACATCATTGCCTGCACGTCTTAAGGAGCTGACTTGTCAGCAGGTTCTGATCAATACATCATCTACCGTTACCGACGGCAAGATTGTCGGCGGTAATATGACAGAAGCAGCATTAAATAATTATGTCGGTGCTTATCGTTTACCGCAGCTGCCGCAGCGCCAACGCTTTATTCCGTTCAACAGCGCCAATAAATATTCCTGGGCGCAGGTTGCTCCCGCTGATGGCGGCGTAGCATATTGCCTCATTAAGGGCGCACCGGAAAAGCTGCTGCAGGCTACCGATTGGTATTGGTCAAAAGATGGCTACCGTTTGCCGTTGACTGATGAGATGAAAGCAGCTCTGGATAACAGAATGCTGGAGCTTGCAGGACAGGCGATAAGAATGCTGGCCTTGTGTACGTATGAGGGAGTACCTGCTGATAACCTGCCGGATAAAGGACTGACGCTTGCCGGTGTTGTTGCCATCCGTGACGACGTGCGTCCGGAAGCAGTGGAGGCTATTAAGGCTGTACAGCAGGCCGGTGTGCAGGTAGTAATGATTACCGGTGACCGTAAAGAAACAGCGGTTGCCATTGCTAAGGATGCAGGCCTGCTGCAAAGTGCGGAGGATGTAGTCTGGACCTCCGACGAGCTGGCACAGATGAGCGATGATGAGGTCAAAGCTAAGCTGACGCATCTGCGTGTAGTGGCACGTGCTCTGCCGATGGATAAATCGCGTTTGGTGCGGTTGGCGCAGGATTTGAATCTTGTAACCGGTATGACCGGTGATGGCGTAAACGATTCTCCGGCACTGAAAAAGGCTGATGTAGGCTTTGCTATGGGCAGCGGTACAGAGGTAGCCAAGGAAGCAGGCGATATCGTTATCATGGACGATAACTTCCTGAGCATCAAACAGGCGATTTTGTACGGAAGAACGATTTACAATTCTATCTGCAAATTTATTGTTTTCCAGCTGACGATTAACTTCTCAGCTGTGGCTATTAACTTTATTGCTCCCTTTATCAATATCGATGAGCCGTTGACGATTACGCAGATTCTGTGGATTAATCTGGTAATGGATACCCTAGCTGCGCTCGCCTTCGGTGGTGAACCGGCACTGGCGCAGTATCTGCGCGAGGCGCCGAAACGCCGCAGTGCGCCGCTTGTCAGCAAAAAGATGCTTACGAGCGTTATTATCAGCGGCCTGTATATGACTATTGTCGGTATTGCCTTTTACAAGAGCGCGTGGGTCGACCATCTGTTCCGTGATGCTGATAACCATATCTATACCTACACGGGCTTCTTCTGCGCCTACATTTTTATGGCAGTAGCCAATGGCTTTAATGTGCGTACTGACGGTTTGAACCTGTTAAAGAATATCAGCCTGAACAAGGGCTTCTTGCAGGTAATGGCACTGATTGTTGCAATTCAGGTGCTGCTAACCTTTGTTGGTGGGCGCGTACTGCGTACAACACCACTGAATGCGCATGAATGGGGCGTTGTTATCCTGTTTGGCGCTTCAATCATTGTTGTTGATTTACTTCGTAAGCTTATCAGCAGCAGGTAAAGTTATGCACAGTTGTTGATAACTCTGTTGATAATCTGTGGGTAAAACACATAAGCTGTGGATAAGTTCTTATGGATAGAAGCACACTAAACGCTGTTACATTGTTTACAATATTGTTGTTAAAAAATTAATTTTAGAAATAGTGTTGACAATTAAAAGCGGAATGCGTATAATAGCATTCAACGAATCAAATATCGTCCCTAAAAAAACGGTGAAGGGAAGAAGATATGACCGGATGGGCTAAGAGAGTCGCTGGCTGGTGTAAAGCGATGTCAATGGTTATATGCATACTGATCCCGGAGTTGCCTTTCCGATATGTAGGGAAGGACGTGTGGTCACGTTACAGGCAAAGGCCTTGTTGGAGGCTGAGAGGACAGCATTGCTGAAGTGCTGTTGAAATAGGGTGGTACAGCGTGGAATTGTTCCCCGCCCCTAATTGTGTTATAAAAAACACAGGTTAGGGACGGGGATTTTTGTTTATAATCGCTAAGAAAAGCTAGGGGGAAATTAATCATGCAGCAGGAGAAAAAATATATTCCGTTTGAACAAATAAAAATTACCGACCGTCAATGGCCTGATAAAACGATTACTAAAGCACCTGTATGGTGCAGTGTTGATTTGCGCGACGGCAACCAGGCATTGGTAACACCGATGGGTATTCCGGAAAAAATTCGCTTTTTCCACACTTTGGTAGACTGCGGCTTTAAGGAAATCGAGGTTGGCTTTCCTTCCGCCTCGGAAACAGAGTACGAAATTCTGCGTACCCTGATTGAAGGCGGACATATTCCTGATGACGTAACCGTACAGGTTCTGGTGCAGGCGCGTGAAGAGCTTATCCGCAAAACCTTTGAGGCAGTACGCGGTGCTAAGAATGTTATCATCCATTTTTATAACTCTACTTCAACACTGCAGCGTAAAATTGTTTTTGGCAAGGATATGGACGGTATCACCGATATTGCTGTGCAGGGCGCACGCCTTATCCGCCAGCTGACGGAAGAAGAGGTTGCCCGCAGCGGTATGAATATCCGCTATGAATATTCTCCGGAAAGCTTTTCCGGTACGGAAATAGATTTCTCTGTGGCAATTTGCGAGGCTGTAATGCAGGAAATGGGCTCGACAAAAGAAAACCCGATTATCCTCAACCTGCCCTCTACTGTTGAAATGTGTACGCCGAACACCTATGCCGATCAGATTGAATACTTCTGCCGTCATATTAAAAACCGTGAAGCAGCAATAGTCAGCGTGCATCCGCATAATGACCGTGGTACGGGCGTTGCCTGCGCCGAGCTGGCACTTTTGGCCGGTGCGGACCGTATCGAAGGTACGCTGTTCGGTAACGGCGAGCGTACCGGTAACCTGGATATCGTAACTGTAGCCCTCAACATGTTTACGCAAAATGTTGATCCCGAGCTGGATTTCTCGCATATTCTTGACATCAAAAAGGTTTATGAGGAATGCACAAAAATGCATGTGCCTGAGCGTCAGCCGTACGCCGGTGAGCTGGCCTTCACCGCCTTCAGCGGTTCGCATCAGGATGCTATCCGCAAGGGTTATGAATACATGAAAAACAGCGGTACAGAATATTGGGAGGTACCGTATCTGCCGATTAACCCGGCGGATATCCATCGTGAATACGAGCCTGTTATCCGCATTAACAGCCAGTCCGGTAAGGGCGGCGCTGCCTTCGTGCTGCAGCATACCGTCGGCTACAATCTGCCTAAGGAAATGCATCCTGAATTTGGCAATATCGTGAAGGCTGCTGCTGACGAATACGGCGACGAGCTTTCCAGCGAGCAGATTGTGCAGCTCTTCCGCAAGGAATACATCGACTTTGCCGGCAAATATCAGCTGCTGCGTCATCGTTTCACCGAGCTTAATGAAGCTGACGGCAGCATCCACAGCCGTTTTGAAGGTGAAATTTCGGTTGCTGGCGAAAAAAAGAGTGTAGTTGGTGTAGGTAACGGTCCTATCGATGCCTTCTTCCAGGCACTCAACGGTGTCGGAATTAATGGCTACGAATTCGTCAACTATCATGAGCATGCAATTTCCAAGGGTTCTGATGCGAAGGGTATTTGCTACATTGAGCTGAAGCAGAAAAACAATGGCCATATCTTCGGTGTAGGCATTCACTCCAACATCAACGTGGCAGCGCTGCGTGGCATCATCTGCGCTATCAACCGCGCGGAGAAGTGATTAGTGATTAATAGTTATCAGTGAATAGTGTTTAGTGGTTAGTAAACAGTTGGCAGTACGGGGTAAAGAGAAAATATATTAGAAAATCGCCCCTGTATATATTATTTTGCTAAGGGCCGGCGCCAGAAAAACAGATAAGCCGGCTTTGATAACCTCCAAAATAAGGGAAAGATTTTTTGGAAAAATAAGGGAAAGAAGCAAGCGCCGTCGGCCGTAAGGCAGGCGGCGATTTGCGCATTACAGAACAATATTTCCTTAAATAAAATTGTGGAGCAGGCTTTGCAGCGTTTTTTGATGCTGGAAAATTAAATATATAAAAAATTTTTATAGCTGTATGATAGCTGGCGAGCTATATTACGTCAGACCAAGAATATAGTTGTAGGTTAGTTGACGTGTAATCACAATATAATAATGCTTTAATCATTAAGGACTTCATTGTAAGAGAATGGAGTCTTTTTTTATTTATCAGGTGCCGTAGGCACCTGCAAGCCAAAAGTACTCGATGTACTTTTGCTTGACGGGGGGGGGACAACGTGCTATAATTCTAGCAGTGACTAATTATGTAATTAAAGTTATTGTAAAATAAGAAAAAAGCCAATATACATAATTAACAATTTAGAGAGTTTCTCATGTAAGTATTTTTTTCTTTGAGGAACTGCAAACACTGCATGATATATTGCTATAAAATTTAAGAACCTAACGAGAGAAAAAGAGAATAAAAGCGTATCAGGTGTATTTATACTTAATAGGTAAACAGGTGCAAAACCTGTGCTGTCCCGCAGCTGTAATGTGGAGCTGGCCTTATATAGTCACTGGGAAACCGGGAAGACAAGGCTGGCAGTGAAGCAGAGCCAGAAGAACTGCCTGATATAGGGCCTTTCAAACAACCTGCGATGTACAGGATTGCGCTTTCCTAGGGATAAGTGCGTCTTGCTGTCACAGTACGGCAAGACGCTTTTATTTTAACTGAAATATTTGCATAAAGTATATTTATTATTCTTGCATATTAACATCTGACAAGCGGAACAAGGATAGCTTGGTCAGATGCTTTTATGAAAATAAATTTTTTCCCAGTATGCTCAAGAATTACGAGAGAAAGGAGGAGCTATGAAAAGGATATTTATGCTGCTGACCTTAATTTTGGCCCTGATGTGCCCAGCACTTGCCGGTGCGGAGGTATCGAGTGACAAAATGATTTTGGATTGGACAACTTCCAAAGTATGGGTTAACGGCGGCGAACTGTGTGTAACAGGCACTTTTGTCAACAAGCGTAATGACATAGCTATCACTAAGCTGAACGACTTTATTATGCGTGTTACCTACACAGATAAAAATGGCGAGCAGAAGCAGTTTACCGGCAGACCGGTAAAGTTTCCGCTGTGCAAGATTCCTGCCAATGGTTCGCGTAAGCTGAATCTTAACTTTGGCAAATTTGCTGACGAAAGCGTTGGCAACTGGGTAACGGCGCAGACCTATACGTTTACGTATATTAACGGTGCGCGGTTCTGATAATGTTTTTGATGAGTATTAGGCGTTGAGTTTGCAAGAAACTCAAATTTTACAGAAAGTGGTGTATGAGTAACATGAAGAGAAGATATACAGCTGCGGCTGCTATGATGATGGTAATGGGCCTATGCGCAAGCGCAAGCGCAGCATTTGACGAAAACCTGAACAGCTATACCTTAGATAGCATGATTGTAGAGGCTGACGCAGTTAAAAACAAGTTCGGCGATACTATTACTGAGCAGTCCTACTATCGTACCGGCGGTGACGTTAAGGTTATCACCCGCGAAGAAATTGAAAAACGTCATTATACTGATTTGACCGAAGCAATCAAACGTATTCCTGGCGTAACCTTCCAAAACCCTGGCTATCGTGGCGGTGAATATGGTTATCAGTTCTATAACAATGGTGTTTCCATCAATGGTGATACTCGCGTAATTATTTTGGTTGATGGTCGTCGTGTAGACAATGCTGCCAGCACTCGTGTCGGCAGCAATACAAAATCCGGTTCCAAATCCACCGGCGTAAACCTTGACCAGGTAACCAATATGGAAAACGTTGATAAAATCGAAGTTATCAAAGGACCTGGCGCTTCCGTATATGGCAGTGATGCAACCGGCGGTGTAATCAATATTATTACCCGTAAGGGCGGTGACCAGAATGTTGGATCTATCGATTTGTCTACCGGTTCTTGGCACAAACATAAATATGCTATCAGCTATTCCGGTAGTGCCGGTGATGACAATTCTTGGCATTACTTTATTTCCGCTAACCGTGATATGTCCGGTGATACCGGCTATAAAGATGGTATTGTCGGTTCTAATGGTTCCTTGGGCGGTTCTAAATGGAAGGAAGACGGTGTTAACTTCCGTGTAGATAAAGACTTCAATGATAAGCAAAACTTGAAGGTTTGGTACAACTTTAAGGAAGGCAAGGATGGCTATCCGATTGCTGTACCTAACATGAAATATTGGAATGAAAAAGACTGGAACGATATTATTTTCAAAGCAACTGTAGGTCAGTTAGATGCAAATAATAAATTAGTTGGCGGCACCTTAACTGGTGATGCTAAAAATCCAGGTTACCATAACCTTTATGCATTAGATGGTCAGGTATATGGCTCCTTCAGTAGATTCAAAAATAATGACTGGGATGTACAGTATACCTTTAATAAAGAAAACGGCATGGAAAGCTTTATCCGTGTATATGATCAGAACCATCGCTATGCTCACCGTGATAAATATCAATGGTATGTAAACGGTAGTGGCGCAGCTGATGCATATAAAGCTGCATTCCCCAATGGCGCAACTAACGAACAGCTTTCCCAATGGATTAGCCAAAACTTAGCTCCGTTCCCGGATGGCGACCAAGAAAAGGTTAAAGAATGGTTGGAAAAAACAGGCGGCGCTGCACAGGAACCTACCAGTTGGCATGAAGAAAAGAACCGTGGTGTTCAACTGCAATATGCTAAAACTGTAGGTGTTAATGATATTATTGCCAGCGTAACCTATGACAAAGCTAAGAATTTCTCCAAGAGAATTAACAATGCAACCGGAGAGATTACAACCAGTCATGTAGATAGAAAGTCTACTACTGCTTATATTCAGGATAAAATTCATCTGAGCGATAAATGGGATATTACTCCTTCTCTGCGCTATGCAAAATACAGTGCTTTTGAAACAACTAATGATAAAGGCAAAACACAGGGTAAGGGCGATACTCGTCTGCTCACACCGGTAATCAATACCCAATATATGTTTGATGATACCAGCAGCATGTATTTTGGCTGGACTAAAGTATTCCGTCCGTTAAAACAGGGTGACTACACCAGCGTTGACGGTGTATTCAAAACTCCTCTGGATGATGAAAAAGGCGATGCTTGGACTTTAGGCTTACGTAAAGATTTAAGTGATAAGACCAGCGTTGCGGTACATTATGACTGGACGCGTATGAGCAATGCTATTGCAACATTACCTGTTTTCGTTGAAGGTGAAATCAAAAATACCGCTGTTAATGCTAAAGAGGATAAACAATCCTTCAATCTGACTGTAGATCATCAATTTGATGAGCATTTCACCTTGAGCGCATCCTATTCTCATATGAAGGATAAATGGATGGCTAAAAACGGTTGGGTACTTGATCCGAGCTGGGGCTATAAGAATCCTGCTGATATCAACACTGCTATCAACAGCCTGCGTCCGCAAAACCATTATTCCTTGAACCTGTCTTATGAAAACGGCAAATTGTATACCGGCTTACTGACCAACTGGTATACTGGCTGCAGCGATTATGCATTCACTAACAATCGCTTCTTAGTTCTTGACTGGAATATGAACTATGAGATTAATAAAGACTTGACTGCATACGTAATCGTAAGCAACCTGACCAATGAGGCTTATGAAACTTCTTATAACTCTTGGAATGGTGTCGGCAGCTCTGCAATGCCTGGCCGTTGCTGGATGGTTGGTATGAAATATACCTTCTAATTTTTGACTGATACATCATACTCTATCTCTTTTTAGGTAAAGCACTACTGCTGATGCAGTAGTGCTTTGCCATATTCATACTAAGCTGAGGAAGTAAATGAAAAAATTATTAACAGGAGTGCTATTGGGAGTATGCTTGCTGCTCACCGGCTGTGAACGCAACATCTTTACCTTGCCGGTAAAAGAAAATCCAGAAGCGCTATTGCGCTTTAACCAACCGGCAGAATATGCCTATAACCCTGCGCACTATCCGGTAACGATCGAAAACTACAATACTCAGGGCGAGCCTGAGAAGATTACATATACAAAGCCGCCGGAGCGAGTGGTGGCAGTCTGGCAGAACAGCATTGAAACATTGCTGGCTTTGGGTGTGGGTGACCGCATTATTGCCGGTAACGGCGTGCCGGACAAAAAGTTTTTCCGCAAGGAATATCAGGAACAGTACAGCAAAATACCCTATACCGGACTACAGCTTTTAGACCTGGAAACTACCATGATGCTGAAGCCTGATTTGCTTGTAGGCTGGCATTCTACATTTATGCCTAAGGTGCTGCGTAGTACCGATTTTTGGCATAAGCGTGGGGTAAATACCTTTATCGCACGCTCTTCTATGATTGATGCGAAGCCGCGTACTCTGGCAAACGAATACAAGGATATTCTTGACTTAGGAAAAATATTTGACAAAAATGAAAGGGCGCAGCAGCTTGTAGGGCAGATGCAGCAGGAGGTTAATTTTGCCATCAGTCATACTGCAGGCTACCAAAAGCGTCCGCGTGCTCTGGTATTGGAGTTTATGGGCAAGGAGCCGACGGTGTATGGCGAAAAATCTTTGGCTGGCAATATTGTCAAAGAGCTGCACGGTGAACTGCTGGCAGAAAAGCAGCGTGCTATTGGTCTGGAGCAGGTTGTAGAGCTTGATCCGGATGTTATTTTTTTGGTGGTAACGGAATTTAACTACGGACACGAGCAGGATGTACTGGACCGCGTTAACAAGCACAAGGCGCTGAAAAATTTGCGCTGCGTGAAGGAAGGACGTGTTGTAGCCTTGCCGCTGTATGCTATTTACAGCTCAGGCGTGCGTACCTATGATGGCATAAAAATTATTGCGGCCGGAATGTACCCGGATTTGTATAAGGAGAAATGATGATGGTTGATTTTTTGAAGAAGCAGGGGTACCTGTTCATCTGCCTGGGATTGCTTGCTTTGCTGGTAATTGCCTTGTTTTGGGCGTTGTCCATTGGTACAGTTAAGCTGCCGTTGGTAAATATTTATAATACTGTTGTAGAGCAGCTGTTTAGCGGGCAGCCAATCGAAGGCGTTGACCGCGGACCGGTGCATGATATTGTCTGGCTGCTGCGCCTGCCGCGCCTGGTATTGGCTGCCTTAGTAGGCATGGGCCTTTCTGTCTGCGGCGTTATCATGCAGGCTGTAGTAAAGAACCCCTTGGCTGACCCATATATTCTAGGCATTTCCTCCGGTGCTTCACTGGGTGCGACGGCAGCGATTCTGCTGGGAATCGGCGTAGCATTGGGTGAAAACTTTGTCGGCATTGCAGCCTTTATCGGTGCCTTCGCCATGTCGTTGGGCGTACTGTTTATCTCTAACCTGGGCGGGCGCAGCAATTCCGTTAAGCTGCTTTTGGCAGGCATGGCGCTGAGCGCAGTCTGCGGTGCTTTTTCCAGCTTTATCGTTTACTTTGCCAATAATAAGGAGGGCATGCAGACTATTGCTTACTGGATGATGGGCAGCTTTGCCGGTGCCAAGTGGGAAACACTGGCAGTTATCGGACCAATCGTAGTGTTGGCAGTAATGTTCTTTTGGACGCAGAGCCGTATGCTCAACCTGATGCTTTTAGGTGATGAATCTGCGTTGACCTTGGGAACTGATTTACATATTTACAGACAGATTTATCTGCTTGTAAGCTCTCTTATCGTAGGCTTTGTAGTATATGCCGCTGGTATGGTAGGCTTTGTCGGGTTGGTAGTACCGCACGTTATCCGTATGCTGGTAGGCACCGACCATAAAAAACTGATACCTGTTTCTGCTTTAACCGGTGCAGTATTTTTGGTAATTGCGGATGGTCTTTGCCGCGTAATTATTCCGCGCACCGAGCTGCCGATCGGTATTTTGATATCCTTAATCGGCGCGCCCTGCTTCGTTTACCTGATGATTAAGAAAACCTATGGCTTTGGAGGTAACTGATAATGGAGATTTTAGCAGAAGCAGTAAAAATGGCCTTCGGACCAAAGGAAATTCTTAAGGGAATAGATTTCAGCCTGCATAATAAGGAATTTGTAGGCATTATCGGGCCTAACGGCAGCGGTAAGAGTACCTTTCTGAAATGCGTTTACCGTGTGCAGAAGCCTACGGATGGTAAAATTACCTTTAACGGAACGCCGTTGGATGAGCTATCCTATCGTGAATCGGCACTGCAGCTGGCGGTAGTAGCACAGCATAATGTTTACAGCTTTGATTTTTCGGTGTTGGAGGTTGTGCTGATGGGACGTTCGCCGCACAAGAAAATGCTGGAGCGTGATAATCTCAACGATTATCGCATCGCACGCGAAGCGTTGGCGACTGTAGGTCTGGCGGACTTTGAAGAACGCAGCTTTGCTACATTGAGTGGCGGCGAGCAGCAGCGTGTAATTTTGGCGCGGGCACTGACGCAGCAGACGGAATGCCTGGTGCTGGATGAGCCGACAAACCATCTGGATATCAAGTACCAGCTGCAGATTATGGATATTGTAAAATCACTTGATTTGACCGTTGTGGCAGCAGTACATGATCTGAATATCGCAGCGATGTACTGTGACCGTCTGGTTGCGATTAAGGAAGGACAGATTGTGGGCATGGGAACTCCGCGTGAGCTGCTGACGGAAAAGTTTATTTATGATATGTATGAGGTGCGCTGCAGAGTGGATGAGGAAAAGTCTACGGGACGTATAAATATTGTGTATCTGCCACAACATTGGATGTAGGACGGCGGCGAATAAGGCGCCATCTGCGGCTTCACCGCTCCTCGACGTACTTCTAGTACGCCGTCGTCGAGCTTTAACCACATATGCCACCTTCTGCGCCGCCTAGCGTGAAAATAAGGTTTGAATAGAACGGCGGCGGATAAGTCGCCATCTGCACTATAATATTTTTTTGTTCAAGGAGGGTAAAAAATGAAAAAGCTATTATTGATTCCGGCGTTCATGACAATGTTCTTTGTCGGCACCGTCGCAGTTTCTGCTGCCTTCGCTGCTCAGCCTGCACCGCCGCAGAAAAGCAAAATGATGCTGCTGCCGCCCAAAGACGGCAAGCATCCGCCGATGCCACCGCGTATGCGCCGGCCACAGCTTTCCAATGCAGAGGCTGCGGAAAAACTGCAGTCCGCATACGGCTACCGTTATTCTGATATGCTGCGACTGTTGAATATCGGCCATAGCTATGGCGATATGAACACAGCCTGCTTGTATGCGTATCTGTCCGGTGAGCCGGTAGAAAAGGTGCTGCAGCTGCGTCAGCCTGCAACCTGGGGCAGGGTGCGTGCGCAGCTAGGGCTGACGCCTAAGCTGTATGCCGAAAAATATATGGAGTATCAGGCAAGCTATCTGCCTGCCGACAGCCTGGTAGACAGAGAAACGGCGCTGAAATATCTGCGACAGGGTTATCCGCTGGGCGATATTCAGCAGGCTGCCAAGCTGGCCAAGGAGAGCGGCAAAACTTTGGCACAGGTATTGCCTATGCGCACTGTTACCTGTGATTGGCAGCAGGTTAAGGAAAAGCTGGGCTTGCAGCAGGAACAAAAACAGGACCAGCCTTTCGCCTTCAGAGGACGCGGCCAGCGTAGCGGCGCAGGCTTTGCCGGCTTGCATACACGCAACATGACAGCAGAAAGAGCTGTAAAGATTTTCCACGCTGATTATCTTTTTGATGAAGCAGAGCTGCTGCCGCTATATGAAAAGTATGGCTTTGAAGGCTTGGAGGATATCTGCCTGCATGCCTACATGAGTAAAAAGACACTGCAGGAAATTATTGACCTGCGCGATAAATATTCTTGGGAGCGTATGAAGTATGTGCTTGGCTTGACACCGCAGGTATATTTTGACCGCTGCGTGGATTATCAGGCACGACGTCTGGCAGAACGCATGGATATCCCGCAGAAGGTAACGAAGAAGTATATGCATATGGGCTACGCAATGCATCATATCAACAGTTCTTATCTGCTTGCACAAAAGGCCGGTCTGGATATTAAGGATGTTATTGATTTGAAGACGCCGAAGAATTCCTGGCAGGATGTGGCGCTGAAAATCGGTCTGACTGTTGAAGATTGCCGAGAGGTTAAGAACAAAATCAGTAAGGACTTTGGGAGGCATGAATGAAACGTATAGTAATTTTACGTTGCCTGCGTTCCAATAATGTATGTACCGGTGCAGCCTGCATGCGTGCTTTTAATACAAAAAGCGGTGCCTTCGCCAGATATGGCGAGGAACCGCTGGAGCTGGAGGCTTATTGGAGCTGCAACGGCTGCGGTGACTGCCGTTTTGAGCATCATGCCGGCATTGAAGAAAAGCTGGAGCGTATCATCGGCCTTAAGCCGGATGCTGTGCATGTTGGCGTTTGTGTTAAGCACCGCACGCAGGATGGCCAGGTTGTTACCTGCAAAACTATTGAAGAAATTTGCGAGCGCTTGGAGGCTGCGGGACTGACAATTGTGGAAGGTACGCACTGATGGATGTACTTAGATTTGCAGAATACAAGACCTACAATGAAGCCGAAATTATGGCGTTATATAGTAGTGTTGGCTGGAGTAATTATACCAATAATCCGGTAATGCTAAGAAAAGCTTATAAGAATTCACTTTATGTTTTAGCTGCTTATGCTGATGGAAAGCTTGTGGGGATACTCCGTGCTGTCGGTGATGGTGCTTCTGTGGTTTTTCTGCAGGATTTAATAGTGCTGCCGGAATTTCAGCGTCATGGCATTGGTTCACAGCTTATGCGGAAGGTTATGGAAAAGTATGCCGATGTCTATCAACTGCAGCTCCTTACAGAAGCAAGTGAAAAAAATATTGCTTTTTATGAATTCCTTGGGTTAAAAAGAGTCGAAAAGTATGGTTGCTGCGCTTTTATAAGATGAGGATGTTAACATCGGTTATAAGCTGTAATCAATATAACACTATTGCAACAAATCTAAGCAAATTAGATAATTTTTGCAAACTTTAGCAGGAGTTTTCGTTCCTATAGCGAAATATAAAAGCAAAGGGATAAAGCCCGAGCCCTTGATAGAAAAATGGTAGCACCGAAGCAATTTGGCGACATACCAAAGGAGGCATTGATTATGAGTGTAAACGTAAAAGGCAGAAACATTGATGTGACCCCGGCTCTGAAAGAGTATGTGGAGAAAAAAATTACCAAGGTTACTAAGCAGTTTAAGACTGTTGGTGACATTTCTGCAGTACTGAAGGTTGAGAAAGGTAACCATATTGTAGAAATTACGGTTCCTGCAAGCGGCATTTTGCTGAGAGCACAGGAAACCACGAAAGATATGTATTCATCTATTGATTTGGTTGTAGAGAAAATTGAACGTCAGATTCACAAATATAAAACTCGTCTGATGAAGAGAAAATACAGCAACTTTGCTGATACTGCTGTTCCTGCTCCGGCACCTGCTGCGGAAGCTGCTGACGATGGCGAATTCGAAATCATTAAGAATAAACGCTTCATCATGCATCCGATGACTCCGGAAGAAGCAATCCTGCAAATGAATCTGTTGAATCACGATTTCTTCGTATTCTACGATCCCGATCTGGGTGCTACCAATGTAGTTTACCGCCGTAAGGATGGCAAATACGGCTTGCTGAGCCCGGAACTGAAATAAGTGAATATTTTAACCTAAACTTCACAAAAAAGCACAGAATTTGCTCCTGTGCTTTTTGCTTTTTAAGAGAGATTCTGTTATAATTTAAAATTAGGTGTATAGTCTTTTCAAACACCATAATTTTAAGGAGTGATCGTGTTGCTCGAAGGCATTTTAAAGAAAATTTTTGGTGACCCCAACGAAAAAGAAATCAAGAATATTCGTGTAATCGTAGATAAGATTAATAGTCTTGAAAAGGATATGGAAAGTCTTAGCTCTGCCAATTTGGCAGCCAAGACCAGCGAATTTAAAGTACGTTTGCAAAAGGGCGAAACTCTGGACGATATCCTTCCGGAAGCATTTGCCGTTGTCCGTGAAGCTTCCAGACGTGTTACCGGCATGCGTCATTTTGATGTGCAGTTAATCGGTGGTGTAGTGCTCCATCGCGGCAAAATTGCCGAGATGCGTACCGGCGAAGGTAAAACTCTGGTAGCTACTGCGCCTGTATATCTGAACGCACTGACCGGCAAGGGCGTGCATGTTGTAACTGTTAATGATTATCTGGCACGCCGTGACAGCGAGGATATGGGCCGTATTTACAAGTTCCTCGGTCTGTCTGTAGGTCTGATTGTGCATGATATGGATTTCCCAGATCGTAAGGCTGCTTATGCTGCAGATATTACTTACGGTACAAATAACGAATTCGGCTTTGACTATCTGCGTGATAACATGGTAGTTGATGAAAATCAGATGGTTCAGCGTGAGCTGAATTACTGTATTGTCGATGAGGTCGACAGTATCCTGATTGACGAAGCGCGTACCCCGCTGATTATCTCCGGCCCCGGTGAAAAATCCACCGAGCTGTATCAGGTTCTGGCCCGTGTTGTTGCCAACATGGAAGAGGGCGAGGATTACACTGTTGATGAAAAACAAAAACAGGTAGCACCTACCGAAAAGGGTATTGCCAAGGCAGAAAAAATGCTGGGCATCGGCAACCTGTATGACAATGAGCATGGTGTGGACTACTCTCACCAGATTATGTGCGCTCTGAAGGCTAAGGCTTTGATGCACCGCGACCGCGATTATGTGGTTAAGGATGGTCAGGTTATCATCGTTGATGAATTTACCGGCCGTCTGATGTTCGGCCGTCGTTTCTCCGAAGGCCTGCATCAGGCTATCGAAGCTAAGGAAGGCGTAAAGGTAGAACGCGAAAGCCAGACACTGGCAACTATTACCTTCCAGAACTACTTCCGTATGTACAAAAAGCTCGCCGGCATGACCGGTACCGCTAAGACCGAGGAGCAGGAGTTCCAGAAGATTTATAATCTGCCGGTTGTTGTTGTACCTACCAATAAGCCGATGATCCGTATTGACTATCCTGATGTTATCTATAAAACACGTATTGCCAAATACAAGGCAGCAGTCAACGAGATTGAAGAATGCCATAAGTCCGGCCGTCCGGTACTGGTTGGTACTACTTCCATCGCTCAATCCGAAGAGCTGAGCGCTATGCTTAAACGCCGCAACATTCCGCATAACGTGCTGAATGCGAAGTACCATGAAAAAGAGGCTGAGATTATTTCTCATGCAGGCCAATACGGTGCTGTAACCATTGCTACCAACATGGCAGGCCGTGGTACCGATATTACCTTGGGTGAAGGCGTTCCTGAATTGGGTGGTCTGCATATCATCGGTACCGAGCGTCATGAAAGCCGTCGTATCGATAACCAGCTGCGTGGCCGTTGCGCCCGTCAGGGTGACCCCGGTTCTTCCAAGTTCTTCCTGAGCCTGGAGGATGATCTGATGCGTTTGTTCGGCAGTGATAATATTGCCGGCATTATGGACAAGCTGGGCATGGAGGACGATGAGCCGATTGAACACAGCCTTGTTACCAAGTCCATTGAAAATGCGCAGAAGAAGGTTGAAGCACGTAACTTCAGCATTCGTAAGCACGTTCTCGAATATGACGATGTTATGAATCAGCAGCGTGAGGTTATTTACTCTCAGCGTCATAAAATCCTGCATCAGGAAAATCTTAAGGATACCATCAAGGAAATGGTTGATGAAACCGTTGAACGTACTATGACCATGTACGCACCGCCTGAGGTTTACTCTGAGGATTGGGATCTGCAGGCTCTGATTAACTACGCTGAGGATTTCTATGCTCCGCGTGGTCTGCTGACCGTAGATTATCTGCAAAACCTCAGCCGTGAAGAGCTGGCTGAATATCTGCAGAAGGTTGCTGATGACAACTACCAGGCACGTGAGGACGCAATTGGTCCTGAGCTGATGCGCGAGCTGGAAAACCTGGTTATGCTGAAGGTTGTAGACAACCACTGGATGGAGCATCTGGACGCTATGGATATGCTGCGTGAGGGCGTTGGCCTACGTGCATATGGCCAGAAGGATCCGCTGGTTGAGTACAAATTTGAAGCCTACGATATGTTTGAAGCCATGATGGAGGCTATCAAGGAAGACGTTGTTCGTTATATTTACCGCGTCAATGTTATTACCCAGCCGCAGGTTGAAGACCCGCTGGAAAATGCTTCCACCAATAACCCGACTCCCGAGGGTGACGAGGGTAATTTGAAAGCTGAACCCAAGAAATAATTTTTAAGTCAGCAGCCTTGGCTGCTGACTTACTTAGCCTTGTTTGCAAGAACTCGGCAAAACGGCTGAGGCCGTAAATAACTAATATTTGCTACACGAAAGGTTGTGAGGAATTTTGTTGATTGAAGAATATAAGCCTGAAATTACAAATCTGCAAGCAAAATTAGAGGAAATGAGGGGATCTCTTTGACATCGCTGTCAAAGAAGATCGTATTGCAGAATTAGAACATAAAATGGGTGATCCTACTTTTTGGGATGATCCGGAAAAGGCACAAAAAACTGCGCAGGATGTTAACAGCTTAAAGGAAGAGGTTGACGGTTTGCATAAATTAAGCGCAGGTGTTGATGATTTGGAAGCTTTGCAGGAGATGGCTGCCGAAGAAAATGATGAAAGCCTGCTTCCTGAAATGGATGAGCTGCTGGCAAAATGCCGCAGCGAGCTGGAGCATTTGGAATTAGGTATGCTGCTCAGCGGTGAATATGATGCCAATAATGCTATCCTGACACTGCATGCAGGTGCCGGCGGCACCGAAGCGCAGGATTGGACCAGCATGCTGCTGCGTATGTTTACCCGCTTTGCGGAGCAAAACGGTTTTGCGTTGGAAATGCTCGACTATCAGCCGGGTGATGAGGCCGGTGTAAAAAGTGCTACTATCCAGGTTAACGGCCATAATGCTTATGGCTTCTTGCGCTCTGAAAAGGGTGTACACCGCCTGGTGCGCATTTCTCCGTTTGATGCCAATGCTCGTCGTCACACCTCCTTTGCTGCGGTAGACGTAATGCCGGAGCTGGATGATACTGTTGATGTAAATATTAATATGGATGAGGTGCGCGTCGATGTTTACCGTTCCAGCGGTGCCGGCGGTCAGCACGTCAATAAAACCTCCTCTGCTGTACGTATGACACATGAACCGACGGGTATCGTTGTTCAATGTCAGAATGAGCGTTCCCAAATTCAGAACCGTGAGCGCTGCCTGCAGATGCTGCGTGCAAAATTATATGAATACGAAAAGGCTAAGCAGGATGCTCTTGTCAGCGATATTGCCGGTGATTACCAGAATATCGAATGGGGCAGCCAGATCCGTTCCTATGTATTCCAGCCCTATACTATGGTTAAGGACCATCGTACCGGCTGCGAAACCGGTAACATTCAGGCTGTTATGGATGGCGATCTGATGCCGTTCGTAGAAGCATATCTGCGCAGTCAGCAGAAAAAGGTTTAATAAAGCGAGGTCTGGGCAGGTGAATTTTATGAAAAGCCGATATAATCCTTTGCTTTTGGCAGTAATCGTAATCGGTCTTGTTTGTGCCTTATGGCTGAACGTTGTCCGTCACGATGTTGAACAAAAAAACAATACTGTAGAAATGGCTATGGAGTACGAGGGCTTACGTAAGCTGGCCGCTTTGCAGGGCCTGCCGGAGGATGATGTACTGCGTCAGTTTAAGGATGCAGGCATCAACTCGCTGATGATTTTTGATACTACGCTGGAGCGGTTGACTAACAACGGCGAAATCCAGACGGTAACCGGCGGTGAGCTGCGTCAGGCAGCTGCGCTTGGTTCCGGTATGGGTGTTTTTGCTAATGTAGGCGCCGGCGATGTTGAAGAAAATTCTGCTTACGTTGCTGCTACTGACAAGCAGTCTGTCTTAGATGATGTAGAGCAGGATTTGTGCCTGCGCTACGGTGCTGACCGTGTAAAGGTTGTAAGTGAAAATCCGCGTATTATCAAAATCAAGGGCAGCACTACACCTCTGCCTGAGGGCAAATACGATGAGCCTCAGGGACTGCTGCAGGCTCCTTTAGGCTTGCCGGTGCAGGATATGCGTAAGGTTGCTGCTTTGGGCTTCAAAATTATCGTACGTCCGCAAAATTATGTGGATGTAACTGATGAGCAGATTGACGGCATTTTTGCCCGCATTAAAGAAGCCGGTGTACCGGTTGATGCCCTGATGCCATGCGGTACAGAGGTTGTAGGTTATCCTAACAAAATGCAGCATTTGGGCGAGCGCATGAAGGAAAACAATATGACGCTGGTAATGCTGGAGCATTACACCCAGCTGCAGTTTGCCAAAATCGACGGCCTGTTGCCGTTGGCTGAGTTCAATGACTACAAGGCTGCCCGTTCCTATGTTATCGACCCTACCGAGCAAAAGAAAATCAGCGTGGGCGAGGCTCTGCGCCGTTGGGCGCTGACGGACGAGGAGCGCAATATCCGTGTGAACTACATCCGTCCCTTCCTGATGCCTGAGGGTGGTCAGGATATTATGAAGACTAACCTGAAATATGTGCGTGATATCAAGGCCAGCGTTGAAGCGCGTGGTTACACTATCGGCGAAGCAGGTGTTTTCAGTGCCGAAAACAAAGATGGCTTTGCACCGTATTTCCCCGCTAAGGTAAGCTTTATTCCTATTGTATTGGCGATTGCCGCCGGTGTAGTGCTGTATCTTGCGCTGCTCTTTAACCTGGGCGGTAAGCAGCAAATAGCACTGTGGGCTGTTTTTTCTGCCGGAGCTTTGGCACTGCTGTTTATCGGCCGCGGCCTGTTTACGCGTCAGCTGCTGGCTTTGGCGGCAGCAAGTGTTTTCCCGGTGCTTTCAATGAATGTTATCTTTAACATTTGGGATAAAAATACGAGTGATAAGCACAGCCTGCTTGCTATCTGCTGGAACGGTATCTGGCAGCTGGCGTTGGCTATTGCTTTATCTTTGGTGGGTGCAGCCTTCCTGTCGGCTATTTTGACAGACAGCCGCTTCCTGCTGGAGATTGATATCTACCGCGGAGTAAAATTAACCTTTATTTTGCCTGTTATGCTGACAGCTGTTCTCTTTATGAAACGCTATGACCTGCTGCAGGTTGTGGGCAAGGGATTGAAAACTCTATGGGAGCGTCTTAACGGTCTGCTGGATACAGGGATTACCTTCCGCCATGTAGCAGTGCTTGCGGTACTGCTGTTTATTGCTTATTATTTTGTCGGCCGCAGCGGTCACACAGGTGGTGTGCCTGTACCGGCAATTGAATTGAAGATGCGTGCTTTCTTAGAGCAGCTGATGTATGCACGTCCGCGCGAAAAAGAATTTATGATCGGGCATCCGGCATTTTTCGTGGCAGTGCTTGCTGTTTACCGTTGCGCACCGCGTTGGTGGCAGTTTGTACTGACCTGTGCTGCCGTTATCGGACAGGGCGGTCTGGTGCAGACCTTCTGTCATATGCGTACACCTGTTGTTATGAGCTTTGTACGTGCTCTCGACGGCTATGCTGTTGGCGTTGTATTCGGCGTAATCGCTGTACTGGTGCTTGGCATGCTGTTGCCTTTAGTTGTTAAGTTTAGAAGGAGATACCTTGAAGAATGAGTAAGATCGTGATTTCCGGATACTATGGATTTGCTAATGCCGGAGATGAAGCTATGCTGACCGCGATCATTAAGGCTTTGCGCAGTACGGAAAAGACCGTGGAGCTGACGGTTATCTCAGGCAATCCGCCCGCTACTGCCGCAAGACACAAGGTGAATTCTCTTCATCGTTTCAGCTTTTGCAAAATTTTTGCTGCCCTCATGGACTGCGACCTGCTGCTCAGCGGCGGTGGCAGTCTGCTGCAGGATGTTACCAGCAAGCGCAGTCTGTTATATTATCTGTTTATCCTGGCTTTGGGCCTGCTGCTCAAAAAAAAGGTTATGCTTTTCGGCCAGGGTATAGGTCCTATCCATAACAGACTTATGCGCAGGCTGACTAAATTTATCTGCAGCCGGGTGGATTTAATTACCGTGCGTGACCAGGATTCTTTGTATGAACTGCGTCGCATCGGTGTACCAGCGGAAAAGGTGCAGCTGACAGCCGATTCTGTGTTGACCTTGCCGCAGGAGAGTAAAGAAAAAGGACTAGAGCTGCTGCAGCAGTTTGGTGTGCCGCAAGATAAAATGCTGATAGCTATAAGTGTACGTAAATGGCAGGAGGATGACAAGTACCTGCTGGAGCTGGCTAAGGCTGCGGATATTCTGGCTAAGGAATATAAGGCACATATTGTGCTGCTGCCGCTGCAATATCCTGTGGATGTTGCTGCCTGCAACAGATTGCAGCACTTTATGAGGCGCAAGGCAGACAGTACTGTTTTGGAAACCGGCTGTGATACCGAGCAGTTTTTGTCGCTGATGGGTAACTTTAATCTGCTTATCGGTATGCGTCTGCATGCACTGATTTTTGCTGCAGTTATGGAGCTGCCTTTTGTGGCTGTATCCTATGATCCCAAAATTGACGGCTTTGTCAAAGACATTAACGGCATCAGCGCAGGAGCTGTGGAAACACTGCAGGCTGCGCAGGTAGTTTCTTCTGCGCGTAAGGCGCTGGCCTCTGCCAATGCTGCTCATGGACTTTTGGATACATTGAGAGCGAAAGCTTTTTTAAATGCAAAGGAAGCCTTTGATTTATTAAATTGAGAGGAGATTGAAGGTAGTGCTGAAAATGACTGATGTAAGCAAGGTATATCCCGGTGGGTCTGTTGCCTTGCAGAACGTCGATATTCATATTGAACCAGGCGAATTCGTCTTTGTTGTAGGACCTAGCGGCGCTGGTAAGTCTACCTTTATCAAAATGCTGTTCCGTGAGGTTCTGCCGACCACGGGCAGCATTTTTGTTAATGGTGTGGATATTTTATCGCTGACACCCAATGAGATTCCGTATATGAGGCGTCAGCTGGGCATAATTTTCCAGGATTACCGTCTGCTTCCGGACCGTACTGTTTATGAAAACGTAGCTTTTGCTATGGAGGTAATAGAAACACCGCGCCGCAAGATTAAGCGCAGAGTGTTGAACGTATTGGATCTTGTCGGCCTGCGTCACCGTGCCAATGCTTATCCTAATGAGCTGAGCGGCGGCGAGCAGCAGCGTATCGCTATTGCCCGTGCTATTGTCAATGATCCTATTATGGTAATTGCCGACGAACCTACAGGTAACCTGGACCCGGAAACAAGCTGGGATATTATGGAAATCTTTAAGGAAATTAATGCTGAAGGAACTACGATTGTCATGGCAACTCACGATAAAGAAATAGTTGATGCCATGGGCAAGCGCGTTATAGCCATAGAGGACGGGCATATCGTACGTGATGAAGCAAGCGGGGTATATGGCTATGAGCTTTAGTACAAAAGAATATTTTGTTAAGGAAACCTATAAATCTATCAGGCGTAACGGCTTTATGAGCTTTGCTTCTATTTCGACTGTTGCGGTTTCGCTGTTAGTGCTGGGAATGTTTCTGCTGATTTTTCTAAACACCAACAATTTGGCACAGTATCTGGAAAGTCAGGTACAGGTGTCGGTCTATATGCAGGATAATGCTTCTGCGGAGGAGCTGAAAGCAGTAGAGGCGAAGCTGAAGAAGATGCCCGGTGTAGTTAAAGTAACACCGGTAAGCAAGCAGCAGGCTCTGGCACGCTTCAAGGAGCGTCTTGGCGATCAGGAGCAGCTGCTCAACAGTTTGGGTAAGGACAATCCTTTCCCAAATTCCTTTGAGGTGCAGGTGGATAATCCGGAGCGCATAAAGGTTATCACGCCTTCTATCGGACAGCTGCCTAAGGTAGAAACAGCTAAATTCGGTCAGGAGGTTGTGGAGCACCTGTTTTCTCTGACTAAAATATTGCGCTTCGGCGGCATTGTGCTCGTTATATTTTTAGCTATGGCAACGCTGTTTATTATTTCCAATACTATCCGTCTGACAGTTTTTGCCCGCCGTAAGGAAGTTGTCATTATGAAATATGTAGGTGCAACCGACTGGTTTATCCGCTGGCCGTTTTTGCTGGAAGGAATGACCTTAGGCTTTTTCGGCGCTGTGATTGCATCTGTCTGCATTAACAGCCTTTACGCCGGGCTGTTGGAAAGAATCCATGCTACTCTGGCCTTTCTGCCGTTACTGCCCACATCTCCCTTATTGTTTTATGTAACAATATTTTTACTGGCGGCAGGTACCGGTATCGGCGCTTTGGGCAGTTATATCTCCTTGCGTAAGTTCTTGCGCGTTTAAGGGAGGCAGAAGTGATGGAGAAAAAGAAGCTGGGCGGTCTGCTGCTGGCATTATGGCTGGCGGTGCTGCCGCTTTACGGAGCCATGTGCTTTGCCGATACTGCTGATGACAAGCGTGCCGAACTGAATGATGTACGTCAGCGTATGGAGCGGATGCAGACCCGCAAGGAGCAGGCGCGCAGGAAGGCTGAAAGCGCCAGCGCGGAGCTTAGCGAGGTTATGGGCAGCCTTAACGAACTGCAGGCACAGGCTAATAATCTGCAGAAAAAAAGCGATGCTTTGCAGGGAAAAATAAATGATAACCAGGCTAAGCTGGAGAAAAAGCAACAGGAAATGCAGGAGCGGATGCTGATTTATCGCAAGCGTCTGCGTGATATTTATATCAACGGCCAGATAAATTATCTGGATGTGCTTTTGGGTGCCAAGGATTTCAGTGATTTTTCCTCGCGCATGTATTTGCTGCAAAAAATCATCAGCCGCGACCTGGAGCTGTTGGAAAAGCTGAAGCAGGATGCTGCGGAAATCAACAGCCGCAAGGAGCAGCTGGCAGCTGAAATGAAGGAAATCAAGGCTACCCAGACAGAGCTGGAAGCAAAAAAAGCTAAAGCAAATAAGCTGCGTGAGCAGCGTGCCTATATGCTTTACAAGGCACAGGAGGAAGAGCAGTCCAGCCAGGAGGAATATGAGCGTCTGCTGGCTATTTCGGAAAATATCGCCTCTATGCTGCGTAATATGGAAAACGCAGGCGGCGGTGCTCCTGCAGGACAAGGCGGTACAGGTCAGTTTATGTGGCCTTGTAACGGTCCGATTACCTCCTACTATGGTTGGAGAACGCATCCGATTTTCGGTACAACCAAGTACCATAGCGGTATGGATATTGCGGTTGATTCGGGAACGCCGATTCACGCTGCTGACAGCGGCACGATTGTTTACAGCGGTTGGCTTGGAGGCTACGGCAACTGCGTAATGATTGACCATGGCGGCGGTCTGGTAACGCTTTATGCACATAATTCGGCGTTAAATGTTGGTGAGGGGCAATATGTAAGCAAGGGCACGGTAGTTGCCTATGCCGGCAGTACCGGTTATTCTACCGGACCGCACTGTCACTTTGAGGTGCGTCTGCATGGCGAGCTTACGGAGCCGTTAAATTATTTACCGTGACAGATATAAACGGAGGCAAGAAAAGTGTTTAGAAAAAGAAGATGGCAGCTTGCAGCCTGCTGCCTGCTTACAGCGCTGGTGACTATCGCAGCGGTAGTGGGAACAGAAGCTGTGCTGTTAAACAGGTTAACGGGCAGTGCCTCTGAATCGGTGCGTTTTTTGCGTACTATGAATCTTTTAAAGCGTAACTATAATGGTGAAGTAGACAATCACCAGCTGTTTGACGGCGCAATAAAAGGTATGGTAGAAGCTGCAGGCGATCCTTATACAGTTTATCTTAACAGCAAGGATTTTCAGCAGCTGAGTGAAATGACAGGGGGCAGCTTTGGCGGTATCGGTATTGTTTTTGGCAAACGCGGTAATGACTATGTAGTTATTTCTGCTTTGGAGGATAATCCCGGCGCAAAGGCCGGTATTAAGAGCGGTGATATTATTACTGCGATTGACGGCAACCCGACGCGTGATATGAACATGGAGCAGGTAGCCAACAAAATCCGCGGCAAGCATGGCACCGTCGTCAAGCTGGAGCTCAAGGGCAAGGATGGCAAGCTGCGTACTGTGAGCGTTGAGCGTTGCGAAATCAAAAATCCGTCTGTTGGCGGTCAGCTTTTGCCTGATACAAAAATCGGTTATATCAGAATAGCCGTATTTAATGAAAATACCGGTGATGACTTTGCAAAAAAATATGCAGAGTTGGAAAAGCAGGGCATGCAGGCCCTGGTGCTTGATTTGCGCGGCAATCCCGGAGGTGTTTTTGATGCAGGTGTTGCCGTCGCCGGTATGCTGGTGCCTAAGGGACCTATTGTTTCTGTTGTAGATAAAAATGGCAACAAGTATGAAGAAACCTCCAGTCTGGAGAAGGTGAAATATCCTTTGGCTGTGCTTGTTGATCATGGCAGTGCCAGCGCTGCGGAAATTGTTGCCGGTGCGATTAAGGATACCAAAAGCGGTAAGCTTTTCGGTACCAAAACCTTCGGTAAAGGCAGTGTGCAATCGGTATACCGCCTGGACAGCAATACGGCAGTGAAAATTACGGTAGCCAAATATTATACACCGTCCGGTGTTTCTATTCATAATGTAGGTATTGAGCCTGATGTGAAGGTAGAGCTGCCGGAGGATGCTACTGTTGATGTTCAGCTGAAGGCAGCGGAGGACTATCTGCTGCAGCAGCTGCAGTAAGGAGGTATAAAAATGTTATTTATCTGTTACCCAAAATGTTCTACCTGCAAAAAGGCAGAGCAGTATCTGCAGGCTAAAGGCCTGAGCTTTACTGTGCGTGATATCAAGACTGATAATCCGACAGCTGACGAGCTGCGTACCTGGTATGCAGCCAGCGGTTTGCCGCTGAAACGCTTCTTCAACACCAGCGGTAATCTGTATAAGCAGCTGGGACTGAAGGATAAGCTGCCGACAATGAGCGAGGACGAGCAGCTTGAGCTGCTTGCAAGCGATGGTATGCTTGTTAAACGTCCGTTGGTAATTTATGACGGCGGCGTGTTGGTTGGCTTTAAAAAGGCTGAATATGACGAGAAGCTCTGATATATTAATTTAAAATAACTTTGAAAAAACAGGCAGAACTTATGCGACAGGTCTGTCTGTTTTTTCTCTTTCGGAAGAACAGCTTACTTTATCGTCACGGAAACGGCAAATGTGCTAAAATATACTTAGAATTATTTTTGGGAGGGGTTTAATGAAAAAGTTGTTATGCATATTATGCAGTTTATTGATAGTGCTGTTTGCAGCAACAAGCTTTGCGGCAGCCGGGAAAAAAAGAGTTGTATTAGGTATTGACCGCATTGATGAGCCGTTTGCTAAGCAGCTGCTTGCAGGGAAAAGGCTGGGACTTTTTACTAATCAGTCCGGCGTGGACAGCAAGCTTCGCAGCAGCACAGAGCTGCTGCAGAAGAGCTATAATCTGACGGCACTGTTTGTGCCTGAGCATGGATTGTTCGGCGCTGTGGCGGCAGGCGAAACCTTTGAGAGTCACACCTATAAGGATATACCTGTACACAGTCTGTATGGAGAAGATCGCAGGCCTACGGCAAAAATGCTGGATGAGATTGACACTATGGTGGTTGATATTCAGGATGTCGGCATTCGTCACTATACATATTTTTCTTCGCTTGCTTATATAATGGAAGAATGTGCCAAAGCGAAAAAGCAGGTTGTTGTTTTGGACCGCCCTAATCCTTTAGGCGGTGCTATGCAGGGACCGGTTCTCAAGCCGGAATATAAAACTTTTATCGGGCTTTACGAGCTGCCGTTGCGTCATGGTCTTACTATAGGTGAATTTGCAAGCTATATCAACGCTACGCAGCATATCGGCTGTGAGCTGGCGGTGGTGTCTATGAAGGGATGGTCACGCAGAGAGCTGTGGCAGGATACAGGCCTGCCATGGGTACAGACATCTCCGCTGATTCCTACGGCGGCGACCGCTTTCCTGTATGGCGCTACCGGTGTAAGCGGTGACAGTAATCTTTCCGTGGGTGTCGGGACAGCTAAACCGTTTTATTTTCTGGGAGCACCTTTTGCTGATGCGGATGCCGTAAAGGCAGCCTTAGATGAAAAGCAGCTTGCTGGCGTGGCTTTTAGAGCAGCACGCTTTACACCGCGTTACGGCACCTATAGCGGTGAGCTGGTGCAGGGCGTAGAAATTTATCTTACGGATTTACGTAAGGTTAATCTGCCTGAGCTGGATTATATTTTGTTTACTACATTTAAAGAATTATATCCGGAGCAGGTAAAAACGCCGGAGCGCGGTTATGGCAGCAAAGGCTATAAGCTGGATATTGCGCTTGGAGAAAGCAGCTTGCGTGAAGGTGAAGCGCCAAAAACAGCTTTTGCGCGTTGGCATCAGGAGTGCACGGCCTTTGAGCAGCAGGTAAAGCCTTATCTGCTGTACAAGTAAAGCTGCAGAGAAATTAACATTTTTGTTGCATTTTCCGGCAGGATAATAACGGCGCAGGCAAGAATAAAATTAATACAGCGTAACAGCGTAAAATTTTATTTCATTAACGATAAGGAGCTGACATATAATGAATGCAGAATTACAGGCTTTAAAGGAACGCAGAAGCGTTCGCAAATATAAGGCAGACATGGTGCCGCAGGAGCTGATTGACCAGGTTATCGATGCCGGTCTTTATGCTGCCAGCGGTCATGGTACGCAGGAAGTAATTATTGTTGCGGTAACCAATAAAGAGGTTCGCGACAAACTGGCGCAGATGAACCGTGAAATTTTGGGCACAAGCATCGACAGTTTTTATGGCGCACCTGTGGTTCTTGTTGTTTTGGGACCTAAAAGCAATAAGCTTACTCCCTATGACGGCAGCCTGGTAATGGGCAACCTGATGCAGGCGGCTCATGCCGTAGGTCTTGGCAGCTGCTGGATTAACCGTGCTAAGGAAGAGTTTGCTTCCGAAGAAGGCAAACAGTTGCTGAAAGAATGGGGTATTGAAGGAGAGTATGAGGGCGTAGGCCACTGCATCCTCGGTTATGCTGACGGACCTGTGCCTCAGGCTGCTCCGCGTAAAGCAAACCGTGTATTTTACGTAAAATAAAAGCGTCCTTAACGAAAGGGGGGAAGAGGAATGCTGAAAAAAACTGTTCTTTGCTTAAGTCTGCTGCTGATTGCTGCATTTCCCTGTATCGCGGGAGCTGCTACTCCTATCAACAGCGCAGGCTACTATAAAAATATCAAGCTGTGCGGTAAAGTGAAAATTGTTGACAGTTTTCCTGATATTAAGGTAAAGGTTGTCGACAGCTTCCCTGATTTAAAAGTAAAGGTTGTCCAAAGCTTTCCCAATAATATAGGCGAGTGGCAATTTGTAGAGTACGGTGAAGATTTCAGAGTTCAGTTTGTTGATAGTTTTCCGGATATAAAAATCAAATACGTTTCTTCCTTCCCGGGCGTGGCAAAATAATATACATATGAGCTGTCAGAAGTGTTGGCAGCTCTTTTTTTATGCGATATTTAAGGTGAAAGCTCTGTTGAAAAAGTACTCCTTGGGTGTACTTTATGTATGAAGAAACAGTCAATGAAACACTTGGATACGTGTAAAGAAAGAAGCGCATTAACACGGCAAAAAGCGCTACTAAATTTTTTAAAAAAGTTGCTAAAAAGTGTTGACAGCTTGTGCATGAGATGTTACAATATACAAGTATCGCGGGAGAGCTATGCGCTCGATGAAGGAGGTAACATGATGGCACTTGAAGCTTTAAAGCAAGCTGAAAAGCATACTGTAGGCGTTAAGCAGACAGAAAAAGCTGTAGCAAGACAAGTTACCGCTGTCGTCTATATCGCAAGTGATGCGGACGAGAGAGTTACCGGCAGGCTGATGCAACTGTGTCGGGAAAATTCAGTACCGGTTGAAAACACAGAAACGATGCTGGAAATCGGCAGAGCCTGCGGCATAAACGTCAAAGCAGCAGCGGCTGCGATACTTAAAGCCGATAAGGGCTTGGCGTGAGCTGAGTTTTTATAATCATTAAAATCTAATTGTTTGGAAAGGAGGTGCCGATATGCCCACAATTAACCAATTGGTTCGCAAAGGTAGAGAGGTTCTGAAAAGCAAATCTACTGCACCGGCATTGAAAGAATGCCCGCAAAAACGTGGCGTCTGCACTCGTGTTTACACCACTACCCCGAAGAAACCTAACTCTGCACTTCGTAAAGTAGCTCGTGTACGTTTGACCAACGGCATCGAAGTTACTGCTTATATCCCGGGTATCGGCCATAATCTTCAGGAACACAGTGTTGTTCTGATCAGAGGCGGAAGAGTCAAGGACCTTCCCGGTGTGCGTTACCATATCATTCGTGGTGCTCTTGATACTGCAGGCGTTGCTAACCGCAACCAATCTCGCTCCAAGTACGGTGCAAAACGTGCTAAAGCAAAGAAATAATTTCAAGAAAACATTAAGAATGATTTAATCCTAAGGAGGGAAACACATGCCGAGAAAAGGCCCTGTAACTAAAAGAGACGTACTGCCGGATCCGGTGTACGGTTCTAAGCTTTTAACTAGATTTATCAATAAAATTATGCTCGACGGCAAAAAAGGCGTTGCAGAACGTATTGTATACGATGCATTCGACCTGGTTCGTGCAAAGACTGGCAAAGATCCTTTGGAAGTGTTCGATGCTGCTATGCAGAACGTAATGCCGCTGCTGGAAGTTCGTGCCCGTCGTGTTGGTGGTGCAAACTACCAAGTACCTGTTGAAGTACGTGCTGACCGCAAAACCACCCTGGGTATCCGTTGGCTGGTAAACTACTCTCGTCTGCGTGGTGAGCGCACCATGTACGAGCGTGTAGCTGGTGAGATCATGGACGCTTCCAATGGCACTGGCGCAGCTGTTAAGAAACGCGAAGATACCCACAAGATGGCAGAAGCAAACAAAGCATTTGCTCATTACCGCTGGTAATGACCTGTCTCAGTTAATTTGAGGAGGATAAAGAAGTGGGCAGATTAATTCCGCTTGAGAGAACTAGAAATATCGGCATCATGGCTCACATCGATGCTGGTAAAACCACCACAACCGAACGTATTCTGTTCTATACCGGCAGAGTACATAAGATTGGTGAAACCCATGAAGGTGCTGCTACCATGGACTGGATGGTTCAGGAACAAGAGCGTGGTATTACCATCACCTCTGCTGCAACCACCTGCTACTGGGAAGGTTCCGAGCACCAATTCGATAAACATCGTATCAATATCATTGATACCCCGGGTCACGTTGACTTTACTGTAGAAGTTGAACGTTCCCTGCGTGTACTTGATGGTTCCGTTGCAGTTTTCTGTGCTAAGGGCGGTGTTGAGCCTCAGTCCGAAACCGTATGGCGTCAGGCTGACAAATACCATGTACCCCGTATGGCATATGTAAATAAAATGGATATTACCGGTGCAGACTTCTATCGTGTAATTGACATGATGAAGACCCGTCTGAATGCCAATGCAGTACCTATTCAACTGCCTATCGGCTTTGAAGATACTTTCGAAGGCATGATCGACCTGATCAAAATGAGAGCAATCGTTTATGATGATGCACTCGGTAAAGAAGAAGAGTTCGTAGAAATCCCGGCTGACATGAAAGAAAAAGCTGAGGAATACCGTGCAGCATTGGTTGAAGCTGTTGCTGAATCCGATGACGAGCTGATGATGAAATATTTGGAAGGCGAAGAGCTGACCGAAGAAGAAATCCTGGCTGGTATCCGTAAAGCAACTATCGCTTGCAAAATGACTCCGGTTTGCTGCGGTTCTTCCTACAAAAACAAAGGCGTTCAACCGATGCTGGACGCTGTAATCCAATTCATGCCTGCACCGACAGATGTTCCTAACATCAAAGGTGTAAACCCTGAAACCGGCGAAGAAGATGAGCGTCCGTCCAGCGACGAAGCTCCGTTCTCTGCACTGGCATTCAAGATTGCTACCGACCCGTTTGTTGGTAAGCTGGCATTCTTCCGTGTATACTCCGGTACCTTGACTGCTGGTTCTTATGTATATAACTCCACTAAAGGTAAACGCGAGCGTATCGGTCGTATCCTGCAAATGCATGCTAACCACCGCGAAGAAATTGAACAAGTTTACTCCGGTGATATCGCAGCTGCTGTAGGTCTGAAAGACACCACTACCGGTGATACTCTCTGCGATGAGAAAAACGAGATCATCCTCGAATCTATGGTATTCCCTGATCCTGTAATCTCCGTTGCAGTTGAACCTAAAACTAAAGCTGACCAGGAAAAAATGGGCATCGCCCTGCAAAAACTGGCAGAAGAAGATCCGACCTTCCGTGTTCACACTGATCCTGAAACCTCCCAAACCATTATTTCCGGTATGGGCGAGCTTCACCTGGACATCATTGTTGACCGTCTGCTGCGCGAATTCAAAGTAGGCTGCACTGTTGGTAACCCGCAGGTTGCTTATCGCGAAACCATTCGCAAAGCTGTTAAATCCGAAGGTAAATTTGTTCGTCAGTCCGGTGGTAAAGGCCAATATGGTCATTGCTGGCTGGAAATCACTCCGCGTGAACCTGGCGAAGGCTTCCTGTTTGAAAACAAAGTTGTTGGCGGCGCTATTCCTAAGGAATACATCGCTCCTATCGAAGCAGGCGTTAAAGAAGCTATGGAAAACGGCGTAGTTGCTGGTTATCCGATGGTTGATATCGCAGTTACTGTTTATGATGGTTCTTACCATGAAGTCGATTCTTCTGAAATGGCATTTAAGATTGCCGGTTCTATGGGCTTCAAGTCCGGTGCTGAAAAAGCTAACCCGGTTATCCTTGAGCCTTACATGAAAGTAGAAATTACTGTTCCTGAAGAATACATGGGCGACGTAATCGGCGACATCAACTCCCGCCGTGGCCGCATCGAAGGCATGGAAGCTCGTAACGGTGCACAAGTAATCAATGCATTCGTTCCGCTGGCTGAAATGTTTGGTTATGCTACCGACCTGCGCAGCAAAACCCAAGGCCGTGGTAACTACTCCATGGAAGTAGACCACTACGAAGACGTTCCCAGAAACATTGCTGAGGCAATTATTGCTAAAAACAAAGGCACCAACTAAGCCTAGTTTTAACAAACAACCTTAAGGAGGAAATTCACAATGGCAAAAGCTAAATATGAAAGAACTAAACCGCATCTGAATATCGGCACCATCGGTCACGTTGACCATGGCAAGACTACTCTGACTGCTGCTATCACCAAAGTACTGGCTGAAAAAGGCGGCGCTGAATTCATGGACTACTCCATGATCGATAAAGCTCCGGAAGAACGTGAACGTGGTATTACCATCAATACCTCTCACGTTGAATATGAAACCGCAACCCGTCACTATGCACACGTTGACTGCCCGGGCCATGCTGACTATGTAAAGAACATGATCACCGGCGCTGCTCAGATGGACGGCGCAATCCTGGTAGTATCCGCTGCTGACGGCCCGATGCCTCAGACTCGTGAGCACATCCTGCTGGCTCGCCAAGTAGGCGTACCTGCAATGGTAGTATTCCTGAACAAAGTAGATATGGTTGACGACGAAGAGCTGCTGGAACTGGTAGAAATGGAAGTTCGCGAACTGCTGAGCTCCTATGACTTCCCCGGCGATGACATTCCTGTTGTTGCAGGTTCCGCTCTGAAAGCTCTGGAAGGCGACCCGAAATACGAAGCAAAAATCATGGAACTGATGGACGCAGTTGACAGCTACATTCCGCTGCCGGAACGTGCAACCGACAAACCGTTCCTGATGCCTGTCGAGGACGTATTCACCATCACCGGTCGTGGTACCGTTGCTACCGGACGTGTAGAGCGTGGTACTGTTAAAGTTGGCGATACCGTAGAAATCGTTGGTATGA
>OIWL01001019.1_pt1 | contig 32977 bp, 33 predicted proteins | sample 1587561 | NCBI WGS metagenome assembly OIWL01 (sample SAMEA3888903, study PRJEB22519) | human gut metagenome | biome: human gut; feature: human-associated habitat; material: faeces | place: Denmark | collected 2010 | reverse complement strand
AAAGTGAGATTGCACCATTTAAGAACATCATCAATGAATGGGTGGCAAGAGATACGAGCCGTAAAGTGAAATCAGCCTTTAAGACGAAATTTGCAGAGGGTGCGTATTATGGGGCTTATGCTCCGTTAGGATATAAGAAACACCCCGACATCAAAGGGAAACTGTTGGTTGATGAGGAAACAAAATGGATTGTTGAAAAAATCTTCTCTCTAGCCTATCAAGGTTACGGTAGTGCCAAAATCACAAAAATACTGCGAGAAGAAAAAGTCCCGACAGCGTCTTGGTTGAATTTTACAAGGTACGGTACTTTTGCTCATATCTTTGAGGGAAAGCCCGAAAGCAAGCGTTATGAGTGGACGATTGCTCATGTAAAGGCGATATTGAAAAGTGAAGTCTATATCGGAAACAGCGTTCATAATCGACAATCAACCGTTTCTTTCAAAAGCAAGAAGAAAGTACGAAAGCCCGAAAGCGAATGGTTTCGAGTAGAAAACACGCACGAACCGATTATTGACAAGGAAGTGTTCTATCGTGTGCAGGAGCAGATAAAATCAAGGCGTAGACAGACAAAGGAAAAGGCAACGCCGATATTTGCAGGGCTTGTCAAGTGTGCGGATTGTGGCTGGTCTATGAGGTTTGCGACAAATAAGGCAAATAAAACACCGTATAGTTATTATTCTTGTAGTTTCTACGGACAGTTTGGCAAAGGTTATTGTTCTATGCACTATATCCGCTATGATGTGCTGTATCAAGCTGTATTGGAACGATTGCAGTATTGGGCTAAGGCAGTACAGCAGGACGAAGAAAAGGTATTGAACAAAATACAGAAAGTCGGCAATGCAGAGCGAATACGGGAAAAGAAGAAAAAGGCAAGTGCCTTGAAGAAAGCCGAGAACCGACAAAATGAGATTGACCGTTTATTTGCAAAAATGTATGAAGATAGAGCCTGTGAGAAGATAACGGAACGAAACTTCATCATGCTGTCGGGGAAATATCAAAAAGAGCAGATAGAACTTGAACAGCAGATAACCAACCTAAGAGAAGAATTAAGTAAAATGGAACAGGATATGATAGGTGCTGAAAAGTGGATTGAGTTAATCAAGGAGTATTCCGTACCAAAGGAACTGACAGCACCGTTATTAAATGCAATGATAGAAAAAATCCTTATTCACGAAGCAACAACGAATGAGGAGAACGAAAGAATACAGGAAATAGAGATATACTACCGATTTATTGGAAAAGTAGACTGATAAAGAGGGTTCATATCTTTAACTAAGGGAAACTGGTCATTATATGCCAGATTTATCTTTACTTGAACCACTCAGTAAAGAATTAGATATCACATTAAATGAACTATTAGCTGGAGAAGAGATCATTAAAGAAGAAGCCATGGAGTATTCTGAACAAAACCTAATCCAAACAATTGATTATACAGACAAGAAAATCAAGAATGAGCATAAGAAAATATCATTATTCATTATTGGTATAGGTATTTTCACATCCCTTTGTGCATTTACTGTTTTCCCTTCTGAAAGCAGCTGGGGCAGTATCTATTCTATGATTGGATTGTTTTTATTTGTAGTTGGAATATTTAGAGAATTAAAGATCACTTCCCTACTTAAGAAAGGATTGATTTCAACAATTTTATTCATTTTACTTTTAGGCATTTTCTTTATTTTCGACTATGCCAGTGTAAGCCAATTTAAACAACCACCCATCTATCGACTGACTACAACTACTGTATTTAGTGATGATGGAAATAAAATGATTGAATACCAAAATCCATTCTACAATGTATTTCGCATCAATGCCGATACACCCAATGAATATTACTTAATTGACAACAAGAAACAGTATACCATTGATACCGTTCCAACAAGTCCTTTTAATGTGGATAAAAGTTCATTTGAACAACTAAAAAAATATAAAAGTAAATATATTGGAGACAACAGTAATACTTCCCATTTACTAAATTCCTTACCCCTATCGGAATATGGCTATATATTTGAAATTGATTCTGAAAACTATGGACTTACAATAAACTATAATTGTACAGATTGGTACAACAATGAAAACTTATATATACATAAAGCTCTAGTGTACAATTCTGTATCTCTATTCAAATTGATCGATAATCTTGAATACATCACATTTAATTTTAGTGGAAGCAGCTATACAATTACACGAGAACATTGCCCACTCAACAAGAATATTGAACAAAAGATCGATGATAATGAGTTTATATCCGAAGCGATGAAATTGTTTGAAGTAAAATAAAAAACGCAAACGCGTTTTTTTGTTTATTTATGAATAATTTCTTCAGCACGATCTAGTGCAGCACTGATACTAGGCTGGAAGTTAACTTTACCAACAAGCTCAATAAAGCCTGCCTTTTCCATGACTTTCATTGGTTGATCATTCACATGTGAGAACACAATCGTGATTCCTTTGGACTTGCAAACCTGAACTAAATCTTTTAATGCGTTTAGTGCCGTACTATCTAATGCAGGAACACTGCGCATACGAAGAACTAGGCATGTTGTAAAATCTTTGATGGCAATTTCTTCAATTACACTAGCTGCCCCAAAGAACAAGGGTCCTGAAATCTCATAAACACGAATCTGAAGTGGAAGCTTTTGAAGGTGTTCATCAACATCGGGTGTATCCTCATCTACATATGTCCAACCATTGACTTTTGTTTCTTCACTCATACGTTTAATGAATAATAAACAAGCAAGTACCATTCCTACTTCAATGGCTACAACCAAATCAAAGATGACAGTTAGCACAAATGAAGTGACTAAAACAATAACATCACTCTTAGGTGCTGTTTTAACTAAGTTCACAAAGGTACGCCATTGGCACATATTGTATGCGACAATAAATAAAATAGCTGCAATGGTAGGCATCGGAATCATTCCGGCATATGGCATCAAGACAACCAATACAATGACTAATGTGATGGAATGAACCATACCGGCAATTGGTGTTTTTCCTCCATTTTTAATATTGGCAGCCGTTCTTGCGATAGCACCTGTTGCAGGAATTCCTCCAAATAAAGCGGATGCGATATTTCCAGCACCCTGCGCAACAAGTTCCATATCCGAGCGATGTTTACCGTTAATCATGCCATCGGCAACAACACAAGAAAGTAATGATTCAATGGCAGCCAACACGGCTATGGTTAGTGCATTAGGCAGTGCATTTTGAATGATATTTAATGATAAACTTGGAAAACGCAAAGATGGTAATGCATTACTGATTGTATAAAGATTTCCAATTGTATTTACCTTTAAAGGCAAGAATTGAACCATCAAAATTCCTGCAATAACAGCTAAAAGTGAGCCTGGAATTCTTTTAAAGATATATGGAGCAATAATCAAGATAGCTAAAGATACCACACCTACTATGACGGCATCCATATTGATTGTAGAAAAATGATGGAGCACAGCTTCAAATTTTTCAACCGTCTCAATAGGCTTTACTCCATTTGGATAAGTTAATCCAAAAAAATCTTTTAATTGACCAAGCACAATCGTAACGGCAATACCCGAAGTAAAACCTGTCGTAATGGTAAATGGAATAAACTTGATTAGACTTCCAAAATGACATAGTCCCATCAAAATCAAAAAGATACCCGCAAGAATAGTGGCAACAATAAGTCCATCCATTCCATCATGGGCTACAATTCCAGCAACAATGGTCGCAAATGCAGCAGTCGGTCCTGCAATTTGTACACTGCTTCCGCCTAGTGCTGAAATGACAAAACCAGCTACGATCGCAGTAAAGATTCCGGCTTCCGGTCCCACACCAGAAGCAAGTGCCAATGCGATTGATAATGGTAATGCGATAATAGCGACAATTATTCCAGCTGTCACATCTTTGACAAACTGAGACTTATTATAGCTTTTCAGTGATGAAAGTAACATCGGTTTTAGTGAATTCATTTGTTAATATCCCTCTCTTTTTAACAACCTTTAAAGTATACCATAATTTAAGGATTTTTAAGGATATTTCTATAATACTATTTGATATACTGAATATATAACGATAATAAATCAGGAGAACACTATGAACAAAAAGACTAAAATTATAATTTTAATCTCATTATGTATTTTAATTGCCATTATAGGCATCTATTTCTTATTTCCAAAAGGAAGCAACACCCAAAACATCTATGTTCAAAAAGTATCTACAATCATTGGTTCTTCTAATACGGAAAACCGATATTCAGGTGTAGTAGAATCCTCAGAAACTGTAGATATCAATTCTGATGGAAATAAATCCATTACTGAAATGTATGTTGAAGCTGGTCAAAAAGTAAGAAAAGGCGATAAATTATTTTCTTATGATACGACTGAAGCATCCAATTCCATCGCCCAAAAGAAATTGGATATGGAAGCACAGAACAATGAAATCGCTGCTCAAAATAATACAATTGAAGATTATAAGGCTGAACTTAATAAAGGTGCAGATAAAGTTGAGATTCAAGCTCGAATCAACGATGCTAGTTTCGCGATTCGCCAGGCTCAAAATACAATCAAGGCCACACAGACTGAAATTGATCAGTTGAACAAACAAATCGAAAATTCGACCGTTCTTTCGACAATTGATGGAATCATTAAAGAAGTCAATAGAGATGGTGGAACGGATGAAAATGGAAACCAAAAGCCATTGGTGTCAATTACACAAACTTCTGATTTTAGAGTAAAAGGCTCTATTAGTGAAATGGGATCTATTTCTGAAGGAACAAATGTTATTGTAAGAAGTCGTATAAATGAAGATCAAATTTATAAAGGTACAGTTACCAAAGTGGAAACAGACCCTCAATCCAATTCTAACAATAACGTTTATGGAAATGATTCAAACGAATCTGCATCCAAATATCCTTTCTATGTCACTTTAGACAATAATAAAGGCTTAAAACTTGGACAACACGTCTATATTGAAGTGGATAATGGACAATCCACAAAGAAAAAAGGAATTTGGTTAGATGCGAGTTTTATTGTTGCGGATGACAATGGAAATTCATATGTATGGGTTTCTGAAAAAGGTAAATTAAAGAAAAGAAAAGTAGAACTTGGTAAAACGGATGAAGAAACATCTACCACAAAAATCAAGTCAGGACTAAGCGAGGATGACTATATCGCATGGGCTGATGATACATATAAGGAAGGTATGAAGACAACGACGGAATATCAAACTGAAACGGATGGTGATGCGAATGCTTCTTAATCTTAAAAACATTTATAAAAATTATGGAAAAGAACCATTGATCGTTCCAGTTTTAAAAGATGTGAGTCTAGAAGTCGTACAAGGCGACTATGTTGCGATTATGGGACCAAGTGGTTCTGGTAAAACAACACTTATGAATATCATCGGATGTTTAGATCGAGCAAGTACGGGTACATACCTATTTGAAGATGAAAATATTTCTGAAATGAATGATGATGCATTAAGTGATTTAAGATTAAATAAAATCGGTTTTGTCTTTCAAAACTTCAATCTTCTAAGTTCGGAAACCGCTCAAGAAAATGTAGCTTTACCCTTAATTTATGCAGGAATCCATAAAGAAGAAAGAAATCATAGGGCTGATGTTGCCTTAAGTAAAGTTGGTTTACAAGATCGTACAACTTTTAAACCAAGCCAATTGTCCGGTGGACAAAAACAACGTGTTGCGATTGCCCGCGCCCTTATCAATCATCCTAGAATTCTACTTGCGGATGAGCCTACAGGAGCACTTGATCAAGCAAGTGGTAAACAAGTTATGGAATTGTTTAAAGCTTTAAATGATGAAGGTGTGACAATCATTATGATTACGCATGATGCAAGTGTAGCAAGTCATGCCAAAAAAATCCTTCATATCATTGATGGAGAAATCATTGAAAATAAACAAGGAGGTGCAGCATGAAGCCTTCTATAAAAAAAGGAATTATTATTACTTCTGTATGTGCATTTACTTTAGTTGGAATTAAGTTTTACTTAAGCTTGTCTAATACGGTTGAGGTTCATTCTGTATCTAGCTTAAATACAGGCTATTGGGATAATCCAGCTACTTCAACAGGTCTTGTATCTAATAGTGATACACAATCCGTATTATATGATTCTTCTAAAACAATCACACAAGTCTTTGTCAAAGAAGGGCAACAAGTAAGTGTAGGCGATCCATTGTTATCTTATGATTTAACTACACTTCAAAGTGCAGTGGATACAAGTCAATTGGAAGTGGAAAAAGCACAAAATGCGATTACACTTGCCAATCATGAATTAAAGAAATTATTAAATACAACGCCTGTTCCAGATGTAACGCCTGAGCCAGATGTACCAAATCCTACACCTGCACCGTTGCCTAGTGTTCCTACAAAAAATGGAAATGGCTTATATCCATATATTCTTTCTTTATCCCAAGCCGAAAAGAATTTTACGGACTATAAAATTTATTATACAAATACAGAAAGTGAAGCCCCTGAAAAAGGACCTAAAGAAGATGTAAATGCATGGAAAGAAGAAAGAATTAAAAAAACATCGGATCATACATGTTGGTATTGGATTGAATATACATATACAGATGGTTCAAACAATGCGTATGATTCAAAGGATGTTGTAGAGTATTATAGTGACAAACAAAAGGTTCCTTATGAAGACATTTCTACAGTTGGAACCAAAAAGAATCCTTATGTGTTTAAGTTAAGTGAAGACCAGGGATTTGTGTACGGAAAACTATTTTTAGACAACAAGAATCTAAATGCATATTTCCGCTTTGATGCATATACAAATGATGGTGACCTTAGCTCTTCATGGCTTGTTCGCTGTGACAAATTTGCCACTAAACAATCCATGAATGAAGGCGATATGTATTCGGTGATTTCACATACGAAAGAAGAACAAAAGTATATAGAGACCGAACAAAATCAAAGTCCAGATAATACATCGGGTTATACAGAAATAGAACTTGCGAAAGCCATTCGTGATAAGAAGCAAGAATTGAAGACGTTAGATTTAGATTTAAGAAAGGCAAAGCTTTCCTTAAGTGAAAATAAAACTTTATTAAATGACGGCATCGTTCGTGCAAAGCGCAGTGGTATTGTGCGTAATATAAAAGATCTATCAAATCCTATTCAAGATGGCAGTGCCTTTTTAGAAGTGACCACCGGCCAAGGAACTTATATTAAAGGAAACATTAGTGAATTGATGTTAAACCAAGTTAAGGTTGGCGATACCATTTCAGCTTATTGCTGGACAAGTGGAGAAACGTTTGATGCCAAAATCCAAAGTATTGATACAGTTCCTTCTTCAAATAGTAACTATAATGGTTCAGGTAATCCAAATGTGAGTTATTATGGTTTTGAAGCAATCGCCAAAGATGCCTCAAATGTTGCGGTTGGTGAATATTTAGAATTAACCTTCCATTCAAATACAGATACAACGAGTTCGATTTGGCTTTCAAAAGCTTATGTCAAACAAGAAGGAAATAAATATTATGTTCTTAAAGAAAATCATGGAAGATTGAAGAAGCAATATGTAACGGTTGGAAAGATTGTCTGGGGGGATACAGTCGAAATTAAAGAAGGTCTTACAGACACGGATTCTATTGCGTTTGCGTATAGTAAAAATGCCAAAGAAGGCGTTAAGACAAAGAATATGTCGGAGGATGCATCATGATTGAAAATATAAGATTATCCTTTCGAGGCATTTTTGCCCACAAAATGCGATCCTTCTTAACAATGCTTGGAATCATCATTGGCATTGCCTCCATTATTGCGATTGTTTCTACAATTAAGGGAACAAATGATCAAATTGAAAAGAATCTAATTGGTTCCGGAAATAACACGGTAAAAGTAGCTTTATATCAAGAAGATTTGGAATATTCTTTCGATGCAGGCATTCCAAATGGTGTACCTACCGTTTCAAAAGATACACTTGAATCTTTAAAAAATATCGAGCATGTCCAAGGTGCTACGCTTTATCGTTCAAGACAAAGTTATCAAGCTATATTTCGTAATAACACTTCTTTAGATGGTGGATACATCATGGGTGTGAATCAAGACTACTTCTCAATTGCTGGACTCACCATCAAACAAGGAAGAGGCATTACAGAAGATGACAACAAGAAATTTAGGCAAGTTTCCGTCTTAGATGAAACAAGCGCAAAACTTTTATTTGGTGAAGAAAATCCGATTGGTAAAACGATTGAGATTTCTTCAACACCATTCACAATCGTTGGTGTTTGTGCAGATAAAGAAACTTTTGAGCCTACAATGGAAAGCATTGATGATTATCATACATATAATCAGTCTACGGGTTCTAAAGTCTATGTTCCAAGTGAATCTTGGCCAATCTTTTATCAGTTTGATGAACCGCAAAATGCATTACTAAAGGTGGATGCCACTTCGAATATGACTCGTGTTGGAAAAGAAGCAGCTCAAATCTTAAATACAAATGTTTCTTCTTCCAGTGTTCAATATAAAGCACAAGATTTATTAAAGCAGGCTAAAGATATTCAAAATCTTTCTAAATCTACAAATGCGATGTTGATCTGGATTGCCGGTATTTCTTTACTTGTAGGTGGTATTGGGGTTATGAACATCATGCTTGTAACAGTAACTGAAAGAACGAAAGAAATTGGTCTTAAAAAAGCTATTGGTGCTAGAAAAAAAGCCATTCTATTCCAGTTCTTGACAGAAGCTGTCGTACTTACTTCGATTGGAGGTATTGTAGGTGTATTAACAGGTATTGGTTTAGCTAAATTAATATCAATATTCAATGGTACTCCTGTATCCATTAGTATTCCAGCCATGTTGTTATCCGTCTTATTCTCTATGGCAATCGGAATTATTTTTGGATTACTTCCTAGCTATAAGGCTGCAAATCTAGATCCAATTGAAGCTTTAAGGCATGAATAAAAGCTGTAACGACAAAATCGTTGCAGCTTTTTTATTGGTTGCCACACCTAAAATATCTTTATCTATTCTTATTTTTAATCTTATGAACAATTTTACAAATCAATAAAACTAAAAGTATAATTAGTAAAATAATGACTAAAACGATTGCCACAACCATTGCACTAAATTTATTTGGTTTTTTAATCAAGTCAATTATATTCTTACTATCATCCACAACCTTATGCTCATGTGTTGAAGCATAGTATTTTGAAACATTCGCAATACCATCACCATCTGTATCATCAAAAGAGCGCATATATCTTGCAATCGCATCCCAAGCTTTTAGTTCTTTGCCATCTTCTTTAATGATATGATCCTCTAGATTTTCAATTGGATTTCCATCCTGATCTTTTGGTTCAAGTGACAAAAGTCCATATGACATTTTATTTACTGAACCAAGCATCTGACCTGTATATAGATCTGTCACAACATGATACAATTGATCATCTTGAATCTCAATTCTTTGACCGTCTTTTGTCAGGTAACAATCTGTAACTTTATTTAAGATCATACGATTTGGATTGTAAGTAAAATTAAGTCCGCTACAATACAATCTTGCCGTTGTCATGAAATCTGAAACTGAAGCATCCACTTCGGCTGCTAATTTCAATTCTTTACCCGTAAGATAAGTAGAAATCAAAGGATATCCAGCTATACCATCTTTTCCAATACCCAAAGAAAATGAATTATATACATCTTCTACGGTAATATCTCCTTTTGTATATGTATCTCGTATTGTTCCACTTGGTACAACGGCTACATCGACTGAATCGACAGCATACGCAAATGAATCCGCAATAATTTGTCCAAGATTTGATTCTTCATGTTTTGAATATAGTTCTTCTAAACTATTAAATCCAATATCATTCTGCGCTAAAACTTCACTTCTTGTATAGCCAAAATCTGCAAGATAGTTTGTATCCACTGTATCCATTAATTCATCAATACGATTTTGTGTTTCTATATCTGGCTGTATATTTTCAGATACAGGAATTAGTTCATAAGAACTTAAATCCCAACGCCCCTTCGAATTCTGTTTCATTGAAAGAGAACCGATATTTTTTCCATATTCCCCACAAGATACGATATATGTATTTTCATGTTGAATCGGTTCTTTTAATTCTGAATGCGTATGTCCACTGATGATTAAATCAATATCCTTTACATTCTTGGCAAGAAGTTCATCTTCCGATTTATTTTCATCCTCCCAAGTTCCACAATGAGAAACACAAACAACCATATCCACTTTTTCTTTTTTCTTGATTTTTTCAACTGTTTCTTTAACCGCTTCTACAGGATCTTTAAACAACAATTCACACGTTGGTGCACATTTCAAAGAATCTTTTCCAAAAACACCTGTAACAGCTATCTTTGTATCTCCTTTTTGAATGACAACATAATCCTTTACTCCATAAATTTCAAATCCGGACTGAATCTGTTTTTGACCTTTACTCAATCCAGCCTTTTTCATGCCATCCCAATCCACATTGCATACGACAAGATCTGGTATTGTTTCACCTGAAGCCTTGGCCGCCTTCAACATATTGGCCAAACCTTTTGAACGATAATCAAACTCATGATTTCCTAATGTTGTGACATCATATCCAAGATAACCAAGCATTCTAAGTTCAGCTGCCTGCGTATCATATACTGTTTGTATCAACGTTCCCATTGAGAAATCCCCACCATCCAATATTAGTGTATTTGGATTCTCCTTCTTTTGTTCATTAATCAATGTTTTAATTCTCGCAAAACCACCAACTTCTTGAAGTTCTCCATCTATATTTGTTGTGAAACTATCCAAATGAGAATGCGTATCATGTGTAAACATGACATCCACCTCTTTTGTATCTGATTCAGCTTTTAATGGAGTAATTTGTGCAAGCGGCATCAACAATACCGTCGCTAAAAAAAGCGACACGATTCGCTTCCTTATTATCATATTATTCACTCCTCAATATGTATTCACCTACTTTTTAGTATACGTGACAACGCACAAAAAGTACATATTTATTATCAAATGTAAGCGGTTATAGAAAATCTCACATAGTTGCCTCTATGAAATACAATTTAATTTCTTTTATTCTAATAAAAGTATTCTTTGACACTGATTTAAATCTATTTTTATTTAATGATTCACTTTCAAAAGTTTAATATTATTCATTTTTTGAAAGTGACAGCTATAAAGATATACCAGTCCTAAAACCAATTTAATTTCAAATAACTTTCATCTGATTGTTTAAAATATTTACAATTTTTTTTAAAGCTTATAATGTACACAAAAATATAAAAAAATTAGGTGGGTAAATTTTATGTGGCTTTACAGATTTTGGTTATTATGTGACTTATTTATTCCGTTTATAATGATTGTCGTAGGAAGAATGACGTCAAAACATTGTCCAAAAAATATAAATAGTTTGATTGGATATCGAACAACTCGTTCAATGAAAAATATGGATACATGGAAATTCGCTCATGAATATTGCGGAAAACTTTGGTGGAAAATAGGATGTATAATGATAATACTATCTGCTTTGATATATATTCCATTATACCAAAGCGATAATAACGTGATTGGAATTGCAGGCGTTGTTCTAATAACAATTCAGTGTATCACTTTAATCGCATCAATTTATCCGACAGAGAAAGCCTTAAAAGAACATTTTAACGATGATGGAACACGAAAATAAATATCAACTTAAAAAAAAGAAATGAAATTGCACGTGAAATTATCTCTTTTTGTTTGAATTGGCATTCCAAATAGAAGTCGAACCTACGACCTTTCGCTTAGGAGTTGAGCCCATGTTTTGTCCGTTTGATATCGCGAAGTGTTAAATATGCCGTAAATATGGCATTTTTGGCACTTTTTTGTTTCTTCATTTTTGTCCGTTTTGTGCTAATAAATGGGTTCGGATGATGGTTCGGATGACGTCATCCGAACCCCTCTAATTAGCAAAATATTAGCAAAAAAGTTCGGATACGCGTAGGTCATCCGAACACTTTTCCCCCATTTTTGGGTGCGTTTGACGTGCATTCGAACCCTACGGCACGGAGCCTGAAAAAATTTGGAGCCCCCGACAGCATCCGAACCGTTCGGATGCTCTTTTGGATGCCTACTTTGCCCCAAATACACTCTTCTGTAGTCTAAAACATGGGTTATGGAAAGAAAATTATTACAATTTTGATGAATAAAGCTTACTATGCTATAGTTTCTTTAAAGTAACTCTTTATTAAAATCATTCAAATATAAAAAGATTGGAGAACACATGAACAATGAAATTATTAGATTTGTAAATGGCGATTTACAACTAGATGTTACAGTATCACCTGATAACGAAACGGTTTGGCTTAATCGTAATCAAATAGCACAATTATTTGGCAGAGATATTAAAACAATTGGCAAACATATTAATAATGCTCTGAAAGAAGAATTATCGAATGAAGTGGTTGTCGCAAAATTTGCGACAACCAGTCAACATGGAGCTATTGAAGGAAAAACCCAGACTCACATGGTCGAATACTATAATCTCGATATGATTATTTCTGTCGGCTATCGTGTAAAGTCTAAAAATGGTATTATTTTCCGTAAATGGGCTACCTCTATATTAAAGGATTACATGATGAAGGGATATGCAATAAATGAAAAAAGAATTGAAGTATTAAACAAGACTGTATCCATTCAATCTAGGATGCTTGCTTCTACTTTAGGTATTGAAGAAAAAGAAGTATTGAATGTGATTGAAGCTTATTCAAATGCACTATCATTACTTGATGATTATGATCATGGGTGTATTTCTAAGCCAAAAGGTAAAGACTCTATTTACCAGTTAACCTATGAAGAGTGCAGAACTCTTATTGATTCTATGAAATATGGTGGATTTTCTGATGTATTTGGTGTTGAAAAAGAACCAGGCAAATTGAATGGAATTATTGCAGCTGTATATCAAAATGTCTTTGGACAAGAAATCTATCCAAGCATTGAAGAAAAGGCAGCTAATCTACTGTACTTTCTAGTCAAAGATCATCCTTTTGTAGATGGATGCAAACGAATTGGCGCTTCTATTTTTCTTGAATTTTTGAATAAGAATCAACATTTAATCATTGATGGAAATCAAATCATTTCAGATAGCGCCTTAGTTGCTATTACATTAATGATCGCCGAATCTAGACCAGAGGAAAAAGAAACAATGGTCAAGCTAGTTATGAATTTCTTAAAAGCCTAATCTATGTCCTTATTCCCTGCTCCTTTTTACATAACCAACAAGCAGTTGGTTGTGGGAAAGGAGTTTTTTTATGCGTAAATGTAAAGTAATCGCAGTCACAAACCAAAAAGGTGGCGTTGGTAAAACAACGACTACTGAGAATGTGGCCATTGGATTAGTACGACAGGGATTTAATGTATTGATTGTTGATTTTGATCCCCAAGGTGATCTGACAAGTTGCTTAGGTTGGAAAAACAATGATGCTTTAGAACATTCTGTATCTTCTATGCTGGACGATTATATCAATGACAATGACATTGATTATGATGCATTGATCTTACATCACGAAGAAGATGTAGATCTGATTCCGGCAAACATTGAATTGGCTGATTTTGAAATGCGTTTAGTCAGTGTCATTAACCGGGAACAGACATTAAGTAATTGTATTGAACCATTAAGAGATAAATACGATTACATCATGATTGATTGTCCACCTTCTCTTGGTATGCTTACCGTCAATGCGTTGTCTGCTGCAGATGAAGTACTAATACCAGTACAAACTCAGTATTTACCAGCTAAAGGAATGACGAAATTGTTACAGACGGTCAATAAAGTGCAGCGTAAGATTAATAGTAATTTGAAGATTACTGGAATTGTAATGACACTTGCGGATCTAAATACCAACATTACCAAAAGTACGATTGATACGATACGAGAAAGCTTTGGAAAGAACATTCGTGTATTTGATACGATTATTCCAAAAGCTACGAAAGCCAGTGAAGCATCTATTTCCGGTAAAAGTATCTATGCGTATGCCAAAGATTCAAAAGTAGCTGTCGCCTATGATAATCTGACAAAAGAATTGGTAAAAAATCCAAAAGTAAAACATAAAGATGAAATGAGTCTTTAGGAGAAGTAGAATGAAAAACAATCATGTGGAATTATTTGGAACTTTGACAAGAGATATTGAAGTATCCAGGAATGAAAAAGGAAATACTTTTGTGAAGTTCTCTTTAGCTTGTTTACGAGATGGAAAGAAACCATGGACAGATTATATTAACTGTATTGCCTTTGGTGATATGGCAAATGATATCTGTAAACATGGTGATAAAGATACAGGATTTTGTATTGTAGGCAATCTTCGTACAAGCTCTTATGAAAAAGATGGTAAAAAACAGTATTCAACCAATGTCGTTGTTGAGTCTTTTGAATTGTTAAATGACTAGAATTAAACGATGTCCCTATTGTCATGGTGCAGCACATTTGTTGATTGATTGGGACAGTAAACGAATCAATGGATATTATGGTCAATATGTTACATGTACTTTGTGTTCTGCAAGGACACAAACCAAACAAAATGCAGATCAAGCCATTGATGAATGGAATCATCAAACAATGAAAAATACAATACAACTCACTCTATTTTAAGGAGGTGGCACATTTGCCAAAACTAGATTTAGGATTGCCTAGCTATGATTCCCTTTTTTCTACGGAAGAAGAAAGACAAGAAGCTAATAGCGAAAAAGTAATGACAATCCCTATAGATAAGATTACAGATTTTAAAGAACATCCCTTCCATGTCACGATGGATGAGGATATGGCAAAGCTTATTGATTCGATTAAAGAAAACGATATGCTGATGCCTGCATTAGTTCGTCCGAAAAAAGATGGAACATATGAAATGATTTCGGGTCACAGACGTAAATTTGCTTTGTCACAGCTAGGAAGAAAAGAAATGAATGTCATTATCCGTGATTTGGACGATGACCAGGCAACAATCTTGATGGTCGATTCAAATATCCAACGAGAAAACATTTTTCCTAGTGAACGTGGTTATGCTTATAAAATGCGACTGGAAGCCATGAAACATCAAGGTAAAAAAGTGGATATTGATACAACAGATATTCCAATTGAATATGATAAACCAACTTCCAACCAAGTTGGTTGGAAGTCCGAAAGTGCTGCTAAATTAGGAGAACAAATTGGAATCAGTATGAATCAGATACGTCGTTTTATTCGCTTAACCTATCTGATTGAACCATTACAGGAAATGGTGGATGGACGACATGAAAATGAAATCAAGATTGCATTTAATCCAGCTGTTGAACTTTCTTATTTAACAGAATCTGAACAGTATGATTTAGCCAATGCAATTGTTGAAAATCAACGAACACCATCTTTAGCTCAATGTCAGGAATTCAAAAGATTGAGTCATGATGGTGAATTAACATCCGAATTCATTGAAGATACTTTATCGGAGGAAAAACCAAATCAAAGAGAAAAGTTATCTTTTCAAATGAAGGAAATCGATAAATATTTTCCCAAGGACTTCACACCAGGCAAGAAGAAGGATCTGATGATTCACTTGCTGGAAAACTGGGCAAAGAAAAGATCACGAGAACAAGAACGGTAGTTGAATATGCAACTGCTTTTTTTCTACTTGTGATTGTTTACAGACTGTTAGAGGGGCAGTTTGTCTTTGCGTCAGGACGTGTGACTGTTACCTCCCCTAGAACCCCTCCTACCTACCGAAACAATCTTTATTACCTGCCGAAAAAGAAAAAATGTTGTTATTAAGTAAGTAGTAGAAATATTTGTATCTAGGTAATGATTTAGAAAAGTATGTATTTTTAAGATAGAGATATTTATCAAAACATACAATTGGAGGTAAAAACAATGAAAAGAAAATTAATTACATTATGTGTTTCAAGTGTACTTGTTGGAAGTGGAATCATCTTTAACATGAATCAAGATGTATCTGTACCTACTGTAGAAAAGTTTACGGAAGATACTTCTGCAAGTGTTAGTAAACATGAAAATGTAGACAAGGATGAAAAAAGCATTGCTGCATCAACAAACAGAAAAGCAGAAACTAAAGAATCGAAAAATGAAAAGAGTTCTACTGAAAAAAATGAATCTCAAAAATCTTCAAGCAAACAAACATCTACAAATCAAAATAAGACTACAACCAGTGTTTCTTCGGAAGGTAAAAAACAGAATTCTAAGAAAGAAAGTTCTACTAAGAGTTCTTCTGGTTTAGATCAAAAGGCATCAACTTCAAACAGTTCAAATGCATCAAGTAAATCAAACAATGATGGTGTAAGTCTACCTGTTGAAAAGCCTAGTGAATCCAAACAAGAACCAGTAGTAGAACCTACACCTACTCCTGAACCATCAAGACCTAGTTATGCTTGTCCTGGTGGAGTCAATCCAGATGTGAGTTGTGATGTGATATTGGATACAAACTTTTACTTTGGAACCTATGGTTCACAAGCTGAAGCAGATGCTGCAGGAATGTATTACTTGGATGAAGTGATGTACATTGGTGATATTGAAATCACAAATTACTCTGTGCAGCCTGTTTATCGCAATGATCATAGTATTGCCTATTATGGTTTGAACCTTTGGAGTAATGGAACTTTGATTCAGTAAAGGATGTGATAAATGACAATTGACTAAATACTTTGGCGAGATCTTCTCGTCTTTTTTGTTGCAACAATTTAAACGAAAGGAAAAATGAGATATGAAAAACATATTGAAGAAAGCAAGTAAGTTTTTCTTAACGACACTTGTGATATTGAATTCAATGACAAATACGCTCACTGTACATGCTCAAGAAACAGATTCAAACGAGGATTACAGTGAAGCCACGGAAACAATTACTCAGCTTGGTACAGTTGAAGATGTGTTTCCCGAAGCATATGAAGATATGTATACAAACCCTTATGCTAGATTAACACCAGGGTTTGCATCTGAAAGATTGGCTAGAATCAATGGAATGGGGGTTTATGGGTATGACTATATTCGAAAATTAACAGTAGATGGAAATATCGTGTTCTGCATTGAACCAGATACACTGTTTGATTTAAACCATGATTATCCTGTTAACACAACAAAATGGGATGATTTGTCAGAAAGTCAAAGACAAGCTATATGGGAAATCAATTATTATGGGTATTCGTATCCAGGACATGAAACAGACAATTATTATGTGGCTACACAGCTATTGATTTGGCAAGTGGTATCTGGATGGTATGATCCATATTTACCAGATGGTGTAACTCCATTAGATGTTTCTAGTGAAATTAATACAATCAATTCTTTAAGAAGTCAGCCACAAGGAAGACCTTCTTTCAACAATCAGACGATCAAGATGGGATTGAATACTCCTGTTACTTTGACAGATACAAAAGGAACATTAGGCAATTACTCTATTACGAATGCCAATGGAATCAATGCTTCTGTAAACGGAAATAATTTAACTGTTTCTATTACGTCAGAAAATTATTATAAAACAATTACTTTTGCTCGTGCTAAAACCGCAAGAGATGTTCATATCATCTATGGTGCTGGTTCAGATCAGAAAGTCATTTATATGGCTACTCGTAGTGACCCAACACCAAATTTTAAATTGAATTTTGATTTGATGTATGCCGATATTGAAGTGGAAAAAAAAGATGCTGAAACAGGTAATAAGACACAAGGTGATGCCACATTTAATGGAGCAGCCTTTGCGATTAAAGATACAAGTGGCAATACACTTGAAACCATTACAACAAATGGATCAAAGGCAAAGTCTAAAAAGTATCCTGTTGGAACAACATTGAATGTATGTGAAGTTACTTCTCCAGAAGGCTATCTTACAAACAACAATTGTAATTCTGTAACTTTGGATTATTCAGGTGATAATACACCTTCAACGTTTAATACAACCATTAAGGATCAGGTTATCAAAGGACGTATTGAAATTGCGAAAACTGTTGATAAAGATAAATATGGTCTATTCCAAAGCAATGTTCAAAAGCCTGGTGAAGGATTCAAGTTTGATATTATCTTAAAATCCACAGGTAAAGTAGTATCTACTCTAACAACAGATGAAGATGGTCGAGCTATTAGTGATTATCTTCCATATGGAACCTATATTGTTAAAGAACAGGAAACAACTGGATATGATCCCTTAAAACCTTTTGAAGTAAAGATTGATAAAGACCAAAAGACCTATTTCTATAGCATCTATAACGATACGATCAAAGCCGAATTAACCATCTATAAAACGGACAGTGAAACAGGTAAACGTATCCCTGCTACTGGTGTTGAATTCAAGATCAAAGATGCAGATGGTAATTATGTTACTCAAGAAGTCACTTATCCTAAAAAATATACAACGGATGTATTTAAAACCGATGAAGATGGATCTGTGCACCTACCTGCTCCATTAAAATTTGGTGAATACAAGCTTGTTGAAATCAAAGCACCTCATGGGTATGTATTAAAAGATACAGAAATTCCAATCAATGTAGATGGTTCTAATACAGAAATCTTCATGAATTTTGATAACAAGACTCAAAAAGGACAGGTCTATGTTGAAAAGAGCGGTGAAATGTTATCTGGTGTTGAAGAATCTGAAACAGATTATGGAACACTTTATACACCAGTCTATAAAGAAAAATATCTATCTGGTGTTACGTATGAAATCACAGCTCGTGAAGATATTGTTACTCCAGAAGGAACAGTATGGTTTCACAAAGGAGATGTAGTTGATACATTTACAACAGGTGATGGTATTACAACTTCTTCATTACTTCAGTTAGGTAAATATTCCATCAAAGAAACTGCAACGCAAACAGGATTTGTATTAGATGAAAATAGCTATGATTTTGATATCGAATATGCAGGTCAAATGATCGATGTAGTGGAAATCAAACAGGCTTATGTCAACGAAAGACAAAAGTTGGATTTACAGATTACTAAAACATTTGAAGATGAAGACAAAGAAGCTTATAAAGATGTTGTCTTTGGCGTCTATTCTAAAAATGATATTACAGTCGATGATAAAGTCATCATTCCAGAGGATGGATTGGTTGGCACATTAACTATTGATGAAAATGGTAAAAATGTAGAACAGTTAGATCTTCCTACTGGGGATTATTACGTAAAAGAACTTGAAACAAATGTTGGCTTCAAATTAGATGAAGAAGAACATGATTTTACATTCAACTATGATGAAGATACAACTAAAGCCACAGTCATTGTTCCTATGGAATTGCGCAATGAAAAACGTAGATTAGAATTAGATGTCAACAAAGTAGATAAAGAACATCATGATCATTTCTTAAATGGTGCAATTTTTGAAGTTTATGATAAGACAGCTAAATCTTATGTCACTACCCTTGCATCAGGTCAATTAATGATCGTTGGTAATGATGCCAATGAAGAATATGAAATCTCTAAGAATGAAGATTTTACAAAGATCATCAAAACCGTTAAAACTGATGAAAATAAACAAATCATCTTAGATATTGAAGATGGCACGTATTATTCTCGTAAAGTTGGAGATGACAAGGTTAGTAAACATGTTATTAAAGATGGAAAAGCCGTTCTTGCAGATGCCATCTATGGTCATGAATATGAATTCAAGGAAATCAAAGCACCTACTTCTTATCAGTTGGCTGATAAATCCAAAGCTTACAAAGTAGAAGCGGATAAAGATACAGATACGATCATTTATTATTTTGAAAATGCACGTATCGTTGTTCCAAATACAGGGGTATAAATAGTATGAAATATAAGAAAATAAAAATAGCTGCACTGACAATTGTTGCAGCCAGTTTATTAGGTGGCATTTTATATAGTGAGTTTGGAACAAAAAAATCTTATGATTATACGGATTACTATATAGAATCTAAACCAAGTAAAACAACAAAAGAAAATAAAGATGATAAGGAAGCTTCTGAAAAGGAGCTTTCTTTATCTTTACTTCAAAAAACGAACAATGATATTGTAGGCATTCTAGAATTTGATAATCGCGTTATTTATGAACCTGTCGTACAGGCTCCAGATAATGATTATTATGTGCGTAAAAACATCAAGAAAAAATATGCCAACGCAGGTATTCCTTTTGTATCCGCAGATGGAAACATCGAAGCAAAAAATGTGGTAATCTATGGACATTCTAGTAAATGGAGCGACATCATTTTCACTCCATTAATGAGCTATATAAACCAAAGCTTCTATAAAGAACATCCTACATTTCGATTTATTACAGAAAATGAAATAAAAACGTATCAAATTTTTGGAGTCATGAATGTTGATCTTAATAACTTAAACGATTCTTTAGAATTTACTCAATCCAGCTGGGATTCAGATACTGCATTCAATGCCTTTATTTCTGATTCCATTAATCGTGGATTATATAAAACAGGTATCTCAGTCAATACAGAGGATAAGCTGATGACTTTAGTGACTTGCGATACCAGAAATGATAACAAGAGGATTGTCATACTAGCAAAACGAACTGATTAATTCAAAAAGTCTATAAATTCATGAAAAGTTAATAGTTCTATGATATTGTTAATCTATACTTAAAACTTTTTTGATTTATGGGAGGAAACATTAATTGGTGAATAATAAATTAAAATGTAAATTGTGTGGTAATTATTTTGATAATAATGAAATGAGTGAAGAACATTATCCAGCCCGTAGTGTAGGAAATAACGATATTGTTGCAGTTGATATATCTAAGACAATTGATACCCTTTTATCAAATGAAACTAGAAAAAATATACTAAATCGTGTAGAACACGGTGAAAATATTAAGCAAATATCGGACGATCTTTTTGATGATGAATTAGCAATTCCATTATATCCACATGGTCGCACGGCTCGAACACTTTGTAAAAGATGTAATACTTTTCTAGGTAAGTATGATGAAGCATATTTAAAATTTTTTAATGCTGATGGAGATCCAAAGATAATTAAAGGATTTAGTGAAAAAACTAAATATCAGATAATTAAATCAATATTTGGGAAGTTTCTTTCTATACCTGAGACATCGGAAGAAAGTTTTGATTTTATAGATTTTCTTAAAGACGATACAAATAAAGACTATAAGGGAGTTTGGAACTTATATTTTGTAAAGAGAGATTATAGCAGTGATATTTTAGGACTAAAAAATATTGACACCGGTAAACTTGAATTTGAAGATGGAGTAGTATATGAATTATCAGATGATAAGTTTATATATAACCTTTTGAATTTTAAAAAACATGATACTTATAAAATGACAAATATATTTGATATATTAAAAAAGAACTATGTATTGACTAATGGTGTTGGAGAAACTGGTGGTTATCATGCTCAAATTTTATTTTCAAAATTATTTTCAGAATGATATCATGCCTTCGAGTTTTTTAGTTAGTATTACCTATATAAATGGGTAATGCTTTTCTTTTACCCAATTTTAGAAAGGATGGTGATGTAATGACTAATTATAAATCTTCGGATGAGAAAACCAAACTAGCCTTTGAAATGATTGAACAAGGTGTAAAAGATGTTTATTCTTCTGACTCCTTTAAACGATATTTATCTTGCTGCAGCAAATTCCACAACTACTCATTAAATAATACTTTATTGATACTAGCTCAAAAGCCGAATGCAAGTTTAGTTGCTGGTTATCGAGCGTGGCAAACAAACTTTAATCGTCATGTGGATAAAGGTGAAAAAGGATTAATGATTCTTGCTCCTATAACATACAAAGAAGATCGTTTGATGAATAAAGTAGATGAAAATGGTAATGTTGAATTAGATGAAACTGGTTTGCCAGTACAAGAACAACGGCAAGTGAATGTGACTCGTTTTAAGACAACTACTGTATTTGATATATCGCAAACTTCTGGTGATCCTCTTCCCTCTTTGATTCATGATTTAACGGGTTCTAATAATGAAGCTAAGGCAATCATTCAATCGGTACGATCTATCTGTACAATTCCCATTGAATTTAAAACAGAAACTGAAGATCTGAATCTTATGACAGGAGCTAAGGGATACTATTCTCTTAAAGAAGATAAGGTTGTCATTAATAAAGAGTTGGAAGATTTACAAATCGCCAAAACATTAATTCATGAGTATGCTCATAGCATACTTCATAAACAAACAGATAAAAATCAAAGCCAACGAGAAATTGAAGCCGAATCGTTGGCTTTTGTATTATGTGATCATTTTGGACTAGATACTTCTGAATATTCATTTGGTTATATTGCTAGCTATGCTGATAAAGATTTTGATGAATTGAAATCTATCTTAGTTAATATTCAAAGTACGGCTCATGAAATGATTGAACAACTAGAACCTGTATTCAAGGAGAAACTGCATATGATAGAAATGAAAAGTAAATATATAACACCATTAGAAATGGAACAAATGAATCATGATATTGTGATTCAAGTTTCTTCTTTGATGGAACAATATAAAGATGCATTAAATGATCCAAATGTATCCACTTCGGATATTCATGAAATGGTGGATCAACAAATCTATGATGTTATCAATAGTAAGCTTGAATATTCTGATCAGGCTTTTTTATTTGGAAACAATCACGACTATTATCAAACACTACGAACAATATGTTTTGAAGCATTCACGGATCCCAATTTTGATTTAAGTAAGAACTGGTTTATTGAAAATTCAATTGAACATAGAAACTATGAATTATTTGAACAAATTGCTCAACCATTACTTACCAATGATGCTTATTACATGAAATATACAACCCCTGGATTTATGGATCTGAACGTGGAAATCATTGATGATGATCGTTTTGCGATGGCTCATAACTATGAATTAAATGGCGATCTAATGGCAGATCCTGATATTGAATTTACAGTGGATAAAGAAAACAGATTGCTTTATCCACAATCTTATCAACAGGATAATCTTCAATTCTACCAACGAGTGGATGGTGATCCATTTCGTGCTAATGAATTAAATCGTTTTATGAATCAGTGGATTCACAATATCCAGGAACAAAAATACAAAGTAGAAACAATCTATACAGATGAACTTGAATTATCTGCAAAAGAAAATCCATCTGGTGTTCGAAAGTTTTGTAAAGAAAATGGAATCGCAAAGATGGCACCGAAAAGTAAGGAGTTGGAAAGATGAGTAAACGATTCATACGAAAAGATGTTCTAGAAAAAGTAAGAACCTTATCTGCTTTTGATTATTTAAGAAACTATGCTCCAGACCTGTTAGTAAAAAACGGGAGAACAGATTATTATCATCGAGATCATGATTCCTTGCATTTTTCCAATGGTAAGTGGTATTGGTGGTCACAAGGTAAAGGTGGAACTTCCGCACTAGATTATTTAATAATTGTGGAAGGTTATGAATTTAAAGATGCCTGCAACTATCTATCCGATTTAATGAATATCAGCGATCCAGTTGTAACTTATTATCATCCAAAACCTACTAAACCATTTGAATTACCTATTAAAGATAAAAATAATGATTTAGTGATTCGTTATTTATGTGAAGTACGAAAAATCGATAAAGGTATTGTCGATGATTTCATATCCAAAGGAATGATTTATCAATCTGCCAATTTCAAGAATGCCGTGTTCGTTGGATATGATGGAAATAAACCAGCCTATGCATTTAAGCGAAGCATCTTTAAGAATTTCAAATTGGATCATGCTGGAAGTAATAAAGCATTTAGTTTTAATTACACAAATCCAAATTGTGATGCTCTTCATGTATTTGAAGCAGCGATTGATTTATTATCCTATATGACTCTTTTGAAAATGGATGAAATGGAGTATACCGAATTTAATTATCTGTCTCTTGCAGGAGCCAGTGATAAGATAGCTGCTAAATCAGAAGCAGATATTCCCATTGCCTTAAAGGCCTATCTAGAAAGAAATCCAAATATCAAAACAATTGTCTTTCATCTAGACAACGATGAAGTTGGCATTGGTGCATCTTCTAAAATCATTTCTGTTTTGAATTCTAAATACCAATGTATTGATGAACATCCAACTTCTTATAAAGATGTAAATGAAGAATTAATCCATAAAAATTCGTTACTATCGACATTTTTTTGATTTTCTGTTGGTCACAAATTATTTTAACTTCTGAATTCTTACAGGAAGCTCTGCAGAAGGATGAAGTCAAAGAAATATTTATAGATAACAATATTGCGTCTAAAGAAGCAATTGAAGATTTTCTAGAAGATATCCAAAAGCAACCTGGAAAACATTAAATTCTATATTAGAAATTGCATTGCAAACCTTTTATAATCTTTCACGAGGTGGTAAAACAATTGAAAGATTTTGAGGGCATTGTTTTATTAAAACAAGATGGAACTGGATGGGAAGATACACTTTATTTATATGCTGTTGATATACCATCTTTGAACATTAAACAATGTGGTGCTCTTATTATGAGCAAATACTATGTGCAATCGATTTTAAATTTGCAGACTTCTTTAGATCGGATGATTCCTGTTTATCCAATCGATTATCGAACAAAGCAGAATTTCAAAGGAACGAAAATAGAAAAACAAAAGTTAGACAACTTACTTCTTCTAGTAGCAAAATCTATAGGAATCAAACTGTTTTTGAATCGTGAAATACCAGAAGTATTAGTGCTTCCTTGGGAAACACTAGAATCAGAATTTAATTGTTAGAATTGGAGTCATAGATGAAACAAAAAAATCTTAAACAACTATCAGAAAAAGAATTTCTTGAACGATTAGAAAAATCAAGAAAGCAATCTAAAGATGGAAAAGTAAAAGATGCAGATATTGCAATAAAAGACATTCGAAAGAAATATAATTTGTAATTATGATCAAGGGAAAGTTGATGCTTTCTCTTTTTTGTTATTCAAAATTTAGAGAGTGAGGGTGATGCAATTTGAATAAACAATTCGATCTATTTCAGAAAATGAAGATCAAAGAAGTCTGTGAAAATATCAGCCGTATGACTTATGCCTATATTAATCCAGACACAAAACAACCAACTGTTGTTCCTTCTAAACATTACAAAGATATTCTAGATCAGCCTGTAGAAGTATTGGTTAATGATCAGGTAAAGAAGCAGTTCTTAAATATCATATTTAAACAAATGAAAGCTTTAAAGGATGAAGAACCAATTCTGTTCAATGAAACATTGTTGTTGATGGATTTAAACAAAACACCAGATAATTTAGAGCTGAATGAAGAAGCTGCATTAAAGATTACAGCTACAGAACTTGTAGAAAATGAAAAAACACAGAAGAAGAAATTCCATCTTATTGATAATGAATATTTGAATGCCTATGAATCCACAAAGAATGATTCAGAATTGATGGCTCAACTTTTTGGCGAACAACAAAATGAACGAGTTTATTCTATTGAATTAGATGAAATGGATATGGAAAAACCAAAGTCAAAAGGAGGAAAGAACAATGACTTACAACACTAGAATTTATAATTATGCAAACTTGCATTCAGATGACAAACAAATCGTACAGGCTCAATTACTCATGTTGGAATCTGTAGAAGATACCATTACAAATTACACATACGCAAAAGAAACTTCTACAAATACTTTAGAAACAATTTCCTTTGAAGAAGGAATCCATGCATTAGAAGAAGCAAAACAAAATATGTATAACGATATTGTTGAATATATGATTTTTGCGATTGATAGCTATGAAAATGAAGTATATGAATTAGATACAGATGATCCATTCTATGGATTGTATGTAGAAATGGAGAACTTAGAAAATGAATAATGTAGAAACAATTGAATTCAGTACGGCTAATCTAGAAAGATTGGCTTTTTATTTTAAGAATTTGAAGATGGAGGTTAGTGGAAAATGGTACACAACGACAGAGTTTTAGATGATGTAAATGCTCTGCTTAATTATAATGCCGTTAAAGATTATTTATTTATGACAGTCATTAATGCAGAAGAACATAAAAATGATCTAGCCACTATGCCTCATACTATTATTGGAGATCTTGCGATTGTTTATAAGATTATGATACAAACAACAGATGACCGTTTTTGTTCGGCTAGAGTTACAAATCAACTTATGGATCAGTACGGAATTGATGTAAACAAACTTCATAACGATGCATTGATTTCATCGCCAAATATGATGAAACCAGAAATACTTCCATTAGAAACCATGTTAATGGGAATTCCAAAAGACATTGCATTAGAAGAAAAAGAACATCAACTTGTTGTTCTGACAAATGAACATAAAACAGATGGTGCAGCCACAATGTTCTATGCAGGCATTCTAAATGACCTTGCTGAAAAATTAGAACATGACTTATATATCATTCCTTCATCAACCGATGAGTGTATTGCCCTTTGTGATTCACCTTCTTTAAATATTGATCATGTTAAAGAAATGCTTCTTTCTGTTAATAAATCAACATTGGTAGATCCTGATAAAAAACTATCTGATCATTTGTATCATTATGATAAGAATGAACACATTTTAGAAAAAGCAGATGACTATGAAAAGCGAATCAACAAACATAAATATTCGCAATTACTTCATTAGAGATTGGAGATTTCAAAATGATAAAATACGAAGATATCGTTAAAAGAATATCCAATATTGAAAAGAAGAAAATCAAAAATGAAGAACGCATCAAACAACTTTCGGATGAGAACAATGTTCTGACTGCAAATCTAAAATTATTGAATCAGAAAAAAGAAATATTAGAAAAGATGGATCAAGATCTTGCCGATTTGATTCCGGATAAGAAAAAAACTGTATCCAATTAATGTCTACAGTTGTAGCAAGCAACGTCTTTTGACCCCAAAAGACAAATATTTAGGGAATATCCCTAAGACCCAACTTGTTATTGAATTGTTAGAAAATATTAGATATATTTATTTTAGAAGTTATTTTAAAAAGACAATTCAGAAGAAGGAGAATGCAAATGAGAATTGAGAATTTTCAAAATGAAAACAGAAAATTTATAAAAAATGTCGGAAACTTTCATGTCCTTGAATATTCACAAGATGCCAGTGTATCACCAATGAATGCAATGAATGAATATTTCATGAGCAAAATGAATGTTAGAAGAAGACAGGTAGTAATTGATATTGATTCTAATCATTCAGCTATTATCCAAGCTGGTGCAATGCAATGGATGGCCGGAAATGTTCAAGCAACATCTGGAGTCAAAGGAATTGGGGATTTATTTGGAAAAGCAATTAAAGGAGCTGTCACTAAAGAAACAGCAGTCAAACCAGAATATGTTGGTGAGGGTACTCTGGTTTTAGAACCAACATATAAATACATTATTTTAGAAGATGTTTCTAAATGGGGTCCTGCTGGTATGACAATTGAAGATGGGATGTTTCTTGCATGCGATTCCAATGTAAACAATAAAGTCGTAGCTAGAAAAAATATTTCTTCAGCCGTTTTAGGCGGTGAAGGAATATTCAACCTAAGTCTTCAAGGAAATGGAGTAGCAGCTTTAGAAAGCAATGTTCCAGAAGAAGAATTAATTGAAGTGGTATTAGAAAATGATGAACTAAAGATTGATGGAAATTTAGCTGTATGTTGGTCTTCTAATTTAGAATTTACAGTTGAACGAACAACAAAAACATTAGTTGGATCTGCAGTAAGTGGAGAAGGACTTGTAAATGTATATCGCGGTACAGGAAGAGTATTGATGTGTCCAGTTGCACCAACAACTTCCTTATTTGAATCTACAAACACATTAAGGGCAAAAGCAGCAGCTAAAACTAGTAATACTTTTGGAAAATGAAAACAATTAAAAACATTTTATTGAGGTAGCTATTTAAAAGCTACCTTTTTATTTACACAAATTGGAGAAAGAATATGAATACTATTTTATTATGCATAATTTGTTTTATTGGAGGATGCTCTATAGGTATGGGCATCCTTTTATTTATACAAGGAGCATCCTATTATCACTATGAAATCAAAGAAGAAAGAAATTAAAGTAAGACTCAATGATCATGATTTCAATCATTTAATGTTGCTAGTTCGGCAATCTAACCTCTCAAGAGAATCATATCTTAGAATGATTATAAATGGATTAGTACCACAGCCATCTCCTTCTGATGAACTTGTAGAAGTGATTCGACTACTTAGAAATATTGCAAATAATATGAATCAGATAGCTTGTGTTGCCAATACCAATGGATTTATTGATACAGATTCTTATAAACAAAACTATGAAGAACTTATTATAAAAATTGATGAAATCATGATTCTAATTCGACAACCAACCAATTTGGAGGAACTATGGCAATCACAAAAATATGGGCTGTTAAAGATGATTTGAATCGTGTTCTTAACTACATTAAAAATCCAGATAAGACAATTGAACTTGGAGATGGATTAAAAGAAGTCCTTGCTTATACAACTCAAGGTTACAAAACTAATGAAAAAGAATATATCACTGGTATTAATTGCGATCTTAAGACTTCTTTAAAACAAATGATGAACACAAAACTTTCCTACAACAAAATGGATGGAAGACTCGCCTTTCATGCAGTGCAATCCTTTAAACCAGGTGAAGTTACTCCTGAAGAATGTCATGCATTAGGCGTACAGCTTGCCAAACAAATGTGGGGCAATCGTTTTGAAGTTGTTGTGTCCACACATCTAGATAAAGAACATCTGCATAATCACTTTGTGATAAATTCTGTTTCATGGGTAGATGGTATGAAGTATGACAATCGAAAAAGTGATATTGAACACTTTCGTGAATTAAACGATGCAATCTGTAAAGACCATGGCTTATCCATCATTGAAAATCCAAGTGGTAAAGCTATGAATTATGGAGAATGGAATGCTGAAAAGAAAGATGGAATCTACTTCCGTAAAATTATTCGTTATGATGTGGATACTGTTCTTTCCTATGCTCGTACATTAGATCAATTTAAGGAAGGTTTGGAAGAAATTGGATACCAGGTTGATTTATCTGGTAAACATTGGACTTTAAAACATCCTCAATCCAAACGAACATTTAGATTCTACAAATTAACTCGTGATAATCGTTATGATGAAGAACATCTTTTAGAACGTATCAATAATAACTACCTCTTTCCGATGCAACCTGTTGCAGACATTATACCTTGCAAGGAATATCAAGGTGATCATAAAAAGCTGAAAGGAATTAAAGCACTTTATTTCAAATACTGTTATGCCTTAGGCATTATTCGTCCTAAAGGATGCAAACAACACTATCCAAGTCCACAACTCAGAAAGGATCTTATTTATATGGACAAAATCACAAATGAAAATACTTTTGCAGGCAAGCATGATCTTGAAACTCTTGAAGACGTGCTTGCCTTTAAATTATCTATGCAAGAACAGATCACAACCTGGATCAGTCAGCGCCGATGCATTTACAACAAAATCAAACGTACTCACGATCCAGAATTAAAACAACAACTTGAACAAGATAAAGATACTCTTACTTCTAAAATTGCACATGGGAAAAAGGAAATCAAACTATGCGAAGATATAGAAAAGAGAGTTCCTGATATGGAAGAAAAGCTAAAACAAATTCAAGAATTAGAAAATGAACGTAATGAACAACAAATCGAATATGAAAGGAGCTTTAACTTATGAACAGTGCAGATACTGCCGATCAAATGATGAAAATGACATTGGAAGGTATTGAAGTGGCTGCTGAGATTGGTTTAAAAGCTGGTGGTACAGCTGCTAAATCTCTTGCGGTTACTTTATATGCTATTCTTACTGACAACAAAAAAATCAAAGGAAGAACAAATCTCGATAACATGCTGAAATCTGGCAAGGAACTCAAAGTCTTTGCGATTCATCATTCAGATTTAGAAAAGTTTTGTACAGAAGCAAAGCATTATGGTGTACTCTACTCTGTTTTAAAAGAAAAGAATAATACTGATGGAATTGTAGATATTATGGTTCGTGCTGAAGATGCATCCAAGATATCGCGAATGGTGGATAAGTTTGATCTAGCCACGATAGATACCAAAGCTATACGAGAATCTGTACTTTCTCAAAATAAAGATGTACAACCACTTAGTGATGAACAACATGATGCATTGATTAAACAGTTGATGCAAAACCCCGAACAGGCTCGGATGAGCAAAGACGGTACTCCGTTCGAGCCATCTTCAAAAACATTGAAGAAAGAAAACAAGAAGAAAGCCGTCGAAAGAAAAAGATCAACAGCTACTACGGATAGACCCTCTGTCCGTAAAGAACTGCAGGAAATTAAACAAGAAAAATTAAAATCAGCCGCACCTAAAATGCCTATTAAAAACAAATCGAAAAAGAAAGTGAGATAACAATTATGAACTGGTTTCGAAAACAAAAAGAAGAAATGATTGAAATACAAGTGGATGATACAGAACGAAGAATCATTGTTCGTGCTCTTGCCGATTTACGTGACAAACAACGCATGGAACACAAAAACTATGACTTCTTAGACTCCCTTATTGTCAAAGTTTGTGATGCAACACCACCCTCAGTAAAAGAACATTATGAAAGATGCTAAAAAAGAAGAATTCATCTTTTTAGGACTATTAATTATTCCTATTATCTGGTTGGCTATATTAATTGCACCCTATATGGATCAAGGGTTAATTTATGCCCTTCCTCATTTTAGTGAAGCATTAGATCATCCATTTCATCTGCAATGGAGTGCTTATACTTTTAAAACCATCACAATCTTTATGACTGCGTATCTATTAGGTATTGGAATCTATTTATCTTCACCAAAGAATTATCGAAGGCAACAGGAATATGGTTCTGCCAAATGGGCCTATCCAAATTCAGTCTGTAAGAAATATGCAGATAAGGATTACTTTGAAAACAAGATCTTTTCTCAAAATGTACGAATGGGATTAGATGGTAAAAAACATCGAAGAAATTTGAATACCATAGTGATTGGTGGTTCTGGTGCAGGTAAAACAAGATTCTATGCCAAGCCAAACATTCTTCAATGCAATACAAGTTTTGTAGTACTCGATCCAAAAGGTGAAATTATTCGTAGTGTTGGTCATCTTTTAGAAGCCAAAGACTATGTAATCAAAGTTATTGATTTAATTGATATGTCCAAATCACTTGGATACAATCCATTTCACTATATTCAAAATGATAAAGACATTTTAAAACTCATTACCAATCTGATTCGTAATACAACACCTAAAGGATCTAATACCAATGATCCCTTCTGGGAAAAGAGTGAAACGGCTCTTCTAGAAGCTTTAATGCTTTATTTGTATCATTATGCTCCTGAGGATGAACAAAACTTTACTATGGTTATGGAAATGCTCAATTATGCGGAAGTCAAAGAAGACGAAGAAGATTATGAAAGTCCTTTGGATGAACTCTTTAAAAGACTGGAAACATTAGATTTCAATTCATTAGCTTTAAAACAATACAAAATCTATAAACAGGCAGCAGGTGATATATGCTCTAAGTGACTTCTTAATCATGATTTTGTCATGGTTAGTGAAGCAATCACTTAGAGCATTTTTGTTTCAGGAGGTACAGCCATGAGAAATGAAAAAATTACCCCACTGTACGAGCGCCTGAGCCGGGACGATGAGTTACAGGGCGAGAGCAATTCCATATCCAACCAAAAGCAGATGTTAGAGGATTTTGCCCGCCGGAATGGGCTGCCCAACCCTACGCACTTTACCGATGATGGTATCTCAGGCACCCGTTTTGACCGCCCCGGATTTTTGGCGATGATGGAGGAAGTGGAGGCAGGGCGTGTAGAGGCAATCGTCATCAAGGACATGAGCCGGTTGGGGCGCGACTATCTGAAGGTCGGTCAGGTCATGGAGATTTTGCGGCAGCGCGGCGTTCGTCTGATTGCCATCAACGACGGTGTGGACAGTCTGAAAGGCGATGACGATTTTACCCCGTTCCGCAACATTATGAATGAATTTTACGCCCGTGATACCAGCCGGAAAATCCGCTCTGTGTTTAAGTCAAAAGGCATGAGCGGTAAGCACCTGACAGGCACCGTGATTTACGGCTACTTGTGGGATGAAAAGCGGGAACATTGGCTGGTAGATGAGGAAGCCGCCGAAGTGGTACGCCGTATCTTTTCCCTCACGCTGGAGGGATATGGGCCTTATCAGATCGCTTGCAAGTTGTCCGCAGACCGGATTGAAATTCCTGTCGTACACCTTGCCCGATTCAACGAAGGTGTGAACCGTTCAAAGCCGGTCAAAGACCCCTATGGATGGGGATCATCTACCATCGTGAACATTTTGAAAAAACGAGAGTATTTAGGGCATACCATCAATTTCAAGACCCGCAAGCACTTTAAGGACAAGAAAAGCCACTATGTTTCTGAGGATGAATGGACGATCTTTGAGAATACCCATGAAGCCATTATCGACCAGCAGACCTTTGATTTGGCGCAGAAAATCCGTAGCAATGTACGGCGTTATCCAAACGGCTGGGGCGAAGCGGCTCCCCTCACAGGCTTGCTCTATTGTGCCGATTGCGGCGGCAAGATGTATGTCCACCGCACCAACAATGGCAAGCGGATTTCTCAATATACCTGTTCCAATTATACCAAAGTTCCGTGTGGGACACTATGCCCTACACAACACCGTATCAATGAGAGTGCTGTCCTGACATTGGTTTCCGACACGCTCCGGGCTATCGCTGAATATTCGAGAAATGACCGGACGGAATTTATTCACACTGTTCAGGAGACGCAGGTTGCTCAACAGAGTGCCGATATATCGAAAAAGCGCAGGCGTCTGGCTGCTGCTCAAAAGAGAGCCGGAGAACTGGAAAAACTGATTTGCAAAATCTATGAGGACAACGCCCTCGGCAAGCTGCCGGATGCACGATATAAGGCGCTTGATGCACAGTATGCCAAAGAGCAGGACGCACTTGAGATTGAAATTGCAGAGCTGGAAAAGGCTGTTACCGGCTATGAGCAGAGCCAGAAATCCGCAGAGAAATTTATAGCCCTAATTGATAAGTATGAGAATTTTGACACTCTGACAAACACCATGCTCAACGAGTTTGTAGAGAAAATCCTTGTCCACGAACGCG
>OIWL01001015.1_pt1 | contig 33099 bp, 22 predicted proteins | sample 1587561 | NCBI WGS metagenome assembly OIWL01 (sample SAMEA3888903, study PRJEB22519) | human gut metagenome | biome: human gut; feature: human-associated habitat; material: faeces | place: Denmark | collected 2010 | reverse complement strand
AAATCTTGATAAGAATTCCAATGTGACCACCGGAAAAGTATACTGGTCCGTTCTTCAGAAGGAGCGTCGCGGCGATTACGGCGGCGGAACCGTTCAGGTCATTCCTCACATTACCAACGAAATCAAAAGCCGATTTTATCGGAATTACACATCCGAAGATATGCATATCGCCATCATAGAGACCGGCGGTACAGTCGGTGATATTGAAGGTCAGCCGTTCCTGGAGGCGATCCGTCAGTTCCAGCATGAAGTCGGTCATGAAAATGCGATCCTGATCCATGTCACACTGATCCCTTATCTGAAAGCATCCGGCGAAATGAAGACCAAACCAACCCAAGCTTCTGTCAAAGAGCTGCAGGGAATGGGGATCCAGCCGGATATCATTGTATGCCGTACCGAGCTTCCGCTGGAAAAAGGCATCAAGGACAAGATTGCTCTGTTCTGTAATGTTCCGAAAGAGCATGTTCTTCAGAACCTGGATGTGGAATATCTGTATGAAGCACCGCTTGCCATGGAACAGGAGCATCTGGCGCAGGCTGCCTGCGAATGTCTGAACCTGCCGTGTCCGGAACCGGATCTGTCCGACTGGACCAATATGGTAGATAAGCTTCGTCATCCGACCACGGAGGTCAACATTGCACTGGTTGGAAAATATATTCAGCTTCATGACGCTTACATCTCCGTGGTAGAAGCACTGAAGCACGGCGGTATCGACAATCGTGCTGTTGTAAATATCAAATGGATCGATTCCGAGACCGTTACTGAAGAAAATGCAGATGAGCTGTTTGGTGATGTGACCGGTATTCTGGTTCCCGGCGGATTCGGAAGCCGTGGTATCGACGGCAAGATTACCGCTATTAAATATGCCCGTGAACATAAGATCCCGTTCCTTGGCCTGTGCCTTGGCATGCAGCTGTCCATCGTGGAATATGCAAGAAACGTTGCCGGACTGGACGGTGCCCACAGCATCGAGCTGGATCCGAACACCCAGTACCCGGTGATCGCACTGATGCCGGATCAGAACGGTGTGGAGGATATCGGCGGAACCTTACGTCTTGGTTCCTTCCCATGTGTACTGGATAAGACTTCCAAAGCTTACGAACTGTATGGCGAGGAACTGATCCATGAACGTCACCGCCATCGTTACGAGGTCAATAATGATTTCCGTACAGTCCTGACCAGCCATGGCATGGTTCTCTCCGGTCTGTCTCCAGATGGACGTATCGTGGAGATGATCGAGCTGAAGGATCATCCGTTCTTCATCGCAACCCAGGCTCATCCGGAGCTGAAATCCAGACCGAACCGCCCACATCCGCTGTTCAAAGGATTTGTGGAAGCTGCTTTGAAAGCAAAAAAATAAATCATAACAAAAAAGCTGCCGTCCGCCGGTTCTCCCGGCTGGCGACAGCTTTTCTTATGCACTTATGCGAACAGTTTCTCAATGTCACTTCTGGAACCTTTCAAGGATCCCTGTACCATCTCCGGCTTTCCGCCGCCTTTTCCACTGAATGCCTCGTTGAGTTTTTTTGCAAACTCTCTGACATCTGTGGAACTGCTTCCAATGATATATCGGTAACCGTCCTCATCTGTTCCTACGAATGCAGCGCAGATTCCCTGACAACGCTCGCAGGCATCATTTACAAAATTCCGCACAGCAATGTTGTCCAGTTCTTCTTCAAACAGGCAGACAAATTTATCATCCGCCTTGATCTCTTCCAGCTTGCCTGCCAGGTAAGAAGCCTGCATCTGATTAAGCTTCATACGGATCTTGTCCATCTGCTCTTTCATATGAAGAACCGCATCCCCGACCTTCTCCGGCGATGCTGACAGAGCTACCGATACGGCAGTCACCCCATCCTGCTTCTTCCGGTAATCTTCCAGTGCCCGGTCACCGCACTGAATGGTCATACGACAGCCGCCTCTGTGGCGGTCGCAGCTGATCACTTTGATCATACCCACTTCACCGGTGCGGCTTACATGAGGTGCACAGCAGGCACACATGTCCACATCCCCGATACGGACGATCCGCACCTGTCCTTCGATCTCGATCTTGCTCCGATAATCCATGGAAGCCAGTTCTTCCTTAGTTGGATACAGAATCTCCACCGGAATATTATCCCAGACTGCCTGATTGGCCAGTGTCTCCACTTCCCGCACCTGCTCCAGTGTCAGCTCTCCATTAAAATCCATGGTGGTCTCGGCTGCTCCCAGATGAAATCCTACATTGTCATATCCATACAGGCGATGAATGATGCCGGACAGCATATGTTCTCCTGTGTGCTGCTGCATTCTGGAAAAACGTTCCTTATAGTCCAGTTCACCTTTTACTTCTGTTCCCACGGCAATCGGGGCTTCTGTCTCATGATAGATCACTCCATTTTTCTCATGGGTATCTGTCACTTTGATTCCATCGATCCAACCCTGATCCCCGAACTGTCCGCCTCCTTCCGGGAAAAATAAGGTGCGATCCAGAACTACCCGATATCCTTCCTTTTTCCCCTTGGCAGTAACCTTTTCCTCACAGGACAGTACCGTGGCAGTAAATTCTCTGCCATGGCTGTCGTGATAATATAATTTTTCTGTGGCATCACTACCGGATGCCAGATGTTTTTCTTCCATAATATCTGTCTCCTCTGTCATATGCCTTGAATTAAGCATGTGTCTCTTTCAACAATTTATCCAGTGTCGGCTCCAGTCCGAATTCTTTTTCAATGGCATCGATTTCTGCCCGTGCCTGCTTTTTCGCAGAACCCGGAATCACTGCACGCACCGCACGGATCAACAGATTCTTCGGTGTGTGGGACAGATCCACAAACTCCAGCAGCTGTGTCCGGTAGCCGCTCTCTGTCAGCAGATTTGCACGGATCGCATCGGTCATCAATGCCGCTGTCCGTTCTTTTACGATTCCGTATCTGGTCAGGATCGACAGATTCTCACTCTTCATCTGCCCATTCAGCTCATGCTGACAACAGGGCACAGAAAAGATCAGCTTTGCTTTCCAGCGGATCGCATGATACAGGGCATAATCCGTAGCCGTATCACAGGCGTGAAGAGATACCACCATATCAATAGGCTCATCGCTCTCATAACCACCAATATCACCGACCTCAAAGGTCAGCCGGTCATAGCCATACTTCTTCGCTGCTTTATTACAGTTGGCGATCACATCGGCCTTCAGATCCAGTCCGGTGATCTTCACATCCCGCTTCTTCAGTTCCACCAGATAATAGTAGAGGATGAAGGTAAGATAAGATTTTCCGCATCCAAAATCCACGATCCGTATAGTCTGATCTGTGGGAAGAGCATCGATCTCATCATCGATCAATTCCACAAAACGGTTGATCTGACGGTATTTGTCATACATGGTGCGGACGATCTTGCCTTCTGCCGTAAAGATTCCCATATCCACCAGCGGCGGAATGATGGTTCCTTCCTCCAGCAGATAATGTTTCTTCCGGTTGTTTTCTGTCTGTGCCTTAGGTGCCTGGGTGGCTGCCACCCGCTTTTTACTGCCGGTAACTTTTCCCTTCTTAGAAATGCGGATCGTATGCTCCCACTCTCCATCCCAACCGCTGCACTGACGAAATGCCTGTTCCAGCGCCTGTTCCACAAATGGTCTCACCTGATCGGCTTTCAGATTTTCATGAAATACCTGCTTCTCCGTATATTGCTCCGCCTGCCAGCAATTGGTCTTTCGGTTCAGCACAACCTTCCGGTAGGCAGCTCCCTCCGACTCTTTTTTTATAGCATTACTTAAAATAATTTTATATAAGCCATCACTCCAGAGGTTCTGAAGCGCACTCTCAAGCTCTGTCATCTGTATTTCCATCCATTCACTCCTTATGCCCATCTCCTGACGGACGCTTTTGTGTCAGTATAGCACAGTTTTTTCCATCATCCAAGAACTACATCCAATGCAAGCATTAAAGTAAATCCAAATGCGAACAACAGAGTACCAATATCCGAATGAGGTTCCTCTGACATTTCCGGAATCAGTTCCTCCACCACCACATACATCATGGCTCCCGCTGCGAAGCTTAACAGATACGGAAGTGCCGGTATGATTAGTCCTGCTGCAAGTATGGTGAGAAATGCCCCTATGGGTTCCACTGCACCGGACAGGACCCCGTAGACAAATGCCTTCCCCTTCTTCATGCCTTCTGCTTTTAATGGAAGGGAAATGATCGCTCCCTCTGGAAAGTTCTGAATGGCAATTCCCACTGATAGTGCCAGAGCTCCAAGAGCTGTGATGCTGGTTTCCCCGGACATCCATCCGGCATAGACCACGCCCACTGCCATTCCTTCCGGAATATTGTGAAGGGTCACAGCCAGCACCAGCATAGTCGTACGCTGCAATTTTGTCCTTGCGCGTTCCGGCCCTTCTGCTTCTTCGCTGTTCATATGCAGATGCGGGATCACATGATCAAGCAGCAGCAAAAATAAAATGCCAAACCAGAATCCCGCTACTGCCGGAATCACCTTTGTAATACCTTCTGATGTCACCTGCTCCATGGCCGGTATCAACAAACTCCAGATTGATGCCGCCACCATAACTCCTGATGCAAATCCAATCAATGCCCGTTGTACCAACGGATGAATCTTCCCTCTCATAAAGAATACACATCCCGCTCCTGCCGATGTCCCGAGGAATGGAATGAGAATACCTTTGATCACCTCTACCGTCATATATCTTTCTCCCATCTTATTATTAGTCTATGCTAACCTACTTGTCTTAGTTACTCCGGAGCCTTCACCAGGACCCCGGAGTGATTTTAAATAATATAATCGTGATTCTGTTCCTGGCTCCAGTCCACCAGATCCTGCAGAGTCACATGATCCACCACCCCACGGATGGCATCATCCAGCTTTCTCCAGAGCAGAATGGTGGTACAGCTGTCCATACGATTGCACACCGGTGCGCCTTCTTCCAGACAGTCTACCGGGCTTAAACTTCCTTCTGTCAACCGAAGAATCATGCCTACCGTATATTCTTCCGGCTTTTTCGTCAGGAAATAGCCTCCCTGAGGTCCTCTGACACTTCTCACAAAACCAGCTTTGTTCAGAACTGACATGATCTGCTCCATATATTTCTCAGATATCTCCTGGCGCTCTGCGATCTCTTTGACTCTCACCGGTTTGTCCGAATCCGACAAGGCCATATCAAGCATCATGCGAAGGGCATATCTGCCTCTTGTTGATATTTTCATTCTCTGTCTCCTTATTGTTTTTCCAGAATTTTCCGCACCTGCGGCAGCATCTGGGTGCTTCGTTTCAAAATGCCCCGCATATGGGCGATGGCAATTCCATAATTGGTGATTGGCACTCCCTGATCTTGCGCACATTTCATACGGAAACGTACTTCCCTCTCATTAAGCATGCATCCACCGCAGTGGATCACCATGGCATAGGGGGACAGATCTTCCGGAAATCCCATACCGGAGCTGGTCTCAATGTTCAGCTCCTTACCTGTATAGCTTCTCAGCAGACGCGGTAGTTTGACTGTTCCGATGTCATCGCACTGCCGATGATGCGTACAGCCTTCCGAGATCAGCACTGTATCGCCATCCTTCAGCTGATCAATGGCTGTCACACCCTGAACAGCCTCCTCCAGAAGTCCTTTATAACGGGCCATCAGAATGGAAAATGATGTAAGAGGGATCTCTTCCGGCACCACTTCAGACACCTGGGCAAATACCTGGCTGTCTGTGATCACCATAGCCGGCGGCTCCTGAAATGCCTGCAAGGTCTGTGCCAGTTCATGGTCCCGCACACAGACTGCCGCTCCTCCTCCATCCAGAATATCCCGGATCACCTGCTGCTAAGGAAGGATCAGACGCCCTTTAGGAGCTGCCTTGTCGATGGGGATCACCAGTATGATCCGATCCAGCGGTTTGATCAGATCCCGTACCAGAGCCTTTTTTCCGCTGTCTTCCTGACCCAGATGAGCAATGCACTCCTTCAGTTCCTGAATGCCTGTCTTCTGCAGGGCACTGACGCAGATGCCTGCTGTCGGAATAGATCCGTCAGAATCTGTCCGCAGAAGTTTTTCTTCTGCATTTTCATCCAGCAGATCACATTTGTTCCAGGCGATCAGATATGGAATCTCTTTTTTTCGGAACAGTTCCAGCAGCTCCTTATCGCAGGGTTTCAGTTCTTCGGTACTGTCTGCCACAAGCACTGCCACATCGGTCCGGTTGAGCACCTGTCTGGTCTTCCTGATCCGCAGTTCTCCCAGAGATCCTTCGTCATCAAATCCTGGTGTGTCAATGATCACCACCGGTCCCATAGGCAACAACTCCATAGCCTTTGTCACCGGATCGGTCGTCGTGCCACGCACATCGGACACCACCGCCAGATCCTGACCGGTCACTACATTGACCAGACTGGATTTTCCTGCATTTCTCCGGCCAAAGAATCCAATGTGGATCCGTTCTCCGGAAGGAGTTTCATTCATCCCCATCCCGTATCCCTCCTTTTCATATATCTATTATAGGGAATTTCTATCCATAATACAATCGGAAAGTTTTCACTTTCCTATTGTGATTTTCCTTTTCATATTGTATCTTATAAAAGACAGCAGGTTCATTATTCAGAGTAATAAGTTCTGTTGTCATGTTGATATGTTGATACCATCAAGAGGAAAGGATTGGATTATGGAAAATACGCATTCGATCATGGATATTTTTGGCACCAATGTCTTCAATGACAAGGCTATGCGCCAGTATCTTCCGAAGAGCATCTACTATGAGCTCCGCAAAACTATTGAAGGAAGAAAAGACCTGGATCCGGCCATCGCTGATGTGGTAGCCGCAGCCATCAAGAAATGGGCAATTGAAAAGGGAGCTACACATTATACACACTGGTTCCAGCCGCTGACTGGCTTCACCGCCGAGAAACATGACGCTTTTATCACCTCGCCAAAGGAAGATGGATCTGTTCTGATGGAATTTTCAGGAAAAGATCTGATCAAAGGAGAACCGGACGCTTCCTCCTTCCCGTCAGGCGGACTTCGTGCAACCTTTGAGGCCAGAGGCTATACTACCTGGGACTGCACTTCCCCTGCTTTTATCCGCGAGGATGCTGCTGGAGCGATTCTTTGTATCCCCACCGCATTCTGCTCCTTCACCGGAGAAGCACTGGACCAGAAGACGCCTCTTCTTCGTTCCATGGAAGCTGTTCAGGAACAATCACTCCGTCTGCTCCGTCTCTTTGGAAACACCACCTCTCAGAAAGTGGTTCCTTCCATCGGTGCTGAGCAGGAATATTTCCTGATCGACCGCAATAAATATCTCCAGAGAAAGGATCTGATCTATACCGGCCGTACCCTGTTTGGTGCTATGCCTCCAAAGGGCCAGGAGCTGGACGATCACTATTTTGGTACTCTTCGCCAGCGCGTTGGTGGTTATATGCGCCAGGTCAATGAAGAGCTCTGGAAGATGGGTGTACCTGCCAAGACACAGCATAACGAAGTTGCTCCGGCACAGCATGAGCTTGCTCCAATCTATGCTGAGGCAAATGTGGCAGCTGATCACAACCAGATCATGATGCAGACTCTGAAACGCGTGGCTTCCCAGCAGGGTCTGGTCTGCCTGCTTCATGAAAAACCATTTGCCGGTGTCAATGGTTCCGGTAAACATAACAACTGGTCCCTGGCTTCCGACACCGGCATCAACATGCTGGATCCGGGCGTGACTCCGCATGAGAATATCCAGTTCCTGCTTGTTCTTGCCTGCATTATGAAAGCAGTTGACCGCCATGCGGATCTGCTCCGCCAGTCTGCGGCTGTTCCGGGCAACGACTACCGTCTCGGCGCTCAGGAGGCACCGCCAGCGATCATCTCCATCTTCGTAGGTGAGCAGCTTGAGGATGTGATCGACCAGCTGATTTCTACAGGTTCCGCGACTCACTCAAAGATCGGCGGTACCTTAAAGACCGGTGTTACGACACTTCCGGATTTCGATAAAGATGCGACAGACAGAAACCGTACATCCCCGTTCGCATTCACCGGAAACAAGTTTGAGTTCCGTATGGTCGGTTCCTCCGACTCCGTTTCCTCCGCAAACGTTGTGTTAAATACGATCGTTGCAGAGGCATTCAAGGAAGCTGCCGATGAACTTGAAAAGGCAGAGGATTTCGACCTTGCGGTTCATGATATGATCAAGAAACTTCTCGCTGAGCACCGCCGTATCATCTTCAACGGCAACGGCTACAGTGAGGCGTGGGTGGAAGAGGCAGAGCGCCGCGGACTCCCGAACTTAAAGTGCATGGTGGATTCCATCCCGGCACTTGTGACCGAGAAAGCGTTCAAACTGTTCGGCGATTTCGGTGTATACACGAAGGAAGAGCTTGTTGCGAGAGCGGAGATCGAGTATGAATCCTACGCGAAATCCGTCAATATCGAGGCGAAATCCATGATCAACATTGCCGGAAAGCAGCTGATCCCGGCGGTTGTCCGCTATACGACAGTTCTCGCACAGTCCTTAAGCGCTGTGAAGACTGCATGCCCGGAAGCTGACAACAGCGTCCAGACAGAACTTCTCATCGAAGTTTCCGACCTGCTCTCCGACATGAAAGTTGCCCGTGCGAAACTTGAGGACCTTGTAGAAGAGTATCAGCACATCGAGAGCATGGAAAAACGCGCCCACTTCTGCTACGACGAGATCATCCCGGCAATGCAGGCACTCCGCAGCCCGGCCGACCAGCTCGAAATGATCGTCGACAAAGAATACTGGCCGATCCCGAGTTATGGGGATATGATCTTTGAGGTGTGATCACTGTAACATAAAATGGTGAAAATTAGTACATAAAAACATCGCTCTGGGAGGAATGTATGATTTCCTGCCGGAGCGGTGTTTTTTCGTAAACGGAAAAATTCCAAATAATTCAAATTCATCCCTACTTCGGTCCGCCCGTCTGATACTCGGACAGATTTCCGGAGGTCGAAGAACCGGAACTTCCCGGTGTGCTGGTGCTGGATGAGCCGGAGCTGTAGTTGTAGTTCGCGCCGGCGCTTCCAGGGCCGGTCACACTGCCGGTATTTGTATAATAATTGTTATTGCTGCTCGTTCCGCTATTTCCGCCAGGACTTACAGTCGAAGTACCTGTACTGCCGCCGGGGGCGGTTGTGGAAGCCGAGCTTCCGGAAGTACTGCCGGTTGAACCGGATGAGTACCCAGGACCGCCGGTCTGGTAATTTCCAACCGCCATTCCGGTTCCTGACGAATTTCCGGATGGGCTGCTGGCTGAATTTCCGGTCGGATTCGAAGAAGGAGAAGTCGCAGTCGTTCCTGCATTTCCGCCCGGCGCAGATCCCGCCTGCGTTCCGGTCGTAATTCCATTCTGGCTGTTTCCGGTCGCCGGAGTTCCTGTATAATTACTTCCGTTGATCTGCGTTCCGGACGTTCCAGGCGTGTATACACTTCCCGCGGACCCGCCGCCGATCGCAGACGTCTCACTCAGGCAGACACCGCTCTTATTGAAGGTATAGTTGACATTGTTTACAACGAATGAGCCGTTGGAAACCATCTTTCCATCTGCCGGATTCAGATAATAATACTTTCCGCCGTCGTTCAGCCAGCCTGTGATCATATGTCCGGACTGGTTAAAGTAATACCAGCTCTGTTCGATCTGCTTCCAGCCAACCGACATCACACCGGATACCGTATCCATGTAATACTTGTTCGTTCCGTCACTCTGCCATCCGATGACCATGCGCCCGTCGGTGTGGAGATAATAGAACTTCCCGTCAAGCTGCATCCAGCCGGTCATCAGCTTTCCTTCGTTATTGAAGTAATACCAGTAACCGTCAAGCTTCGTCCATCCGGCCGCCATTGCGCCGCTCGCGTCAAAATAGTACAGAAGCCCATCGATCGTCTGCCAGCCGGTCAGCATCGTTCCGTCCTGTTGGAGGAAATACCGCTTTCCGTCGATATCCGCCCACCCGCGGACGAGCTTTCCGTTGCTGCCAAAATAATAATATTTTCCGTCCATCTTCCGCCAGCCGGTTACCATCGAACCATCGCCGCGCAGATAATAGTAATCCGTATCGATCCGCAGCCATCCGGTTACCATCGCGCCGTTTAACAGATAGTAATATTTCCCATCGACCTGGATCCAGTCCTTTGCCATCGTGCCGTCGGAATTCAGATAGTACCATGCGTCCTCCGCCTGCAGCCATCCGGTCTTCATCTGCCCGGTGGTCGAGAGAAGATAGTAGTACTGGTTGTTTAAGAGGAGCCAGCCTTTATACTGGGTTCCATCCTGATTCAGGTAATACCAGCTCTGTCCGTCATTGATCCAGCCCGTCTGTTTTACATAATTCTTATAATAGTACCACTTGTCCCCGATCAAGCGCCAGCGGTTCGCCGGAAGTTTTCCACTCAGGTCCTTAAAAGAAAAGTTGATATCCACATTTCCACTGATCCCGTTTACGGTTCCCTGGTTTGACGCCTGCCAGAATGCCGCACCCTGGTAGGACGGTTTTGCGTCGTAGCGGGCGATCCAGACATCATAGTGGACCTTCGTCATATCGATCTTATTGTTGATCCAGTAATCATTGGTATAGACCATCGGATAATATCCGGCTGTCTCGACTTTTTTACAGAATGCGTTGATAATATCAGAAAGCTGCGCCGGAGTCAGATTGTTCATCTCCTGTGCTTCCACGTCGAGGACGACAGGATAGGAGATCGGGTAGTCCTTGATAAGGTTCAGGACAAAATCTGCGTCGGATTCCGCCATCGCAGTTGTTGTCGCGTAGGAGTAGAGGTAAACGCCGACCCGGAGACCAGCAGCGGCCGCCCCGCGCACGTTTGTCTCAAAATATGGGTCTACCGCGTTGTTGTAGCGGGCTCCGATCATCGCGAACTGGATATCATCAGCGGCGACTGCAGACCAGTTGATATTTTGCTGCCACTGGGAAACATCGACGCCCCGGGACAGGATCCCGGTAAGCACGGACCCATCACTTCCAATATAGGAGCCGGACGAGTTCTTCTGCCAGGCCGCCGCCCAGGCCGGAAGCGCCGGACTCACAGCGGAAAAAGCCATGACGGCACTTAGAAGAAGCGCCGCCGCTCGTTTCTTTTGTCTCATGGAGATCCCCCTTTTAAACTTGTATTTCAATAAGAACGGGGTCAAACAGTCTTTGCCCCGGTATTTTCAATGTAAAAGATCCCGGGACAGCTGGCATTTTATCACAGCTCCATCCCGGGACCATATGGACGTTATCTGCGTATTTTCAGTATAGCATAAAAATACAGATACGTCTTGAAAAAATTCACAGAAAAATGCGGCAACTATTCGGCTTTTCCGATCCCAAGAAATTCCGGCGCAGTGATGATCTTCTTATAAAACTGCTTCGCATACCGGTACATCACGATCGTGTAATCGCCAAATTCCTCGCCGACACTGCTCTTATACACTGCCCACAGGCACCACAAAAATCCGCCGAGAGCGATATATGCGTAGTAGACGAACCGCTCCTCGGAAGTCGGCTCCCTGTGCAGGTAAGTCGTAATGAGCTTTTCGACCTCAAAATCATTATAATAAGAATATATCGCGCACATGCTCACATCGATCAGCGGATCGCACATGCCGGAGTACTCCCAGTCGATCAGGCGGATATCACCGTCCGGCAGGAATAGGAAATTGTCGCACACACTGTCGATATGGGACAGGACCTTCGGCCGGTTCAGACGGTCGAGGCGGTCGAGCAGTGTGAGCATGTGAGCTTTTACTTCCGGATAATCTTCAAAGAGCTTTTTCTCGTAACCGCGGCACAGCGCTTCATAAAAACTGATCCGCTCCCGGATATCGAAAGAATGGTCGACATGGAGCTTCGAATCATGGAGCTTTTCCACAAGCGCCATACATTTCGCCACATCATCCCAGTTGCGCGGATCGCTGTTGCGCGCGCCCTCATAATATTCAGAAATCTTGTAACCAGTCTCCCCGTTCATGTATACAACATGCTCGGTGATCCCGGATCCTTTTACGGCATCGTAGACAGCCTTTTCCTGTTTCCGGTTGATCAAGAGCTCGGTGCCCGGACCAGGAATCCGGCAGATATAGGACTTATCATGGACCTTGAACAGGAAAGACTTGTTGGTCATACCCGTTTTCAGGCACTTGATCCCTGTAATCTCGGATTCCGGAACATGAAGGACCTCGGAGATCAGTTCCATCGCGATATTGTCGGAATGATTCTGGTAGCGCTCATCGAAAAGGCGGAGCTCCTCAAGGTTCTCAAACTCGTACACCTGGTTGTCCGGCTGTTTGTTGATATACATTTCCGGCACCGGGAAGTGATGCTTGCCCGGAAGATGGCTGTCGACCTCGCCGTTTAAGAGGTCTGCGAGAACCTGTTCCCAGTACATCTGCTCCGTTCCCGGGGTATGATAATATTCTTCAAGGATCGGGAAGAACTGTTCCGAAAACTCTTTTGAGAAGAACACCGGACCATACATGACCCAGGAGTCCGCACCGCCGACCTTAACGCCGGTGAGCAGTCCTTTTTTGCTCGTCTCAAGACACCATTCGGAAGTCTCGCCTTTCATAAATACGGAAGAGTACCATGCGCCGCATTCATAAGTGTGGTACATATTATTCCGCATCCAGTTGTCGGACGAGAGAAGATATGTGTTTCTTCCGATAAAACATTCGCGGGCGCGGTAGAGTGTTGTCAGAGTGTTCTTATTGTGATATTCCGGGTTATAGAGAAGCTTGACACCGAATTTGTCGATCAGATACTCGAACTTCTCCTTTAAATAACCGACCACGATCGTGATATCTGTGACGCCGGCCCCATGAAGCTGCTTGATCTGGCGCTCGATCATGCGCTCGCCATAGACTTCTAAAAGTCCCTTCGGCGTCTCAAATGTCAGCGGTACAAATCTGGACCCGAATCCTGCCGCCAGGATCACGGCACTGTCCATCCGGTATTTTCTTAAAAGATCCACACCGCCCTTTAATAAGGAATAAGTCCCCTCAGCCGGATCAAACGTGAAGAGCTCCTGTGCCAACCCATCCTTCACGAGATGGTTGCAGGTCCCGAGCGAAAGATCCATCGCTGCCGCCAGCTCCCGCTGTGTCATCTTGTTGTTCTCATAAATATTTCTGCAGAGTAATCCCAAACGATCCATAGTCATCCTCCGAATCAGTTGAATCATGTTTGCGACACTTATCATGAAACATGCGGCCATGGAAACGTGGGAGAGTGTCCACACGTTTGTGACTGAAAATATATGTTTAATAATAAGGAAGAAACTGATAAAATGAACGTGTTCAAAATAACAAAAACAATAGATATATATGAACATTATAACACGTACTTCCGATAATACAAGATGATATTTTGAATATGAATTTACAATGTTCAAGATATCCACAGTTATGCATAAAAATGAACATGCCATTATGACACATTCCTGCCACAAAGCTGCCACAAAGTGAAAAAACAGGCAAAATGTACTGATATCCGTACAAAAACGCCATAAAATGGCGTTTGTGTAAGAATTTCGTAAGAAAATAAAAACAAAAAAGATATGGAAATTCTTAAGAAATTATACTATAATACCAGTGTATTCGAGGTACAGAGTATTTCTGGAAGTGAAGTAAGATAGTTCCCTTTATTAAAAAATCTTCATTTTTTGTAAAAAAACTATTGATAATTTTACTTATCGGAAGTATAATGGCTTCGTAATGCAATTAGGAATTTCAAAAAGCGTTTCAAAAAAACAAAAGGAGAGTGCATTAATTATGAGAAAGCAGACTAAAATTGCTGCAGTAGTATCCGCAGCAGCTCTGTTAGCATTAGGCGCTTCCATGACATCTTTCGCAGCTTCCAAGGGAACCTGGATGATGGTTGATGGCGAGTGGTATTGCTACGACAAGAACGGTGACGCATACGAGAACGTATTCTGCTCCAGCAATGGTAAAGAGTACTACGTAGGAGACGACGGACAGCTCGTTCGTTCCGAGTGGGTTGATTACGATGGTTCTTACTACTTCGTAAACAGCAGCGGTGCAAAGATCACAAACGACTGGAGATTAACAACTCCGTATGATGATGACACAGCTGATGAGGAGTGGTACTACTTCAAGTCCAATGGTAAGAGAGCTGAGAACGAGAAGATCACTTACAAAGGAAAAACATATTACTTCGATACAGATGGAAAGATGCTCACAGGCTGGGTAACAACTGGTGACGGCGCAACATCCGTTAACGAAGCTACCGGTTATGAGAAAGACCACACATTCTACTGCGACGAGACAGGTGCTCGTGTAGAGGGTGCTTGGGTTAAAGACACAGAGCCGGGCACAGATGATGACGATGCAGATGCAGATGAGTACTGGTACTACTTAAAGAAAGCTACCGGTAAGCCGGCAACAGGCAAGCAGTCCAATATCAATGGTCAGATTTACCTCTTCAACGAGGAAGGTCAGATGCAGTATGGTTGGGTAGCTCGTTCTGATTCTTCCACAAAGGACTTTGTTCAGTTAGATAAGGAAGACGAAGAGCAGGATATGATCCTCTTAAGCGAGTATGCAGACAGCGAAGTTTACTACTGTGGTGATGAGGATGACGGACACGCAAAGAAGAATAAATGGTTAAAGACATGGCTTCCGAGCGATACAGAAGAAGAGGAAGATGATAAAGAGTGGTTCTGGTTTGACAAGAACGGTAAACTCTACAGAGCATCTGGTTCTGACGCTACTGTTAAAGCTCAGAAGTATAAACTCGAAGAGGGTGACCTCGTTTATGATGGCGGTAGCATTACTGGCGTAGAGAAGAAGAAAGTTAACTCCAAGGATTACTGGTTCAGACCGGATGGTGTTATGCTTGCTAAGTTCTACATGATTGATGATAACATGTACTACTTCGGTGGATCTGATGACGGTTCCATGAAGACTGGTTCTCAGACAGTAAAAGACAACACTGGTGATTCCTATAAGTTCTACTTCTATACAAAAGATACTTATGGATACAAGAAGGGTGCCGGTGTAGTAGGTAACCAGAGCAACAAGCTTTACTACTATGGTATGCTTATTCAGGCTGATGATTACAAATATCAGTTAGCTACAATCGCAAAAGATGGCGTAGATTACAGCTTCATCGTTAACTCCAATGGTACAATTCAGCACTCCAAGAGCACTGAGTATAAAGAGGATGGCGATGTATTAATCGCAACAGGTATTAAGGATGCATCTGGAAAAGCTACAGAGACTAAGTTTGTAGAAAACGGTCAGTTCAAGTATGCAATCAGCAATGAAGCTAACAACTGGGATACTGTATCTAAGAATGTTGCTGACATTGATATGAGTGGTTTCGTTCAGGGTAAGTAATCCAAGCGATTGATTAAAATTAGAAATTCTAATTGCAAACATGATGGGCAGGAAGTGATTCCTGCCCATTTTTTGCGTAATTTTTGTATAAACGTAAACAGACGGAGAAAAATCTTCGCCTAAATTGTGTAATTAGCACTCATATAGCAAAATCAGGCAGGGAAATAATCCCTGCCTGAAATCGTTTTGCAATTAGAATTTCTAATTCAAGATATTATTGAATATATTACTGGAAGAATTTTCCAAGATCTACATCGATAACATCTTTCTTGATAGTATTTGTATCTTCGATAGCATATTTAGCCTGACCATCTTTTACGAATGTTGTCGGAATAACAACGTCCTTACCATCTTTGTCTTTCTTGGTATAAGCGCCAGTCTTAACTAATACATCGCCGTCTTCCTTATACTCTGTATTTGCAGAGTGCTGGATTGTACCATTGGAGTTAACGATGAAGCTGTAATCAGTACCATTAATCGTAATTGTAGCTACCTGATACTTGTAATCATCAGCCTGAATCTGAAGTCCATACCAGTAAAGCTTGTTGCCCTGATTACCAACTACACCAGCGCCCTTGCTAAGACCGTGCTTATCACCATTCGGAGTCTTGTAGGATGTAGCCTGATCTTTTGTATAGAAGTAGAACTTGTAAGTATCACCAGTATTGTCCTTAATGGACTGGGAACCAGTCTTCATGGAACCGTCATCGGATCCACCGAAGTAGTACATAGCATCGTTGATTAAGTAGAACTTAGAAAGCATTACGCCATCTTTTGTGAACCAGTAATCCTTGGAGTTAACTTTCTTCTTGGAGATAACACCTGTGGATTCATTAGTGTCTTTCTTAAGAGTACCCTCATCAAGTTTGTACTTCCAAGCGTCAGATGCTGTTACAGAACCATTCTTTTCTCCGCCTCTGAAGAGTTTACCGTCCTTATCGAACCAGAACCACTCTTTGTCATCATCCTCTTCAGATGTGTTGTCTGGAAGCCATGTCTTTGTCCACTTATTCTTTTTAGCGTGTCCGTCGTCCTCATCGCCGCAGTAGTAAACAGCTGCATCTCCTGCTGCGCCCATAGGCTTCTCATCATCTTCTTTATCGAGCTGAACAAACTTAGCGCCGTTCGTATCTGTAGCAGCTACCCAACCATGCTGCATCTGACCTTCATTATTGAAGAGGTAGATCTGACCGTTGATGTTGGACTGTTTGCCTGTTGCCGGCTTACCGGTTGTTTTCTTTAAGTAGTACCAGTACTCATCCTCATCAGCGCTGTCATCAGATACTCCCGGAGCTGTATCCTTAATCCATGCACCCTCTACACGAGCACCTGTCTCGTCACAGTAGAATGTATGACCATCCTCGAAGCCTGTTGCTTCGTTAATGTTTTCTTTTTTGTCACTTGTTGTTGTTACCCAACCTGTGAGCATCTTTCCGTCTGTATCGAAGTAGTATGTTTTTCCCTTGTAAGTGATCTTCTCGTTCTCGGCTCTCTTACCGTTGGACTTGAAGTAGTACCACTCCTCATCAGCGCTGTCATCATCGTACGGAGTTGTTAATCTCCAGTCGTTTGTGATCTTAGCACCGCTGCTGTTTACGAAGTAGTAAGAACCATCGTACTCAACCCACTCGGAACGAACAAGCTGTCCATCCTCACCTACGTAGTACTCTTTACCATTGCTGGAGCAGAATACGTTCTCGTATGCGTCACCGTTCTTGTCGTAGCAATACCACTCGCCATCAACCATCATCCAGGTTCCCTTGGAAGCTGCGAAAGATGTCATGGAAGCGCCTAATGCTAACAGAGCTGCTGCGGATACTACTGCAGCAATTTTAGTCTGCTTTCTCATAATTAATGCACTCTCCTTTTGTTTTTTTGAAACGCTTTTTGAAATTCCTAATTGCATTACGAAGCCATTATACTTCCGATAAGTAAAATTATCACAAGATGGAAAAAGGCTGGGAAGAGGAGAAAGCCGGCAAAGAAAGCATGTCTGATTTTTCTTGTATGGTCATGAAAAACATGGTATCATGAGGGCAACAGACTCTGAGCTTAACAGATCATAAGGTCAACAAAAAAGTTGGGAAAATCGGGAGAGGAGCGACGAAAATGATAAGTATGAATATCCCTGTCGGGGTTTCGGATTTTGTGGAAATCCGCAGAAACGGGTATTACTATATTGATAAAACAGCTTTGATCGCTGAACTTCTTAAGACGACCGGGACGAAGGTGACGCTGATCACAAGACCGCGGCGATTTGGAAAAACGCTGGGGATGAGCATGTTGGAAAATTTCTTTGATATTCGCAAGAACAGCGAAGAGATGTTTCAGGGGCTTGAGATTGCAAAAAACAAAGAACTCTGCAGCGCGTGGATGAATAAGTATCCAGTGATCTTTCTTTCACTCAAAAATGTGGAAGGGCTGGATTTCCCAAGCGCCTATCAGCAGCTTGTTTATGAGATCAGCTCTCTTTACCGGGAACATGAATATCTTCTGGATAGTCCGGTATTAAGCACACAGGATAAATTCTATTTTCAGCAGATCCGGAACCGGAAGGCGGAAAAAACGGATATCCTGCGCTCTATTCAGTTTCTTTCCCGGCTGCTCGTCAGACATTATGATGAAAAAGTCATCCTTCTGATGGATGAATATGATGTTCCGGTGGCAAAGGCAAACAGCAATGGTTACTATAGAGAAATGCTGGATGTCATGAAAGGACTTTTGCAGGCGTTAAAAGATAACCAGGCGATCCGGTTTGCTGTAATCACGGGATGCCTGAAGATCGCAAAGGAAAGTATCTTTACGGGGACCAATAATTTCGTTTCGGACACGATCACCGACTCACGCCTGAATGAATATTTCGGATTTGTGCAGGATGAGGTGGACAGGATCCTTGAAGATGCTGGGGCAGAAGAACATTCGGAAAGTGTGAAAAAATGGTACGATGGATATCATTTTGGAAATTTTGACGTTTATTGTCCATGGGATGTTATGAACTATATTCTGGAGCTGCAGCATAATCCGAAAGCAAAACCGGCGAGCTATTGGAAGAACACCAGTGACAATGCGATCATACGGTCATTTATTGATTATGCAGGCAGCAATATCACGAAAAAGCTGGAAACATTGCTTTCCGGTGGAGCGATCATTCAGCATATTGATGAAAATTTGACATATGATTATCTGCATTCTTCGGAAGAGAATCTCTGGAGTATTCTGTACCTGACCGGATATCTGACGAGAGCGCGCGATCAGAACTACAATGGGGAACTTCCGGAAGGAACAGTTGCGCTTGTAATCCCGAATGAGGAGATCAGGGAAATCTTTGAGACAACTGTGAAAAAATGGTTTGCTGATTCTGCAAAAATCTGGAATCGCAGCAGATTATTTGAGGCAGTCTGGTCTGGAAATGCGGAGATTATTACCGAGGAGATGGCAAAACTTCTTAGAAAAACGATCAGTTACCATGATTACAAAGAAGACTTTTACCATACATTCCTCGCAGGAATCTTTACAGGAGCCGGTTATACGGTGGACTCCAATAAGGAGCACGGAGAAGGCAGAAGTGATGTCGTAATCTACGACGATACTAATGGGCGTGTCGCGATCTTCGAGGCAAAATATTCGAAAACATCGGACCGGATGGAAATGGATTGTGACCGCGCGATCGACCAGATCAATGATCGGATGTATGCAGATGAATATGCGGATGAGTACGAAACAGTTCTCTGTTACGGAATTGCTTTTTATAAGAAACGGTGCAGGGTGAAGAAAAAATGAAAACAATACAGCCACAGACAGACCGGTCCAAAGGTATGCCTGTGGCTGTATTTGTATTATTTAATAATAATTTCATAAAAAACCCCACAAAAGGAAGGAAATTCCCGGTGGCGCAAGTTGCGGGAAAAGTCGAAGGATGTTATAATATAATAGATTTTTTATGACATACGGGTGGAAGAGAGAAAAAACGATCCACGGTATTTCTGACGGTACATGATACAGACCTTGGAGAGGGTCTATAAACACTACTACTTTATAATACGAGGAAGTAAATCATGGCAAACAGAATAAAGAAGAAAGAGGATACGAAAAGCAGCTATCAGGATAATGTTGCTTTGATCATGGCGGCGTTCACGCTGATCGTACTCTGCGTGCTCCCGCTTGTGTTCCACGATTTCTATTTTGATATCCTGGAGACAAAATATCAGTTTTACAGTGTTGTTGCGATCGCTGCGCTTGTGATCATGGGCGGATATGGTCTCGCAAGCGGAAAGATGCTCGAGTGGTTCTCGAAGTTCAATTTCCAGACATGGAGAAAGAGCATGAGCGTCGGGGACTGGGCGATGGTTGTTTTCTGGTTCACAAACGTGATCTCCTGGATCCTGTGCAAGGACTGGAGATGGGAGGCATTCTGGGGAACATCCGGACGTTATAACGGCGTATTCCTCATGACGATCTACATGATGACATATTTCCTTGTCACCCGTTTTTACCGGTTAAAACAGTGGTATCTGGACGCATTCCTCGCAGTCGGCGTGTTTGTATGCGTGTTTGGAATTACTGACTACTTCCAGATGGATATCCTTGGATTTAAGGTAAATATGATGGATACACAGAAATCCATCTATACTTCCACATTCGGAAATATCAATACTTATACGATCTATGTGGCAGCGCTGTTAGCAATCTCCATGATCCTGTTTACACAGGAGAAAAACCAGAAGAGAATGTTCTGGTACTACGGAAATATGATCCTGACAAGCTTTGCGCTGATCATGGGCAGCAGTGATAACGCATATCTGTCCCTCGCAGCGATCTTCGGTCTGGCACCGTTATGGCTGTTTCAGACAAAGACAGGACTTCGCAGATATGTGATCTCCCTGGCGACATTCTTTACGGTGATCCTCTGCATCAACGGAATCAATAAGGCGTATGCGGCATCCGTTCTCGGGATCGACAGTGCGTTTAATCTGATTGCGGGGACGAAGTTTCTTCCGGTACTTGTAGTGCTTCTCTGGGTGATCGCTGTGGTACTTATCTTTATGAACAGAAAACCACAGGCCCTGATGAACAGGACAACGGACGATTCTATGAATAAGATCGCAGTCTATATCTGGATCGGTGTGATCGCGGTTGTCTGCCTTGCGGTTCTTTTCGTCCTTTATGATGCGAACCTTGGAGGTCATGCAGATAAGTATGGCGCGCTCAGCTCCTACGTTGTATTCAATGATGAGTGGGGAACCCAGCGTGGATATGTGTGGAAGCGCGCGATGGAGATCTATACAAAGAAGCTGAATCTTCTCCAGAAGATCTTCGGATATGGACCGGATACGTTTGCACTGATCATGCAGTATTATTATCCGGGCGAAATGCAGAACGGACGTATGGTGATCTTCGACAGTGCACATAATGAGTATTTACATTATCTGGTAACGACCGGTTTCGTCGGAATGGCGTCTTACCTTGTATTTATGGTTTCTTCGATCGTTGCGATGGCGAAGAAGATCAAGGAGCAGCCGATCGTGGCAGCAGTCATGATGGCAGTTCTCGCGTATGCGATCCAGGCGGTTGTCAATATCAACCTGCCGATCGCAATGCCGATCATCTTACAGCTTCTTGCGATGGGAGTCGGAAGAAAGAAAACGGCCGACAAAGCGGAAGAAAAAGCTGAATAACAGGAAAATCAAAGCAGAGACAAACACAGGGAGGAACGAACAATGCAGGCAGTCATCATGGCCGGCGGAAAGGGAACGAGACTGGCGGCGCTCACAAAGGATGAGATCCCGAAGCCGATGGTCCCGGTTGCCGGAAAACCGCTGCTTTTATGGCAGGTCGAAAGGCTAAAAGAGAATGGGATCACGGATCTGATCATGGTGATCGGACATCTCGGAAATAAAATTAAGGAATATTTTGGCGATGGAGAGCAGTTTGGCGTTTCCATCCGGTATTTTGAGGAGACGGAACCGCTCGGGACTGCGGGATCCTTTTATTATCTGAAAGACATGATCCACGGGGACCGGTTTGTGATGATGTCCGGGGATCTGTTCTTCGATATTGATTTTCAGCGCATGATCCGGTTCCACGAGGAAAAAGGCGCAGTTGCCACATTATTTGTTCATCCGAACGGACATCCGTTTGACTCGGATCTTCTTGTCCTGGATGCGAATGATAAGGTAACGGCGTTCGACTCGAAGCACAATGTCCGCGATTACTGGTATAAGAACTGCGTCAACGCAGGAATTTTTGTGTTTGAAAAGAAGATCTGCGATTACGTGCCGGAGCCGGTGAAAAGGAATCTGGAGAACGATGTGATCAAAGGAATGCTGGACGCGGGAGAGCCGATCTACGGCTATTGCTCCCCGGAGTATGTGAAGGATGTTGGTACGGTTGACCGTGTAGAGCAGACACTGGCGGATATCGCGCGAGGCGTGATCGCGGATAAATGCCTGAAAAATAAGCAGCGCTGTATCTTTATGGACCGTGACGGTACGATCAACCAGTATAAGGGACTAGTATACAAAGAGGATGACTTCGTTCTGGAAGACTGTGCGGTCGATGCGATCCGGAAGATCAACCAGTCCGGAAGACTCGGGATCGTGATCACGAACCAGCCGGTTGTTGCGAGAGGTCTCTGTGGGATCGAAGATGTGGAAAATATCCATAAGAAGATGGAGACACTGCTCGGAAAAGAGGGCGTGTTCTTAGACGATGTTTTCTTCTGTCCGCACCATCCGGACAAAGGATACCCGGAGGAGAATCCGGCTTATAAGATCCCGTGCGAGTGCAGAAAGCCGAAGACCGGGATGATCGAGAAGGCGGCGGAGCGGTTCAACATTGACCTCAAGGAATCCTGGATGATCGGGGATACGACGATGGACATCCAGACAGGCGTGAATGCGGGAATGCGGACAGCGCTTGTGCTGACTGGGGAAGCCGGGAAGGATAAGAAATACGACGTGAAGCCGGATCTGGTGTGTGAAAATCTGCTGGATGCGGTGGAGAAGATCTTGAAAAGCGAAGATCGTTAAGATAAAATATGAAAACTCAGCAGAAGAGAACAGTTAAATGTTAGGAATTGCTGAGTGAAAACGTCAGAAATAAATGATATATAGCTGCGTAAAATTAAATGGACAAGAGATATCAGCATCGCAGCGAGGGTACTGGCTTGTTTGCCATAAATTTTGATGGACAGAGGCGATGCGAGCAGCCAGAGAGTAAACGATTGATAGAGTAAATCACAGGAGAACAGAAAAACCATGATCATTACACAGACCCCTTTCCGCATGTCTTTTTTCGGCGGCGGAACGGATTTCCCAGACTTTTATAAGGAACACGGCGGAGCCGTCATTTCCACGACATTTGATAAATATTGCTATGTAAATGTGCGTCATCTTCCGCGTTTTTTTGACTATTCGACCGAGCTTTCCTACTCAAAGATCGAGCGCGTGACAGATGTCAACGACATCAACCACCCGGCGATCCGCGAGGCGATGAAGTATCTGGATATGCAGGAAATCCGCCTGACTTACGAGGCAGACCTTCCGGCGAGATCCGGACTCGGAACGAGCAGTTCCTTCGCAGTCGGCATGTTAAACGCATTCTATGCATTAAAAGGAAAATATGCGGATAAGAGAAAACTCGCAGATGATGCGATCTACTTAGAACGTGTCCTCTGCAACGAGAGCGGTGGCGTTCAGGACCAGATCGCGGCGGCATTCGGTGGATTAAACAGGATCAACTTCAATGCAGACGGATACGAGGTAAATCCGGTGATCATCTCCCCGGAGCGGAAGACACAGTTAAACAATAACCTGATGCTCTTCTTTACCGGATTTTCGAGATTTTCCTCCGATATCCAGCAGACAACGGAGAAAGCGCTTGTCGATAAACAGGCACAGCTCCTTGAGATGCTGTCTCTTGTCGATGACGCGGAGAAAGTACTGACTTCCAAGACGGACCTCAACGAATTCGGTCGTCTTCTCGACTATACCTGGAAGCTGAAACGCGGAATTTCCAACCGGATCTCCACGGATTCCATCGACGGACTTTACGCGAAAGGAATCGAGGCCGGTGCGCTCGGTGGAAAGCTTCTTGGAGCCGGCGGCGGCGGATTCCTCTTATTCTACGTTGAGCCGGATAAACAGGAACAGGTCCACAAGGCGATGGAAGAACTCTTATATGTGCCGTTTGAGTTTGAGAATAGTGGTACGAGAGTGATCCATTATACACCGGAGACGTATGAGAAGAGGTAGAGTGAGAAACGGGAAGTTGATGTGAAATCCAGTTTCAGATCGGAAGAAATTAAAAAGAAAACATTATCAGGTGGCCCAGTATCGTGAAACAAGCATATTCAGTTTTGATGTCGGTATATCAAAAAGAAAATCCGGAATATCTCCGGGCGGCGGTGGAGAGTGTTCTGGGGCAGACGGTGCCGCCGGAAGAGGTGGTGCTGGTCTGTGATGGACCGCTGACAGAGGCATTGGACGGAGTGATCGCGGAGTATGCGAGGCAGGAAATTGCTTTTCGTGTAGTCCGCCTTCCGGAAAACGGCGGTCTTGGGAAAGCGCTAAACGAAGGACTCAAGTACTGCTCCTGCGAGTGGATCGCACGGATGGATACGGACGATCTTTCGACGCCGGACCGATGCGAAAAACAGCTGAAATTTCTGGAAGAACATCCGGAGGTGGACGTGGTGAGCGGAACGATCGCGGAGTTTCAGGGAGACGCGCTCGAAGGAAAAACGGCGGAAACAGCGGTGATCTCCTATAAGACCGTGCCGGAAACACAGAAAGAGATAGCTGCCTATATCAAACAGAGAAATCCGATCAACCATCCGTGCGTGATGTTCCGGAAATCAAGAGTGGAATCCGCCGGGGGATATCAGCCGTGTCCGTATTTTGAAGACTACGATCTATGGGTGCGGATGTACAAAAATCATGCGATGTTTGCAAATCTGCCGGATACACTGCTCTACATGCGGATCAACGGAATGCACCAGCGGCGGGGCGGGATCCGGTATGCGAAGTGTGTGATCGATTTTCGCGTGAAAATGTACCGAAATCGGGTCATCACATTCGGAGAGTTCCTGCCGATGACGGTAGTTCGGGTTCTGGTGAGTCTGATGCCGAATTCGCTGCGACGGTTCTTATATGAGAAAAAATTAAGAAAACAACAGTAGAAGAGGCGGAAAAGCATTAGCAGGGGAATTGCAAATATAGAGGTATGGAAGTGCCAGGAGAAAACGGAAACTGTTAAGATTCCGGATAGTAATGAGAAATTTGCAATTGCTAAGACGCTGGGTATTACGAAAAGACAAACCAATGAATATAGCTGTTGGAGCAGCGGGATTGTGCGTATGAACTGCTTGCGGATTGTGGGAAATCAAACCAGTGAACACAACTGCCGGGACGGAAAGAAGCATATAGCAGGTCAGACAACCGTGAGTACATAAAACACTTCGCAAATAAGAAATTACAAACAGGGGCATGTGAACGGAAAACGGATCACAATGCCCCTGTGGTGTATCAAAATACGGAATTTTCAGTTTGGAAAAGTGCAACTGTGAAAAATAGGATGAAAATAACCCATAAATGGATGGAAGACCCATTTACCCAATATTGCGAAAAGCCCCGTTAGGTGGTATACTGTAATAAGGGTTATTTTGCTTAATTGAACAAACTAAATAAATTGAAGAAAAAATTTTCCAGGATTGCGGCACCGCTTTTGCCGGACCATTCAGAAAATGGTCAGCGACAGAATGCTAAGGGCAGTTGCAAAGACCGGATGAAGTTACGATTAAGGAATCACAAATGAAATGAATGCTAAAAAGATAAATAACAATTTTGAACCATATAAGCGCGTGGTAAAATTTGCCGGATCGGCGATCATCGTGCTTCTGGAACTGGCCGCCTATTATTATGTGTGGATGGACTGCTATAACCGAAATATGACAGTGGCTTTCTGGCGGCGCGGAAACTGGCTGATCGCAGGCGAATATCTGATCCTGTCTCTGGTGTTGCACCGGCTGTACGGCGGTCTGAAGGTCGGGATCTATAAATACTGGACGCTTGTATACTCCCATATGCTCTCGATCGTCGGAGTCAATGCCTTTTCGTATGTTCAGGTCGTTCTGTTCGACAAGAAAATGCATAATCCGGCAGCGCTTTTAGGACTCACTGCTCTGGATTTCGTGATGGTCCTGCTCTGGGCACTTGCATTTAAAAAAATCTATGCGGCGATGTTCCCAAAACGGAGACTTCTGCTGATCTACGGAAAGAAACCGATGTTCCACCTTGTGAACAGGATCGATACCCGCGACGATAAATATGAGATCGCGGAAAATATCTCGATCGACACCGGTCTTGAGAGAATCATCAAACAGGCAGAAGATTATGACGGTGTGATCATCGGAGATATCCCGGCGAGAGCGCGAAACCAGCTCATGAAACTCTGCTATGCGAGAAATATCCGCAGCTATACGGTCCCGAAGATCAGCGATATCCTGCTTCGCACTTCGGTAGAACTCAACATCTTCGATTCCCCGCTGTATCTTTCAAGGAATGACGGGGGATTGGCCTGGGATCAGGCAGTCGTAAAACGGATCGAAGATATCATCGTTGCGGGAGCGATGTTCCTTGTGACGAGCCCGTTCTTCCTCATTATCGCATTCCTGATCTGGAATACCGATAAAGGACCGATTTTCTATACACAGAAACGCCTGACGAAGGACGGAAAGATCTTCCGGATCTATAAGTTCCGGACGATGATCGTCGATGCGGAAAAGAAAAGCGGACCGGTAAAAGCGGGCGAAAAAGATCCCCGTATTCTTCCGGTCGGGCGATTCTTACGCGCAACGCGTATGGACGAGCTTCCGCAGCTGTTAAACATCCTCAAAGGCGATATGAGCCTGGTAGGACCGAGACCGGAACGGCCGGAGCTCGCGAAAGTTATCACAAAAAATATCCCGGAGTTCGAGTACCGACTGAAAGTAAAGGCAGGACTCACCGGATATGCACAGGTGCATGGACGTTACTGCACGACCAGCTACGACAAATTGAAACTGGATCTGACCTATATCCGAAATTACTCGATCTGGCTTGACTTAAAGCTGATCCTTATGACACCGAAGGTCCTTCTTATGAAGGAATCCACGGATGGTTTCGAGGAAGGTCTTTGGGAGGATCCGGCTTTAAAAGAATAGAATGGATAAAAAGATGGGAAAAATATTAACAGTAGTCGTTCCAACTTACAACGCTGAAAAATATCTCAGAGACAATCTGGAATCCTTTAAAATTCCGGAGCTGATGGAAGATCTTGAGATCCTGATCGTCAATGATGGATCTACGGACCATTCCCTTGAGATCGCTGAGGAATATGTCCGGCAGTATCCGGATACCTACCGTGTGATCACAAAAGAAAACGGCGGACATGGCTCCGGGATCAACTGCGGGATTGCAAATGCGCGGGGAACATATTTCAAAGTGGTCGATGCCGATGACTGGGTCGGCGAAAAAGCCTTTTGTGATCTGGTCCGGACCTTAAAGACAAGTAACGCAGATGTCGTCTATTCCGGATTCTTATGGACTTACGACAATGGCGAGACCGACAAGACGAAATTTCAGACAAAAGCGGAGATCACGATCCCTTTTGAAGGCGTGGAATACCAGAAAACGTACTCGTTTGATTCAATCGCGGACAAGCTCTATATGAAGATGCATAACATGACGATCAAGACAGAAATTCTCCGCGAAAATCAGATTCACATTGATGAACACTGTTACTACGTCGATACCGAGTACATCACTTACCCGATCCCGTATGTAAAGACGATCTGCTTTGTGGATGGATTTGTCTATTACTATCGCCTTGGACGGGCGGGACAGAGCGTCGGACTTGAGAAGATGCAGAAGAATGAGGAGAATTACAACAAGGTACTGGAATCGCTGCTGAAATTTTACCGCCAACTTGGTAATCAGGTTCCGTGTACGGAAATCAAAAAACAGTACATTGCAAGACTGATCGCCCGTGTCATTGCCGGCAAATTCAAGATCATGCTCAGCTTTTCACCATCTGCAAAGAAAAAACAGCAGATCAAACAGTATGATCAGAATCTGAAAACTCAATACCGGGACATCTACGACAGCAATATCAACAAGGCAGTCTCACTGCTGAGAAAAACACAGTATCATACATATTATCTGGTAAATCTGATGGTCAGGAGCATGTGCAGATAGAAAATATGCAAAGAGGTTTTTATGGACAAAATCATATCGTTTATCATACCATCCTATAATGTGGAACAATATCTGGAAAAATGTCTCTCGTCCTTTTTGAATCCACAGGCGATCGAACAGATGGAAGTAATCATTGTGGATGATGGATCGAAAGACCGGACCGCCCGGATCGCCGGAGACTATGTAAAACAATATCCGGAGCTGTTTCGCCTGATCTCAAAGGAAAACGGCGGACATGGTTCCGCAATCAATGTGGGAACGGCAGCAGCTGTCGGGCGATATCTGAAGGTGATCGATGCGGATGACTGGGTAGTCACAGAAAACTTAAAGGAGTTTGTCGACAAGCTGGCAGCATGCACAGCGGACGTCGTTTTAAATCCATATCACCAGGTCGATATGAAGACAGGAGAAAAAACGGTCTGGAAAATGTTCCTGGACCGGTATGAAGTGACCTATACATTGGAGGATGTCGTACAAAACTGGAAGAAATTTGACCGTTGTTTTGCATTCCACGGAATCTGTTATAACCGGGAATTTTACCAGAGACACCGCTATGAATTGCCAGAAAAAATCTTCTATGAAGATCATGAATACACAACGATCCCTTGCTCGTATGCGGCAAGTATTTATCCGATCGACCTGTATCTGTATCAGTATCTGGTAGGAAACGCGGAACAGAGCGTATCGGTGACAAACCGATTAAAGCGAATGAGCCATGTGGAAAAAGTAACGGAGGATCTGCTCCGCCATTATAATGCACATCCGGAATTTTCGGATGCAGCGAAGGAATACATCTACAAAAAAACAGAAGGTGTCATTCTAAGCTATTATGTAGCCGGATGCATCATGAATCCGAATAAAAGAACCGGACATAGCGATTGTCTTCGATACAATACAATGATCCGAACTCTGAATCCGGAAATCTGGAACCGCGTCAGCAGGAAGTTCCGGATTTATCTCTGGATGAACCGATTTGGAATTTCATATCCGATGTATGAGAAGATGCTGCATTCCGGGGTTTATAATAAATTGCGGCATAATCATAAACTCGAAAAAGAAAATGAAGCAAAAACGGAGGAGAATCTGAAATAACGATGAGTAAATTCATAAAAAGGCTGGCAACCTTTCAGCACTATAAGCCACTGTTATCGCAGCTGGTCACGAAAGATATTAAACTAAAGTACCGGAGAAGCTTCCTCGGATATGTATGGAGTATCTTAAACCCGTTAATGATCATGGGGATCATGGTACTCGTATTTTCCAATATGTTCCGTTTTGATATTCAGAGCTATCCGGTATATTTGATCGTTGGTCAGACAATCTTTAACTTTGTCTCGGAATCAACAAACCAGGCGATGTGGTCGATCACCGGCAATGCGGCACTTCTGAAAAAAACATATGTCCCAAAGTATATTTTTACGTTATCGAAAGTAACCAGTTCGTTCGTAAACACGCTCTTTGCTTTGGGAGCTATGCTTCTTGTATTCATTATCTGCAGAGTTACCTTTAGCTTAAATATGCTCTTTATTCCGGTAATCCTGATTCAGGTATATATTTTCGCACTGGGATTAGGAATGCTCCTTGCAGCAGGGAACGTATTTTTCAGAGATATCCAGTATATTTACAGTGCGTTTTTAACTGCATGGATGTACGTTACTCCGATCTTTTATCCGCTCAGTCAGCTCCCTGAAAATTTACAGACAGCAATCAAAACTTTTAATCCGTTATACACCTATATCGCCCAGTTCCGGACGATCGTTCTCGATGTAGCCTGCCCGGATATGGGAATGGTTTTATACGGCTTTGTAGTTGCTTTTGTTACGCTGGGAGTCGGTACACTGGTCTTTTTAAAGAGCCAGGATCGTTTTATCCTGTATATTTAATTGAATGAGGACAAAATTATGAATAACGAATATGCAGTACGCGTTGAACATGCCGTCGTGCGCTTTAATATGGCCTCCGAGCGGATCGACAATCTTAAGGAATACTTTGTAAAACTGGTCCGCAGAGAGCTGATGTTCAAAGAATTTTTCGCATTGAAAGATGTAAGCTTTGAGGTAAAAAAAGGAGAGGCCTGGGGAATCATCGGTACAAACGGATCCGGAAAATCGACTTTACTGAAGCTGATCTGCGGGATCCTAAAACCGTATAAGGGAAAAGTCCTGATCAACGGTTCGATCGCCCCGTTGATCGAGCTTGGGGCCGGATTTGATGGTGACCTCACCGCAAGGGAGAATATCTTTTTAAACGGGGCTGTCCTTGGGTACGATAAAAAATTCATGGAACAGCACTTTAATGAGATCGTGGATTTCGCGGAGTTATGGGACTTCCTTGATATGCCGATCAAGAACTATTCCTCCGGTATGGCGGCCCGCCTTGGCTTCGCGATCGCAACGGTCGTAAGACCGGATATCCTGATCTGTGACGAAGTCCTTTCTGTTGGAGACTATGCATTCCAGCAGAAGTGTGAGCAGAGAATGAGTGATATGCGAAAGAACGGGACAACGCTTTTGTATGTATCACATTCGATTGAATCTGTAAAGAGCGTGTGCGATCATGCACTGTGGCTTGATAAAGGGAATGTTAAAATGCTCGGTGATGTGGAAACAGTTGGAGATGCGTATATGGAGGCATTAAGCTAAAGTACGTAAGACACAATGAATATGTAAGGAAAGGGATGCTTTTCGTTATAAAAGCGTCATATGGAAATCATGAAAGACATTAAGATTTTAATTTCGTGCCATAAGCAGAGCATGGTTCCGGATAGCAAGATCATGCTTCCGATCGAGGTAGGCGCGGATTTACGAAAAAAACATATTGAAGGGATTCTTCAGGATAATCAGGGGGAGAATATTTCCTCAAAAAATAAGATGTATTGTGAATTGACTGCTCAGTATTGGGCATGGAAAAATTTAGATGCAGATTATTATGGATTTTTCCATTACAGAAGATATTTAAGCTTTTCTGACAAAAAGCGTCCGGTAGACCAGTGGCAGAATGTCATTGAAGAAAGTCCAGATAGCGACTGCCTGAAAAAATATAATCTGGAGGATGATTATATTCAGAAACTTGTCGGGGAGTATGATCTGGTTTTATCCGAAGAAAAAAATGTGACGAAGATGCCGGATAAGAATCCGTCCGTATATGAACAGTACAAAAATGGAAGATCTTTAAATATTAAGGATATTGATCTGGTTCATGATATTATCGAGGAGAAATATCCGGATTATCTGGATACATTCGAAAAGGTCATGAAAGGGGAAAAAACCTGCCTGTGTAATATGTATATTATGAAAAAGGAACTTTTCCATGAGTACATGGCATGGTTGTTCGATATCCTGTTTGAGTTCGAGAAAAAATCTGATATGAGCGAGTATACCGTCGAAGGATACCGCACACCGGGACACCTTGCAGAACGTCTCCTGACTGTATTTTGCTGGTATACAGAGAAAAAGAAGAATCTGAAAGTAAAGAGACTTCAGACAATCGTTTTTCTGAAAACGGATCAGAAGATGACTTTAGCCCAGGCGAAAAAAACAGCGCCAGCTTTTGCTGAAAACAATGTGGCAATTGCAGTTGCGGCCAATGATTATTTTATTCCATATTGTGCTACGTTCTTAAAATCTGTTGCAGAACATGGAAACAGCAAAAAGAATTATGATATTCTTTTACTTTCTCAGGATGTTTCGGATATCAATGTAAAGAAAATGGAAAAATTGCTTTCCGCATGGGAAAATGTGTCTTTGCGCGTGATCGATCCAAGTGTATTGATCGATCAGTATACATTCCATATTCGCGGACATTTTAGCAAAGAAACCTATTATCGTCTCGTATTACCGGAATTACTTCCGAATTACGATAAAGTTCTTTACCTCGACTCCGATATGATCGCTATGGATGATGTTGCAAAAATCTATGATGAAAATGTTGACAGTTATCTTCTGGCAGCATGCCATGATGCGGATACAGCCGGATTATATAATGGATATGAAAAAGACAAGAAACGATATACGGATCAGGTTTTGAAATTAAAAGAACCATACCAGTATTTCCAGGCAGGAGTATTACTACTGAACCTTAAAGAATTCCGTAAGCGGTATACAACGAAACAGATTCTGGATTTCGCAGTCTCGGAAAACTGGCAGTTACTTGACCAGGATATTTTAAATAAACTGTGTGAAGGTGCTGTCAAATATATCGATATGAGTTGGAACGTGATGGTCGATTTCGCCGGAGTACGAATCAGCCAGATCATTGCACTTGCACCAAGATGGCTGAATGAAATGTATCAGGAAGCCAGAAAAAATCCGAAGATCATTCATTATGCAGGCCCACAGAAACCGTGGTTTGAGCCGGAAATGGATATGGGAATGCAGTTCTGGGAGTGCGCAAGAGAAACCTCATATTATGAGATCATGCTCTCACGAATGAGTGAGCGGCATAGCAGATTAGGAACTGCAAATGCAGGAAGAAAGCATAAGAATATTATTGCAGGCGGAGTGCAGTGTATTTTGGATCATGGGATAGTATATACAATCCACTATCTTCCCACGAGATTCTTCAGAAAAAAATGAATGCTTATATGATATTCATAGGGGATTACTTAGAAAGTATAAGGCTTCTTGTAAAAACATGATATTTTTGGAAAGCATATAATTCTATATAGGGGAGACATATCTGTGAAGGGGAATATTACAATGAATAAAGAATTAAATATCAAAATTTATGTAGTATGTCATAAAGCATCATATGTTCCAAAGAATGTATACCTTTATCCAATACAGGTTGGAGCAAGTCTTTCTAGAAATAAATTTGAAGGAATGATTCATGATAATGAAGGAGACAATATTTCTGATCGCAATAAAATGTATTGTGAACTGACTGCACAGTACTGGGTCTGGAAAAATGTTGATGCAGATTATTATGGATTTTTCCCCTATTATAGATATTTAACATTCGATCCGTCAATTATACACAATGATGAGCGGGGAGATATTGTATATGACAAAATCAGTGATGCAGCGCTCAAGGAGATAAAACTTGATCCGACCAGCATGAAAAACATAATTACTCAGTATGATCTGCTTTCTGTGAGGGGGAGGCAATATCCTCAAACGCAGGAAGAAGATTTCCATAGAGATATTTATCATGAGTATGGTGCTGTTCCATTTCGGCATCAAAAGGATTTGGATATTACATTAAAGATCTTAAAACAGAAATATCCAGAATTTTCAGAGATTGCTGATGAATATATGGAATCCAATATTGCATACGAACACAATATGTTTATTATGAAAAAAGATATTTACAGAAAGTACTGTGAATGGCTTTTTGATATTTTATTCGAAGTAGAAAAACATATTAACACAACATGGTATAGTGTAGAAGAGTACCGTGTTATGGAGTATTTAGCAGAACGCCTTTATGGAATTTACTATTTCTATTTAAAAAAGCAGGCAGGAATCAGGATGATTGAGCTTCCGGAAGTCTTATTTCGGAATACAGCCCCCCACACTGTTTT
>OIWL01000970.1_pt1 | contig 34199 bp, 28 predicted proteins | sample 1587561 | NCBI WGS metagenome assembly OIWL01 (sample SAMEA3888903, study PRJEB22519) | human gut metagenome | biome: human gut; feature: human-associated habitat; material: faeces | place: Denmark | collected 2010 | reverse complement strand
TCTGCTTCGCGCGAGTGTGCATCCTCGCGGAGCATTTTTTGTTTCATAGGACGTAATTTCCTATGAAATAAAAAAGGTCAGCGGGGTAGCTGACCTTTTTAGGAGAAGGTATTTCGTTTTATGGGGTGTAGCAAAAACTATATAATGTATTGGGGGGGTTACGTCTATTATAATAGCATAGGAGCGGAAATAAGTGTGCACAAACATCGTTTTATTTCAATTTCTTTTTTGTGCAAATCAACACTCTCTCCGGAAATGTCCAGCAAAATCCGCCTGAAATTTGCATAAAAGAAGGCTTATTTCCAGACCTGTTTCATGCTTTGAACTTTTTATGCTTCTGTCACCGGAGTTTCAGCTTCCCCTGACGGCTTTTCTCCATCCTGGAACAGCGCTTCAAACTCAGCCTGACCGATCTTCTCCTTCTCCATCAGCAGGGCACAGCAGGAATGAAGGACATCCTCGTGGTCGAGAATGATCCGTTTTGCCTTGGCGTAGCACTCATCGATGATGCGCTTTACCTCGCTGTCGATCTCGCTCGCCACTTCCTCGCTGTAGGTTCTCGTATGCGCCAGGTCGCGGCCAATAAAGACCTCGTTGTTGTCGCCGCCGTAGTTGATCATGCCCAGTTTCTCTGACATACCATACTCGGTTACCATCGCGCGCGCCATCGAGGTCGCCTGCTTGATATCTTGGGAAGCGCCGGTCGTGATGTCGTCAAAGATAATCTCCTCGGCGATTCGTCCGCCCAGCGAAACCATGATATTTTGAAGCATTCTGCCCTTCGTCATATGAAGCTCATCCTGCTCTGGAAGCGGCATCGTATAGCCTGCCGCACCAACGCCGGTCGGAATGATCGAAACGGTATGAACCGGTCCCACATCCGGGAGGACATGGAACAGAATCGCATGACCCGCCTCATGGTATGCGGTAATCTTCTTATCTTTCTCGGAAATCACCTTGCTGCGCTTCTCAGCGCCAATTCCCACTTTAATAAAGGCTTTCTCAATATCCGTCTGGGTCAGGAACTTACGTCCCTCTTTTGCGGTATTGATCGCCGCCTCATTCATCAGGTTTTCCAGATCGGCTCCGGTAAATCCGGCGGTTGTCTGCGCGATGCGGTGTAAATCCACATCCTCGCCCAGCGGTTTTTCCTTCGTATGGACGCCGAGAATCTCCTCGCGTCCCTTGACGTCCGGTCGTCCGACTGCCACCTTTCGGTCAAATCTGCCCGGCCGCAGAATCGCCGGGTCGAGAATATCCACGCGGTTCGTCGCCGCCATGACGATGATGCCCTCATTGACTCCGAAACCATCCATCTCAACCAGGAGCTGGTTGAGCGTCTGCTCTCGCTCATCGTGACCGCCGCCCATGCCGGTACCACGCTGTCTGGCAACCGCATCGATCTCATCGATAAAGACAATACACGGGGCATTTTTCTTGGCTTCCTCAAACAAGTCGCGGACACGGGATGCGCCGACACCGACGAACATTTCAACAAAATCCGAACCGGAAATCGAGAAGAACGGAACGCCTGCCTCACCCGCCACCGCTTTGGCAAGCAGGGTTTTACCGGTTCCTGGAGGTCCGACTAAGATCACGCCCTTCGGGATGCGCGCCCCGACGCCGGTGTATTTCTGCGGATTTTTCAGGAAATCTACGATCTCCTCCAGTTCCTCTTTCTCCTCTTCCAGACCGGCAACTTTGGTAAAGTTGACCTTGCTGATCGATACCATCCGGGCACGGCTGCGTCCAAAATTCATCATCTTGGCATTTGCCCCGCCGCCGGAACGGGAATTGATAAACATAAACAGGAAGATCAGGACGCCTGCGGACAAAGCGATCGGCAAGATCACCGTCATAAAATAGCTATCCTGGCGGACGCTGGTGGTCGTGTACGGAACCCCCGCCTTGCGCAGCGCCATCTCTACTTCCTTCACATCCAGCACATTGAATTCCTCCCGGTCGCCGGAGGTTGTCTCAAAAACAACCTCACCGGTCGGCACCTCGCGGTTCGGGCGGATCTGTGCGCTCTCTACGGTCTTATTCTCCAGATATACCATGAACTCCGGATAGCTTAATTCCCGCTCCATCGCCATTCCAGGGACTTTCAACGAGAAAAACATGATAACGAGCAGCATGAGGATCAGAAGCCCCACGCCTCCCATCGACTGACGTTGTTTCAACTGGCTTCCTCCTTATACTTCCACAACACCGATGTACGGCAGGTTGCGGTATTTCTGATCGTAATCCAGGCCGTAACCTACGACAAACTCATCCGGGATTGTAAAGCAGGTATATTTAACCTGAACCTGTTTTTTCACGCGGCGCTCCGGCTTATCAAGCAGGGTGCACAGCTCGATATTTTTCGGATTTCTCTGTTTTAATACCTCGATCAGATATGCCAGGGTGCGTCCGGAATCGATGATGTCCTCCACGATGATGACATTCTTGCCCTCCAGCGGCTCGTCCAGATCCTTGATAATCTTTACCACACCGCTTGACTTGGTGTCGGAACCGTAGCTGGATACAGACATGAAATCCAGGGAAACCGGAATAGTCAGGCGTTTTGCCAGTTCACAGGTAAAGAATACGCCGCCCTTTAAGATACAGATCAGGTGGACTTCCTTTCCCTCATAATCTTTGTTGATCTGTGCTGCCACTTCACTGATCTTCTTGTTTACTTCTTCTTCCGTTAATAATACACGAATCTTATCAGCCACTGCTTTTTCCTCCGTTAAATTCCACCTCAAGGATGGTTTTTGTCTGTTCTGTTATCTTATAATATGCGCTGATCCGGTGCCCCACTATCCACAGGATATGTTTTTCTTCCGCCAGAAGCCAGATTTCCTCCCGCTCCTGTCTCGGAATTTTCTCATCGATCATCCAGGATTTCAGCGTCTTCCGACCGCCGGACGGCAGTGTCAGGTAGTCCCCCGGCTGCCGGTGTCTCAGCGATAAGGTACCTTTTATTTTATCATAGTCAAACCATTTCGTATACTGGTTTTTCGGAAATTCATCCCCATTTTCACAGGGGAAAGTATGCATCTGCAAAAGATTCCCATTCTGGATGCCCGGAAGCAAAACCCCTTTTCTTTCCCCTGGATGACTAAGCGGGCGCACTTCAAGAAATCCATATATATTTACCGCCCGGAATCCATGCGGCAGCGAAATACTCTTTCCGGTTCCCTGGTGCAGAAGTTCCCGCACCGCCTGCACATGCGTCTCCGTCACGTCCCGGAGCGGCATTTTGCTCTTTAAAAACAACCGCCGCACGATATAACCCTGCACAATCTCCGCCTGTTCTGCCAGCGCTCCTGCATCCGCCCTTCCGTCCGGTGCATGCTTTTGAAGCCATTCTTCTGCCACCTCTTCCAGATAGGCATCTGCCTGCCGGATGCGTCTGCCCGCCTGGTCGATATGACGGACTGCCTGTGCATTCAGGCGCTCTTCTACCGCCGGAAGCAGTTCATTCCGAAGCCAATTGCGGCTGTATTCACTCTCCTGGTTCGTCGAGTCCTCGACCCAGTCCTGTCCCTGCTGCCGCAGCCAGGTCTGAATCTCGCTCCGCTGCGCCCAGAGAAGAGGACGGATGATGCGCCCCCGCACCGGAGCAATGCCAGAAAGCCCGGTCAGACCGCTTCCGCGGAACAGGTTAAAAAGAACCGTTTCCGCATTATCATCCGCATGGTGGGCGGTGGCGATGTGAACCCGGGCGGCTGCCGCCTCTTTTCTCCCCGCATTCTCCGATGTCAAATCCGGATACATCTCTTTCTCCCACGCAAGCGCCGTCTCCTCATACAGGCGGTACCGCGCCTGCCGTCCCGCCTCCTCGACGGAACATTTCCGGTCAAGCGCCTCTTTTGCCGCATCGATACGGAACTCATAAAAAGGAATTTCCAGCCGTTCACACAGCATCCGTGAAAATGCCGCGTCCCGATCCGCCTCCGCGCCGCGCAGCCCGTGATGGACATGGAGCGCCCGCAGGGAAATCTGAAACGTCTCCCGCAGCTTCCAGAGCACCAGCAAAAGACCGACGGAATCCGCTCCCCCGGATAAACCGACCAGAACGCCATCCCCCAGCTCAACCATATGATTTTGTTTCATATAAATTTCTGTTTGTTTCTGCATTCTTTTATATTTCTTTTTATCCCTCTTAAAAATAAATTCACTCGTAACTGTTCAGTACCTTCACAGTATAACGGATCTCCTCTTATTTCTCAACCTGCCAGATTCTACGTTACTGTTCACGCATACGTGCCCAGTAACGGAATTTGCCGTGGCTTCGCATTTAAATACGGCAAATTCCTGCTGCCACCACGTTTTCTTACGGCACTTTCGGTTCCAAAAGTGCCTACCCGTAAACAGTAACTACCCACGTTCCAGCACCGTCCCGACCAACACGGTGCAGTCATCCACCACACCCCCGTCCGAAAGCCCGGACGCAAACGCCAGGATCTGTTCTGCCAATTCCTGCGGGTTGCCGCCGGAAAGGTTTGATATAAATTCCATGAACGTCTCTTCCTTGTGTTCCCCCGGCATCGCTTCGAGAATACCGTCGCTTATCATAATGATTTTTTCGCCGTCCCACATTTTCCGCGACATCAGAACCGGCTCCGCGTTCTGTACGATTCCCATCGGCAGCCCGCCTGCTTCCAGAAACTCAACACCCTCACGCCCCAGAATAAAGGTCGGCACCGCGCCCAGCTTCATCGCTTCCAGCACACCTGTCCCCAGATCGATACAACATAGATCGATTGTTGCCGGATTCTGCTCCGTGCCCGCCAGCAAAAGCACCGTATTTACCAATTTGAGCGCCGATCGTGCCGAAAATCCTGTCTCCAGCAGGCGCTGGGTCAGCTCAATGACCTTCTCGCTGTCCTCGCTGGCGCTTCTGCCGCTTCCCATGCCGTCCGACAAGCTCATAATCACCTGCCCCGGAAGCCCGGTCTGCACCGTACACGTGTCACCTGAAATCGGTTCACCCTCCCTGGGGCTGCACGCCATGCCGTACACCATCCGGTATTTACCTTCTTCCACAAAACGGAAGGTCGCCGCATTGCGGGTGATCAGGCTTTTGCTGTCTTTCGCCACACTCCAGTGGCTTCCGGCGATCGCGCGTCCCAGAAGTTCCGCCACATCCCGCGCCGTCATGCATCGCCCGTTGACGCTGCGGAGTGTGAGAAACGCCTCCTTCTGCTGATTTTCATATTGAAGCACCAGCATGTTGTCCACACGCAGATGGTTTCTGCGGAGTATCCCTGAAAGCACCTCCTCCCAGGATGCCGTCACATCCGCCGCCTGTTCCATCTGGTTGGAAAATTCCTCCAGAATCGCCGCCAGCTCCCGGAACTGGACGATCACCGCGTCCCGGCTTTCCAGAAAACGGTTTTTCCACCCCAGATTCATCGTCGCCCGCCCGAGACTCCGGTTCAATTCCCGCAAATATGCCTCCCTCTGGGAACAGATCTCATGAAACAGGCGAGGCATGTCCTCCAGGTCGATTTTCCCTTTCTGCTCGAACGTCCGAAGCAGATAATAGAGATAATAACTGTCGTCCCGGCGGCTGCCATAATACAGGTTGCACCGTGTACAATCGCCGCATACCGCCGACGCCGCCGTCTGCATTGCCGCCAGCCCGTCCTCCTTCGTCAGATGCCCCTGCCCGCCGATCTCATCCGCAAATGCCTGCGCCAGACCGCCCAGCGACAGTGCCATGCTCTTTAAACGTCTTGCCGTGTAGACGTTGACATCCGCCATATCTCTATGTAAAGTTCTCCGTTTAAGCACAAAAAATCCCTCCTAACCTGTATAACGCCATTATATACAGGCTGGAGGGAAATATTTGTCAAACGGACAGAGCAAAACCAGGGAAAACTTCGACATTTTCCGACCTATCTATGAACACTGCTCCCCCGTGTGCCATACTCCAGGCATTCTATGATGTGCTGCAAGTCTAATTCGGATTCGACGGCTTGAGCAGGATCTCATTGCGGTTTACAAGCCCCAGCTTCTCCTTCGCTACCTTCTCGATATACTGCTTGGTCTGCACGTATACGCGGTATTCCTCAAGCTGTTTGGCACGTTCTTCTTCTTTCGCAACCTGCGCCTCCAGATTTTCCTCACGAATTGAATAACTCCTATCCTTTTCCTTGAGATCGATGCCCTTGATGTGCACGGCAACCGCCAGACTCAGCACTACCATCGTAACGCCCACAAGCGCCATCCGGTTGTTTAAATTATCCTTTTTCTTTTTCCGCACATTTCCACCCGGTCTGCCTTCCGACATCTGTCTACGCATTCTCATCTCACTTCCTTTCCATGTTTTCTGCCTGTCCCCTTGTTGTACGTTTCTTTCCGGTCTTCTGGCTTTTTTTGCCTCTTCTTTTCATTTTAATCCATCCGTTGCATTTTTTCAATACCGCAAACAAAAGACGGCTGCCCGTCCGGTCATAAAACACCATGCCGCCGAGCACGCCCGCCACCGCATAGCCGCGCAGAACTCCGTCATTCTGCCCGAACAAAAGCCGGAACGTCGCAAAGCTGGCAAAGAGCCAATACGCCGCATCCTCCATGCCTGTCCAAAATGAGCCGTGCCGTACCAGCCACCGGAAGATCCTAAGCCCGTCATACATCATCATCAGCGCGATTCCCGTACACACACTGCCGCCAAGCAGCCATATTTCCCCTCTCACCGTCCCGCTCATCCGCCACCGCCTAACGAAACAGCCGTCCAAAGAACGACTCCTGCGATTTCCGGTGGGACTCGTTGCAGGAATACGAAAAGCTTTCAAACTCGCCCTCAATATCCACTTCGCCCTTTTCCAACGTCAGACGGCTCACATGCAGCGCCTTCCCACGCACCGTCAGAAGCCCCATGTTTGTATCGAGAATCATCTGGTTCTCATCAAATGACACCACATCCTGGATCCCCGTCACACTCCCCTTTTCCCGGTTCAGAAGCTCCAGCTTGTGAGGTCTGGCATCCAATTTTTCTTCCATGCAAAAAACCTCCCAATTTATCTAACTTATAGCCTATAGCTGCCTATTGTTAAATATATTGGGAGGTTTTCAGGTTTATGAATGATTATCTGGCCGGTTCCCAGACACCGTCTGCATTTACATAATAGCCGTCCGGTGTCCACTCAGCCATATAAAGGGAACCGTATGGACGCCCTGCGCCCTCCATGTAAACCCAGGTTTTTAATTCTTCATCATACGCCCAGGTCGGCTGCGGTGCATACGGATTTAAGTATACATAGCCTAAATCCGGAATCAGCTGCCACTCCGTCAGCATCTCTCCCGTTGCCGGATCCAGATAATACCATCTGCCGTCCTGCGGATCCAGATACCAGCCCGTCCGCATGCCTGTGTTTTCGTCCACATAGTACCATTTGCCTGCGCTGTAATCATAGACCCAGCCCGTCCGGATGTATCCGTCGGCTCCAAAGGCCCACCATGCGCCCCGGAGCTGTTTCCACACAATCTGTTCAACCTGCCTGCCGGTCTCCGGATCCAGGACCAGGCTTCCCGACAGATATGTACCATTTGACAGGCGGTAACGCCATCCGGTGCTCTCTTTTACCCATGTGCTGGTACTTCTGTCGCGGCCGGAAGTGGCCGTTCCCTGCGGATTGCCTGGGGTCGATGGATTCGGGTTCGACGGGTTGGGTTTCGTCGGATTGGACGGGTCAGACGATGCTTTCTTTGTCTGGACCGTTACCGCCTCGCTGGCTGCGGATGCCGTCGTATTGACACCTTCTTTGAGTCTCACATAGAAATTGTAAGTCGTTTCCGGTGTCAGCCCGGTAAATACCGGTGAATCCTGCCATTCTCCCTGATCCACGCAGTATTCCAGTTCATATCCTGCCGGAATCGCGGTTCCATCCACAAATGCTGACGGTGCTTCCAAGGTCACGCTGGTGTCTGTCCACGCTGCTGCCTGCGCTGCTTTCGGAGTCTTCGTTGCTATCTTCTTGATCGTCAGTTGCACCGTAATCGGAACACTCATATAATATACGTTGCTGTCCGAGAGCTTAACCGTACAGGAATACGTTCCCGCATTGGTCGGCGGCGTTGTGCTGGAATAAACGGTTCCGTTCACACCTTCATAGTGCACCTCATACTGACCCTGAAACTGTTCCGAAAGATCCTGTCCACCTATCGTTGCCTGAATTCCATCCCCCACAGACTTCGGCGTTCCATCGTAATCAACCTCTTTATCCGTACCATTCAGTGTAACCCTATCTTTGTCCCCAAAATACACATGTGTCTCAACATCCTGCGCCGGCATCCTAAAGGAAGCGGTCCATTTGCCGCTGGATTCGGTAAATTTCGGCGGGTAAACAACTATAAGTAAACCACCGCTGTATGTAAAGCATGCATTCTTGTTCTGCATCCCCTTCATCCGCTCAACACCTGCATCTGTCAGGGTCGCCGTTACCAGCTCCCCGGCTTTTGCCTGAGTCTTGTCCAGCGTATAATAAGAACTGCTTTCCGGCTTCTGCGTAATTGAAAATACTGCATTCGGATCATCCTGAACCTCGATATCCACAACTACCATACCCGGTCCCTCTAGGTATACATAGAGAGTCGGGAGACCGGTTGTATTATCTTTTTCGATGTAATAATCGCCGTTCTTTTTAAGTTCTGCTCTACTATTTACCTTTTTCGGTGTAACTGGATCTTTCTTATACAGCGACATTGATTTTATATTAAATTCTTTAAACAGCTTGCCGTTGATAATCTTTGTTACTTTCAGAGAACCAATATGGTCGCCTCCGCTCCACTCTTCGGTCTCAAAGGCTGCCGTTGTTCCCCAGGTACCCCATTCCTGCCCTACGAACCAGGTATACTGGTACGCGTTCATATTTTCCGCATAGGAAACCTGTACAGAGGCATCTGAACACGGCATCGTAAAGCAATACACCGTTGGATTCTCCAGATTGCAAATTGTCGCATTCACCTTTGAACCATTTGCATCGGTAATTGTTACTTCGCTTACAACATCTTTCGGATCCAGACCCGTAAATGCAAGGTAAACTGTTTCTCCGGCTTTCCGTGGAAATGTAAATGTACCAGCTTCACTACCTGTCGTAGAAATCGGATTTTTCCCACTTATTGCATCTTCCCGGGATGCATAGGCTTTCACGACTGCATTCTGGGAGTTTATCATATTCTTCTCCCGTTCTACTGTAACTGTGTGCTCTGCCGTATCAACTGTCAGCTGGCATGTTGCCTCCTTGGAAGGATCCGCCACGCTGGTGGCTGTGATCGTATAGGTTCCCGCTTTTGCCACATCCGCAGCAGTTACCCGTCCGTCCTCTACCTTGACTGCCGGATCACTGCTTTTCCATTCCACATCTCTGGACGCTCCGTTTGCCACATCGACGGTCGCAGTGAGCTGGACGCTTCCTCTCGGGTAAATCGTCTCATTGGTCTTATCCAGCGTAATTCCGGTAACCGAAGGTGTCAGATCCAGCGTCAGATCCGGACGTAAAGTCTGGTTTTTCAGAATCGGGAAAGCATACTCGCCGGTTGAATCCATCGTCCAGGTAGAATCAAAATTCCAGCCCAGCTTTTTATAAAATTCCGGATCTTTCAGGTCTTCCGCCGTTGCGTCCGCTCCATATAGCTTGTCTGCCCCCATCGTATCTGGATCCGGGGTCAAAATCGTTCCATCTGATTTTCTCGCAACTGTGCCGGCAAAGCCGTAGTTATCCCGGCAGCTTCCCGTTGTTCCGCCAATCCGGTTGAGCGATCGCATCTCCGGGAAAATGCTGACACAAGAGGAAATCGAACCGTTGGCGGAAATGCCTGCCACGGATGCGCTAATGGGATTTTTTGTCAGGGCTTCGCCTGCCGCGTAGCTGTGGGAGATCGTCACTTTGCTGTCACTTCCGCATCCTACCAGTCCGCCAATATAATCTCCCTTATCAACGTCCATATCCACAACTGCATAGCTGTTTTCAATGGTTGTAGTTCCACCGGTCCAACCAACCAAACCACCTACAAACCTCTTGCTGGCGGTTCCTTTGATTTCAGCATCTGCATAGCAGGACTGGATCTCTACCGAATATTTTTCCCTTACATTTCCTATCAAACCACCCGCAGCTTCAATCTTATTCGTTCCATCTGTAGTTTCGATTGTTCCACTGACGTAACAATTTTCTACTGTCAGAGAATCATATACATCACCAACCAGGATGCCAACTCTCGCATCATTGTTGGAAGCTTTAACCACCGCATTTTCTATGGTCAGATTCTTAATTTCACAATTCGAAGAAATTTCTTGAAACAATCCCGTAGGAACCATATTTCCTACTACATTCAAGCCTCGAATCGTATGTCCGCATCCATCAAATTCAGCTCCGGCCTTAGGAATCGAAGCAAAGTCGTGACCGCCCATATCAATATCGCACATCAGTTTCGCTTTCCAGTTTGAAATCTTCGTATCTCTAAAATACGCAAGCTCTGCCCCTGTACTAATTTGATAATAACCATGTTCGTCTTTGGTCGGTTCCACAGCCGTTATTCCATCCCACTGATCCTGCACCCATACCGCCTTAAATGCTACATTTCTATTTGGCATTGTATAATCTGCACCGCTGGCATATGTAGTACTTCCGTCACTCCAGCCTTTAAAATTCATGCCATATACCTTAAAGGTATTCTCCGGAAGCGTAATCACAGTTCCGGCTGCGGCATTTCCCAGGGTCGGCGCATCTCCCTGTGAATCCTGGCGTCCGGATGCAAAGGTAATTGCATACTTCGCCGCGATTGGAAGATTTATTTCGATTGTTTCTGTTGACGCGCCCTCAGAGGTATCGCTCAAAACAATCATTCCCGTGATACTTCCGTTTTGTCCCGGTTCTTTGCCATCCGTTGCTGGTGTTAGATGGAACCCTTCTTCAGCGGACCAGTCCGCATGAATTTTTTGATTTGTGATAACGTTCTGTACAACCTGCAAAATTTCATTCGCTGTTGTCGCATTTGTCACTGTCATCGCCTGCAGCGCTGCCCGTGCCGCTGTTTTGACATCCTCTAAGGTCTGCTCTGAAAATTCATAATTTCCACTCTTCGTCTCCTCGCTGTCACCATAGGTTGAACCATCTCCCGTTGCTTGAACTCCAAACGTATAGATTCCGCCCTCTGCAATCTGGGCGGTAAAATCGTAACCAGCTGTATCCGCCCCAAGTGTTACCGGACCCCCCAGTGCTGAACCATCCTTATAGAGCTGTACTTTATAACCCAATGCATTCGTAACCGGACGCCAGACGGCCTTTCCTTTTACTATCTCATCCCATTTGACATTCTCAGGTGCCGCAAGCCGAACAAGGTTTACCTCTTTTTTCAGCACAATCGAACCAATCGAACTTCCCTTGTAATGGACATATAAGGTTATTTCATTCGTATTGCCAAGATTCAGCGATTTAGCAAATTGAATCTTAATACTGCTAGTTCCATTTTCAGTATTCACTGCAAGAAGTGTAACTCCGTCATATGCCGTTCCATCTTCCTCGGATGAAAGTTTAAAATCCTCCAACCGTAAATCTTCATTTCCGGTATACGTAAGCGCAATCTCTCCATCTGCCATGGCGGTGTCCGCATCTGTTGTCTGGAAAGTTCCTGTCACCGTTTGTCCCGAAATCATGGAAACCGGGTTTGTTTCCATGGTGAAATCAAGAGCTTCTGGATCGGCATCCGAAATCGTAACTTTTTTCTTAACCGTAAGATATCCAGTCTTTTTGATCGTTACGTCATAGTCTCCATTGGCAAGATCAATGCAAAAGGTTCCTTCTGAATCCGTTTTCACCTTTTTCTCGCTGCTGCCCTTCTTAAAAGTAATCTCCGCGTCTGCGATTCCGGTTTCTCCAGACTTTACTGAGCCTGTTTTTATCTCGGTTGCCTCAAGATACTCTGGTATGTCTGTGCCGGAGAATATAATTACTTCTTTATTATCTCTTTGCATCTTTAGCGTCGGAAGCTGATTAGCGGCAAATTCCCAGTTTTCCGCATCACTTCCCCAGCCAATCGTGTTTTTCCAGAAATTGGTTGTTAAAAGGTCTGTTTTGAAAACACTCTCGCCACGATGCAACTCTGGCCATTTTCTATCTTTATCATTCTCTTTATCAAGAAGGGTTTCACCACATTTAACCCTCATATCCTGATAGGCGAAATTTCGTCCACCAACCACATGAACTTGATAATCACCGAAATAGCCAAAAATTCTATCTACATAGTATTGCGAACTGTTTGTGGAAATCTCTTCTTGCAATGCTGCGCTCTTATTAATTGTAACTGTTTTTCCTTGTCCACCAACTAATCCACCTGCACCGCGACCTGAATTTGTCGAAACACTTCCCATTGCAATACAGTTCTTAATATTCAACTGCTTGTCTTTTCCCACTTGAACCGAACCAACCAAACCTCCAGCTAAAGATTCCTTACTATTCTTATCTTTGTTTTCAATATCTGCATTAACAATACAATTTTGAATTTCCAGCGTCCCCAACTGAACCTGTCCAATTAATCCACCTGCGGCAACACTCCCTGTAGTAGCAAGACTGCCACTGATATAACAATTTTCAATCTGCGAATCAGCACCTACAGTTCTCGCAATCGCTCCTACATGCTTTCCATCTCCCGTAATGGTCACATTGGACAAAATCAAATTTTTAACAGTTCCCGCCAAAACATTAAACAACGGCTGCGAAATTCCACTCAGCTCATATCCATTACCATCTAAACCAGCCGTTAGTGTTCTTGACTCCCACGACTCACCGCTTAGATCGATATCAGCCCCCAATCTAATATATTTACTTACACCAGAGGATTGATTTCCATTATATTGATTCTTTTGGTTTTCACCCATAACAGTAAACCACTGTTTTACATTACAAATCACATAGGGATACTCTTTCGTACCTTTTCCCGTGATTCCTTCATCTGCATACAACGCAATCCCCGCGTCTCCCACCTGCACATGGATCTCCGGCAAAGCTGTGTCTTCCGGTATCTCTTCGCTTTCCGGAATCACCGGAATATAGGTATAGATCGCCCCATTGTATTCTTCATTGGCTTTATCGTAGCCCTCCCAGGTCTTTTCTTCAGTTTCTTCTGGTTCACCGTCCTCATCGAAGCGGTCAAAATAGTCCTCCGGTTCCAGTCCGCCCTGAAATTCGGAATAGTCACTGTTTTCCGCATCCAGTTTCCATGTGATACCCGGCAAAGTCCGCTCGGTGGTTTCTTCTCCCGTCGTCTCACGCACAGTGAGAGTCTCCGGGAACCGGATATCGGATTCTTTGCTTCCAAGCGGGAGGATCTGATCGGTGATCGATTCTTCCAACGGTGCAAATTCCAGCGTCGTTTTCGCCTGCTCTTCTTCCAGGACCGTGATCTGGATCACCGGAAGTTCGTCCTCATCTACCTCATAATTGCTGCTTTTCAGCTCTGCACGGAACAGGTAGATGCCCGGATTTTCCCCATCATAACGGGATGCCTGGCTCTCTTCTGCATCCAGAACCCAGCGCACCTTTACTTTTCGCCAGAAACCTTCCTTTTCGTCAATCTCTTCCTCGGTCTTCTCATCTGTCTTGACATCTTCCTTCGGTTGATCCGTTTTTCCGTTCGAAGAACTGCCATCTTCATTCAAATCTGCATTTCCACCCGAAGAACCGGAATCTGTCTTACCGGAATCGTCTTTCTCATCGGATTCACCGTTCCCCGGATTTGCATTTTCATCCTGAGAGTCCCCATTTTCCGCCGAATTTCCATCTTTCCCAGAATCTCCCTGTTCACCTGAACCGGATTCCGCTTTCTCTAAGCCCTCTTCCCCTTCGCTTTTGTCTTTGCTATTCTCTCCGGCATCTTTTCCTTCGGTATCTTCTTTTTCTCCATTCTCTTCGCTGTCCGTCTTTTCCAGCACGGCATCATCATTTGTGCGGTTGGCAAACGCTGCTACATTCTCATCGCTCCCTGCGTCAGGCACATCTTCGGTTTGCCCCCCCCCGCTGACAAAAACGTCTATGCTGTCCGGCATCTCCAGATCCTGATACCGGGTTCCATAGGGAACTTTCTGATACAGGACCTGTTCCGATAAGCTCTCGATCTCCCGGATCTGATAAAAATTCGTGTTCGCATAAACTCTCGGCACAGAACCATATGAACTGCACGTTATCACTACCACCATTCCTGCTGCCAGGATTCTTCTTTTTCTCCTTCTCATACGCTTTTTCCTCTCATTCTCGAAATGTTGATTATTAGTCATAAAGTGTGTATACACAAATGAGTCGTCGCTATATTTATATTATAATAATCAACTCTCACAAATTCAAGACAGAATCTGTTCTTTTAAGCGCATAAAGAAAAACGAGACGACCGAAGTCGTCTCGTAAAAGTCTAACTTTGAGGGGTCACCTCATTCTCTTGACTTCTTTTTTATTTCCGTTCTTTATATCATTGTTTTCCCAGGTTCTCCGGGGTTCTGCACCATGTCAGGAGCATTTCTTTTAAAAATTCCAGTTCCTGCGTATGGTCTGCCTTGTGATCGTCCGCCCACACAATTCCCTGTGCATAGCGCTCAGCCACCGCCAGCATCGCAATCGCAACGCTTGTAAATAACTGCTGCTCCGGGATATCGGTCCGGATGCTTTTATCACTCCTCGCCTGCTCATAGAACTTATGATACAGCGCTCCTGCCGGCTTCAAAACATCCAGATGTTCAGCCAGCGCTTCCCCCCTGACTTTCTCCCGGGAGATAAAGTTTTTATAGTTATTACTGAACCGGAGTATTTCCGGACGTTCCCGGTAAATCCGGATGATCTGGTCCGTATAAAACTCAATGTACTGATACGCCGTGAATGATTCAAATATCTCCGGTCCCTTTTCTTCCAGAATCTCCTTCCAGAGATCGCCCCAGATTTTTCCGCTGATCGCTATCACAAGCTTGACCTTCGTCTGATAATAGTTATATAGGGTCGCAACGCCCACTTCCGCAGCGTCCGCCACCCTCTGTAAACTGACATTCTCGATCCCATATTGCGAAAACAGCCTGAATCCAGCTTCCATCAGCTGTTCTTTCCGGCGCATCGCCTCTTTTTCATCCCGCTCTATATTTCTTGGCATTTCATCCTCCGCGCCTTTTCCTGACTTCTCCTGGATTCTTACAGGTATTCAAACATCTCTTTGGCATCTTCCTTGCGGATGGTCTCCTGCACGCTCGTCACGCGGACTTTGACAGACTTGTTGCCGAAGGCAATTTCAATCACATCCCCAACCTTAACCTCCGCGCTGGCTCTTGCCACTTTATCATTCAGCATCACTCGCCCGCTGTCGCACGCTTCATTGGCCACGGTTCTTCTCTTGATGATGCGGGACACTTTCAAATACTTATCTAACCTCATATTTTTCCTTTCCATACCCCCTTGCAGGGCACTTTCATCCTGGCGGAATCCCTTCGCTCCTATAATACTAAAGCCCTCCATGATATTTCATCACGAAGGGCTGTCTGTCACACATATATGTCTGAGATAATTATGCGTTTACCATATCCTTTAATGCTTTACCAGCTTTGAACTTCGGAGTCTTGGAAGCTGCGATCGGCATAGTCTCGCCGGTCTTCGGGTTTCTTCCCTCTCTAGCTGCTCTCTCAGCTACCTCAAAAGTACCAAAGCCAACCAGCTGAATCTTTCCGCCCTTAACCAGTTCCTCGGATACTGCATCTGTGAAAGCCTTGATTGCCTTCTCTGCGTCTTTCTTGGAAAGCTCTGCTTTCTCAGCTACAACTGCGATTAATTCTGTCTTGTTCATCGTATATTCCTCCTAGCTTATATCTTTGCACATGAATCCTCTTAGTTTTCTTCGTACATGCCCGCAAATCTTACTTTACATTTATATACATTTCTCCTTGCTTTGTCAAGGTTTTTTGCACTTTTCCTCACATTCCGAACCGACAATCGTTACGACTCGCAAATAGGAATTTTCTAAACTGAAAATTCCGTACGATGCCGTTTAGGCAGCAGATTATTCCGATTTTAAATGCGAAGCATCGCCAAAATCATAGTGTGAAGCACACGCAAGCACTTCACACTGTGATTTTTTGGTGAAAACCCGTGTAGTATCTGTGAAATCCCTTGTGCTTTTATCTCATTTCCGATCATATTTTATATCGTTTTTGCATGCTTTTCTCCGTCTTTCAGAATATCGTTTTTACAGGCTTTCGTCAACCTTTTCGTTACAGTTACACTGTCTTCTTTACTTGCCTGAACCCCATTCTTATGGTAAGATCAAATAATGTACTTCAACGCCTTATAGTGCCAAAACCACGCTGCTGTCTGCATTTCCTGCAGCCGGCTGCAAATATCCGGCCTATTACGGCAAACATATAGAAAGGCTGAAAATTATTATGAAAAAGCAAAAACTATCTTCCCTTCTGCCTATCGCTGTATTTCTGATCTTTTATCTGGGGCTAGGAATCTGGTCAGAATATATCATGAAAATTCCGATGGGCTTTTACAACATTCCGATTGTTGTCGCATTTATGCTTGCGATCCTGACGGCCTGTTTCCAGAACCGTTCTCTTTCCTTTGACCGGAAACTGGAGCTGATGGGGCAAGGCATCGGAGATAAGAACATCATCACCATGCTTCTCATCTTCCTGACAGCCGGAACCTTTGTCGGTGTCGTAGGACGAAGCAGTGCTGAAAGCGTTGCTTATCTGATGCTGTCTCTTATCCCGGCCCGTTTTTCCGTCGCCGTTCTCTTTGTGGTAGCCTGCTTTGTCTCTACCTCCATGGGAACCTCCGTCGGAACCATCACCCTGATCGTTCCGATTGCCGCTGCCGTATCTGAGACCTCTGGTTTCTCTCTGGCCCTTTGCGTCGCATCTGTCATCGGCGGTGCCATGTTTGGAGATAATCTCTCTTTCATCTCCGATACAACCATCGCAGCCTGCAACGGTCAGGGATGTGCTATGAAGGATAAATTCCGAGAGAACTTTGGCATCGCGCTTCCGGCGGCCATCGCTTCCCTGGCACTTATCCTGGTTGTCTCCTTCCATCAGGATCCAGGAGCTGCCATCATAAAACCATACAACCTGGTTCAGCTGATCCCTTATCTTCTGGTGTTGGCAGGCGGCATTGCCGGTATTCAGGTATTTGTCGTTCTGTTAGTCGGAATCGTATCCGGTGCCATCATTATGCTGGGCTCCGGCCAGACTACTCCCTGGGAAATGCTTACCAACATGGGTTCCGGCACTTCCGGCATGTTTGAGACCAGTATGGTTGCCATCTTAGTTGCAGCTATGTGTGCACTGATCCGTGAAAACGGTGGCTTCGACGTTCTTCTTAACGTTATTCATCGCATTTTCCGTGGAAAACGCGGTGGTCAGTTTGGTGTCGGCCTTTTAGTTACCCTGCTGGATATCGCAACTGCCAATAACACAGTAGCTATCGTTATGGCCAACCCTATTGCAAAGGAAATTTCTGAAGATTATGGCATCAGTGCCAGAAAGACAGCCTCCCTTCTGGATACCTTTTCCTGTATCTCCCAGGGAATCCTGCCTTACGGTGCTCAGATGCTGGTAGCATTATCGGCGGTTCATGAGCTGGGCTATGAACTGTCTGCCTTTGAGGTCATGCCGCTTCTGTTCTATCCAAGCATGCTGTTTATCAGTTCTTTAATCTGTATCTTTCTGCTTCCAGAGCGCGGAGACCGTGTCAAGGCAAAAAAATAACAGCGGAACCCTTTCCACTGCACACATAAACGCATTGAGGCATAAAGAAGAGCTGTCCGACTTTCTCGTCATCAGACAGCTCTTTTATGAAATATCTCGAAGTTTCACTATATAACCTCTCTTTCTTAATTTTAACAAAAAAGGGGGCGTGTTCACAATTTATTTACTCATGCGTTTGTCATGCGCCTTGCTGTGCTTTTTCTGTGAAAAATCATGGAGTATCTGTGAACTCTCCTGCGCTTTCGTCTGTTTTTCGATATATCTGTTATATCAAATACCAGTTTTTATCAAATACAGGACTATCAAAAACAGGATCGATGGACAACCGATCAGGAGTTTTATCTCTCTTTACGTTTTCCATCGATCCCGTCTTCTTTTTTCTCTCACCGCCTGTTTCCAGGCAGATTTATCTCATTTATCTTTTTTTATCCTTCCATCTGACGTCCCAGAAATCCGGCTGCCGTCGCTGCCAGCTTCATCTCCGCCCCTCCAAGCGCCTGCTTTGCCTCCCGGCTGAGGAGAATCACCGCCCCGATCGCATCGCCCTCGCTCAAAATCGGCACAATCACCTCGGCGCTGCTCTCCTCCACCTCATCCGAGGTAATCGGGATAAATGCTTTTTCTCCCCGCGCCGCACAGATATTCTGACGTTCGGAGACTGCCAGCTCCAGCGCCCGGCTGATCGTCTTCTGGTAATATTCCTTCTTTGGTCCCCCGGATACCGCGATGATCTGATCCCGGTCCGCGATGCAGACCATCAGCCCCGTGGACTGCGCCATCGCCTCCGCGTACTGCACGGCAAATGCCGCCAGCTCCACCATCGGTGAATATTTTTTCAATATAATCTCGCCCTCGCGGTCCGTGAATATCTCAAGCGGCGTCCCTTCCCGAAGGCGCAGCGTCCGGCGTATCTCTTTCGGGATGACAACGCGACCCAGATCATCGATTCTTCTCACAATTCCTGTAGCTTTCATGATTCTTCCTCCTGCATACCACGTTTGCCATATCGTGTGTCTTATGGGTAGTATGTGGAAATGCAGGCGGATTATACATCTGAAATGGTTCGTCCCAATTTTAGGACTGAAAATTTTTATATTTTTTATTCCTGCCGTTTCTTCGGATTCGGATTGATCGCCACACCGCGGTTGATGTCGCCCTGTAAATTCTTGCCGAACTGGTAATCATTACCCGGAAGAATCACATTGAGCAGAACGCCCGCAATCGCTGCGATCGCAAGACCTGTCAGAGTAACCGAGGTTCCTGCCGCCTCAAAGGTCAGACCGTCGGAGAATCCCAACCCGCAGACCAGAATTACCGCAGCGATTACCAGGTTCCTGGATTTGGTTAAATCCACCTGGTTTTCGACCACGTTGCGGACACCGATCGCGGAGATCATACCGTATAGCATGAAACTAACGCCGCCGATGATGGCAGACGGCATCGAACCGATGACCTCTGCCATCTTCGGAATAAAGCTCAGAATCACAGCAAAGACAGCTGCAATCCGGATGACACGCGGGTCATGGACATGGCTTAATTCCAGAACGCCCGTATTTTCACCGTAAGTCGTATTGGCAGGACCGCCAACGAGTGCCGACAGAGATGTTGCGATACCATCGCCGACCAGCGTCCGGTGCAGTCCCGGATCCGCAAGGAAATTTTCTCCGACCGTCGCGGAGATCGCCGACATATCGCCGATATGTTCCATCATCGTCGCAAGCGCGATTGGCGCCATTACCATGACCGCCGTCGGGTCAAATTTGCACAGCTGGAACGGCGGAAGTCCGACCCAGGAAGCCGTCGCCACCTCTGAGAAATTCAGGATCGCACTTCCGTCCGGGTTTGTCATTCCCATCATCTGGAAAACTGCCGCCGCTGCATAGGAGATCACAACGCCCATCAGAATCGGAATGATCTTGAACATTCCCTTGCCCCAGATATTAAAAATGATGATGGTTCCCAGCGCGATCAACGCAATCAGCCAGTTTGTCGATGCGTTGGCGATCGCGGACGGCGCCAGTGAAAGACCGATACAGATAATGATCGGACCTGTCACAACCGGCGGCAGATAGTGCATGACACGCTCCACGCCTGCCAGCTTGATGATCAGCGCCAGAATCAGGTACAGCGCACCCGCTACCACGATACCGCCGCAGGCATATGGCAATTTCTCGCCCATCGTCATATCTGCAAAAATACCGCTGTCCAAGTTTGCCACCGTCGCAAATCCACCGAGGAATGCGAATGAGGAACCGAGGAACGCCGGGACTTTTAACTTAGAGCAGGCATGGAAAAACAGTGTTCCCAGGCCTGCGCACATCAGCGTTACCTGAATTGAAAGTCCCTCTCCATCAAAATAGGTATTGACCAGAATCGGCACCAGGATCGTCGCGCCGAACATCGCGAACATATGCTGCAATCCTAAAAGCAGCATCTTCGGCAGACCCAGTGTTCTGGCGTCTTTAATGACCATGTTGTTTTCATTCATTTTAAATAGATACCTCCAACAATTCCCTTCATTTTGTAATGTATATAATTTTCATTCTCCAGAATATCCTTTTTGGCTTCATTCGTCAACCTTTCTGCTGCGCTTGCTTCGATTTTCTGTAAACAAAACAAAGGATGTGCCTTTTTGTGTAATGGGGAATTCCAAGGAATTTCCTATTGCACAAAAAAAGAGCTGTCCGACTTTCTCGTCATCAGACAGCTCTTTTATGAAATATCCCGAAGTTTCACTATATAACCTCTCTTTCTTTTATATTTTGTTTTAAATGTGCTATGGACCTCTTCCTTTCATATGAATCTCCTCCTTTGATTACATGTATCTATGTAAACTCTTTTAGAGATTGTATGATGATGGATTCCATCGATACCGATTTTTATCTTTTTATTTATTGGATAAATTCGGTTTTTAAAACCATGATCATGTTTTTTAGTAACTAACTATCCCATTGGACCGTCCTCCTTGTTCCTTATTTCGTCCTAGAAACTATGGTAACCGTTTGTTGGGGTTATCTCTGTTTCTTTTGATGGTTTTATTTTACTAGATAATTTCTGTTTTGTCAAGTATTATTTCTAATTATTTTCTATATTATTCTTTATTTATCTGATTATGTTTTTGTAATTGTTGTGTATTTCTGTTTTATTTATTCTGTTTCTAAGTATTATTGCGCTTTACGATCGCGTTTTCTTGTATTTTTTGTTTTATAGGACGCAATTTCCTGTAAAATGAAGAAAGTCCCATGAACAAATCATGTGCCTTGACACATCCGGGCTTCTCGCACGGCCGCTTGCGGCATGTTTCTTCTTCGCGTAAGTACGCATCCCGCAGAGCGTTTTGTTATAGGCCGAAGCTTCCTATGACAAAAAAAGAACCACTCCAAAAGAGTATACAGATACTGCACTCCCCCTTCTGGAAATGGTTCTATTTTCTTCTATCTTCCCTAGTGGAACTGGAACACGATTCCAATCACAGCCGCCGCCACGATGTAGAGGATCGGGTGCTTTTTCCATTTGACTAAGCCGTACCAGATCGCAAGCGCCAGTACGATCGCCTTCCAGTTGATGATGGAAAACAGCTTGGAAAGCACCAGGCTGCCATCCTCGCCGACATGGAGGAACGCTATCTTTGCCACGCCGATACCGGCTGCCGCAATCAGGGCGGTAGATGCCGCGCGAAGTCCATAGAGCGCATTCTGTACGATCGCGGATGATTTAAATTTATCGAGAATCTTCGAGATAATCACAATGATGATGACCGACGGAAGCACCAGTGAGAGTGGCGCTGCCAGTCCGCCGAGAATCCCCTTAATATGGAAGCCGACGTAGGTCGCCATGTTGACGCCCATCGGTCCCGGTGTGGACTCGGAGACAGCGATCATGTTGGAAATATCATTAAAGGTATACCATCCCGTCTCCTTGGAAATATTGTAAAGGAATGGCAGAGTCGCCAGTCCGCCGCCAATCGCAAACAGTCCGCAGCAGAAGAAGCGGAAGCCTAATTCAAGCATCAGCATCATTTCTTTTCCCCCTTTCCGCCCTTCAGTACAATCCCGATCGCACCCGCCACAACAACAAGAAGCGCCGGGGAAACCGATGTAAACAGCGCCAGTACAAACACAACCGCCGCAATCGCGATCGCTCCTTTATCAACCAGCGATTTCTTCGCCAGCTTGACAACCGCACTGCCGATCAGCACACAGACGCAGGCGCGGATGCCTGCAAAGGCGCTGCTCACAAAGCTAAGTTCAATAAAGTTAGAAATAAATGCCGCAATAATCATAATGATGACAAGCGACGGCGCAATGACTCCCAGTGTCGCCGCAATCGCCCCCGGAATTCCCCGATTCTTATAACCGACAAACGTCGCCGTGTTGACCGCGATGATACCCGGTGTACACTGACCAATCGCGTAGTAATCCATCAATTCTTCATCCGTCGCCCAATGGCGTCCATTGACTACCTCTTTCTGCAGCATCGGCAGCATCGCATATCCGCCGCCGAAGGTAAACCCTCCGATTCTGGCAAACGTCAGAAACATATCCAGCAGTTCTTTCATTTCTGCCCACTCCCTTCCGTATTATCCCTACACTTTTATTTCTCCGGAATTTCCAGTATATACCTGCTTATGTATCATACCAGAATTCAAGGAGCCTGAAAAATACCATTCGGATATAGAATGTATATCGGAAAAATATAGTTCGCCTGTTATTCTATCGGATTTTGTTATATAATATATCTGCCGTATACACAGTTTTACAACGAATCCGAACAGGAAGGAGCATTTATGGAACTTCGCCAGTTATCCTACTTCACCACCATCGTCAACGAGGGAAATATTTCCCAGGCAGCCAAAAAACTGAATATCTCACAACCACCGCTCAGCCACCAGATGAAGCTTCTGGAGGCAGAACTGGGTGTGACGCTATTTGAACGCGGTTCCCGCCGCATCCGACTGACACCTGCTGGAAAGACGTTCTACGACCGGGCGCTTGCGATCCTCGATCTGAGCCAGGCTGCCCGCACGGAGCTGACTGCACAGAAACAGGAGATTCAGGGCGTCGTGCGCCTCGGCATCATCTCCTCCGCCGTCGAATTTGTGACCCGGCATTATCTTGCCCCATTCCGGCGATCCTATCCCAAAGCCCTGTTTGAACTCCATGAGTCCAATTCCTACCACCTGCTCGATCTGCTTCACTCCAACCAGATCGACCTCGCCGTGATCCGGACGCCATTTGCCAAAGCCGGGCTGGAGATGCAGACACTGCCGCCGGAGGCATTTCTGGCGATCGGGCGCGAAATGATCTGGAGCCATTACCATGAATGCCCGAATGCCCTCCTGACTGATATTCCTGCTTCCGAACCACAAAAAAGCCATACGCCCACATCTCTTCCCCTCTCCGCCCTCACCCGCGCGCCGCTCATCCTTTACCGCCGCTGGCAGCCGCTGATTCTGGGATATTTTGAGGAACAGGCGCTGGAACCGAACATCGTCTGCATTGCCGACGATGCCAGAACCGCCCTTTTATGGGCGTCCGAAGGGCTGGGCATCGCGCTCGCGCCTGAATCTGCCCTCTGTTTAAATTCCGATCCCGCCCTGATCCGCCGGATCATCACCCAGCCGCAGATCCACTCAAGTATCTGTCTGGTCAAACGGAAGGAACGGAGTTTATCGCTGGTGGGGAATGCGTTTTTCCAAAGTTTCCATGCCACCACTATTTCATAAAGAGGGTGCGGACAGTCTTCTGCTCTGGCAGAAACAACCGCAGCTGCTACCGATGCCCCGGCGGAAGATACGACCGCTTCCTCCGATGAAACGAAAGAAATCGGCAGTAAACGAACCAATTTTCGTTTACTGCCGATGCTTTTACGCCTCTTTCGTCCCTTTATTCTTTCGATCCAAAATAACCAGAACCACAATCAGCGCTGCGAATCCCACGCCGGTTCCCACCCAGCCATTGGCGGTAATTCCGGCCGCCAGATAACCGAGGAAACAGCACGCCGCTACGCACAGCACATACGGGATCTGGGTCGATACGTGGTTGATGTGGTGGCACTGGGCGCCAGCCGACGCAAGGATGGTCGTATCCGAGATCGGGGAAACATGGTCGCCGCAGACCGCACCTGCCAGAATCGAAGCCGTCACGATCGTAAGGCTGTTCATATTTTCAGCGCCAACCACCGCAAATGCAATCGGAAGCAAAATACCGAAGGTACCCCAGGACGTACCGGTCGAGAACGCCAGCCCCGCCGCGATGACGAACATCAGGGCCGGCATCAGGGAGCCGACCAGCGCATTGCCGCCCACTACCTCTTTGACATAGCCGCCGATGTTTAAGTAATCCGCACTGCAGATACCAGACAGAGTCCAGGCAAGGCACAGAATCATGATCGCCGGGATCATCGCCTTGACGCCGATCGTGAAGGATTCACAGAACTCATTGAACCGGATGACACGGCGGATCATGTAAAATGCAAAGATAAACACCAGTGTGAAGAAGGAACCAAGCACCAGGCTCAGTGCCGAATCACAGTTAGCGAACGCCTCGACCAGACCAACGCCGTCCAGGATGCCGCCTGTATACAGCATACCGCTGACGCAGAACGCAATCAGAACCAGGATCGGAAGAATCAGATCGATAACCTTTCCGTTGCCGGAGATCTCCATCGCCTCCGCCTCGACCGTCGTCTCTTTTCCGGTCTTTTTCACCTGTTCTTCATAGCGTTTCATCGCCGCGAAATCAAAATCGCCTGCTACCAAAAAGAGCATGAAGCAGATCGTGAGAAGCGCATACAGATTAAACGGAATCGTGTGAAGGAACAGACTGAAGCCGTCCACCCCGCTGTCCTCCGGAAGCGAAGAACCGACCGCTGCCGCCCAGCTTGAGATCGGCGCGATGATACAGATCGGCGCCGCCGTCGCATCGATGATGTAGGCTAACTTCGCACGTGTGATCTTGTGCTTGTCCGTCACCGGACGCATAACCGTGCCGACGGTCAGGCAGTTAAAATAGTCATCCACGAAAATCAGCATTCCGAGGAACATGGTTGCAAACAGCGCGCCCTTCTTCGTGCGGATCGCGTGGGACGCCCACTCACCATAAGCCTTCGACGCACCAGACTTTGTGATCAGTGCTACCACGATGCCGAGAAATGCCAGGAAAAGCAGAATGTTGACATTGCCCCCGATCTTCTCGCCCATGATCGCGATCATTGTTTCCACCGCATGAAGCGGATTTGGACCCGTAAATAAAAACGCGCCCGACATAATACCTATCAGCAGAGACAGGTACACCTCTTTCGTAATCAATGCAAGCGCAATGGCTACGATAGGCGGTATTAAAGAAAAAATCGTACCGCTCATAATTACCCCCTTATGGATTATCTGTACACATTCGGGCAAATCTGCCCGTTTTTGAGCATACTATACCTACATAATAAATGTCCCCGGGCACTTTGTCCAGCGTCCGGGGACATTTTTTCATATTTTCTCTCTTTTTACTTTCTTTTCCTGCTTTTTACTCTGCTTTCTCCAGCTCTGCCAGTTCCAGAGCTGTCGCCTCGTATTTGGCAAGAATGACATTTTGAATCATGTCTCTGGTTTCCGAATTAATCGGGTGGGCAATATCCCGGTATTCTCCATCCGCAGCCTTACGGCTCGGCATAGCAATAAAAAGTCCTTTTTCTCCCTCAATAACCTTGATATCATGAACCACAAATTCATTGTCAAGTGTGATGGATACGATGGCTTTCATCTTACCTTCCTTCTCTATCCGCCGCACTCTTACGTCTGTAATCTGCATACCCATTTACCCCTTCCGTCTGTTCTTTGATGTACCCTATAATGTAAACCGCTCGTTCTTCTCAATGACAATCTTTACATCTTCCGGCGTACCGATGTGCGTCGTGTTGGCGCGGATCGTATCACGGCTCTCTACAATACAATTCTCAATCACTGTATTGTCCCCGATGTAAACATCATTTAAAATAACAGAATTCCGGATGATACAGTTATTGCCTACATATACCTTCTTAAACAGAACCGAGTTCTCCACCGTACCATTTAAGATACAGCCGCTGGATACCAGGCTGTTCTTGACATTTGCACCCGGATTGTATTTTGCCGGCGGAAGATCATCTACCTTGGAGTAGATCTCCGGGTATTCCTTGAAGAAATAGTGGCGTACATCCGGTTTTAGGAAATCCATGTTCGTCTTGTAGTACGAATCAACCGAAGCGATGTTGCTCCAGTAAGTTCCTAACTTATACGCGTAAATGCGTTTGAGGTTCTTATATCTGACTAAAATATCGGTAACAAAATCATACCGATCCTCTGCTGCACAGCGCTCCAGAAGTTCGATGAGCTGACGGCGGCGGATTACATAGATACCGCAGGAGATCATGCTGGAGGTCGCCAGCATCGGTTTTTCCTCAAAATCTGTGATACGTCCGTCATCATTTAACTTCACCAGACCGAAGCGGGTAACGTCCTCCTCCGGAGGCATCTCCTTGCATACTACGGTAATATCCGCTTTCTTTTCAATATGATACTCCAGTACCTTGCCGTAATCCAATTTATAGACACAGTCGCCGCCTGCAATGACCACATACGGCTCATGACTTTTCTTTAAGAAATCGAGGTTCTGATACAGCGCATCTGCGGTACCGCGGTACCAGTCGCTGCTCTCTGCCGTGATCGTCGGTGTGAATACATACATGCCGCCCTGCTTACGTCCGAAATCCCACCACTTGGAAGAACTCAAGTGCTCATTCAGGGAACGGGAGTTGTACTGCGTCAGTACCGCCACACTCTGGATGTGGGAATTGCTCATATTGCTCAGAGCAAAATCGACACTGCGGTAGCTGCCTGCGATAGGCATCGCTGCGATGGCTCTCTTATTGGATAATTCTCTCATTCTCTTGCTGTTGCCGCCAGCTAAAACAATCCCGATCGCTCTCATTGTATTCCACCTGCCTTTATGATATAATCGCCGCTCTCCAGCTCGCCGCCGTGATAATCGTCTGCCGTCGTCACACCGGAAATCGCTGTGTTCCGTCCTATCTTCACTCCATCCGGTATCACGGAGCGCTCTCCGATCGTTACCAGATCGAACTGATATACCTTCTTGTCGTACTTGCTCTCGGCATATTCTCCGACGCCGACCTCGGCATTCTCACCGATGGTAACGTCCTCCGCCACGATCGCCTTATCCACAACCGTGCCAGCGCCGATCGTCGTGCCCTTCATGATGATCGAATCACGGATCACCGCACCTTCTCCGATCGTAACGCCTGCTCCGATGACCGAGTTAATGACTTCGCCGTATACCTCGGTGCCCTCGCCGATGATACTGCGCTCTATCTTGGACTGCTCCGATATAAATTGTGGGGGAATAATATCGCTCTTCGTGTAAATCTTCCAGTATTCTTCATACAGGTTGAACTCCGGAATGATGTCGATCAGTTCCATGTTTGCCTCCCAGTAGGAGCCAAGGGTTCCGACATCTTTCCAGTAGCCGTTGTACTCGTATGCGAAGATACGTTTTCCAGCTGCATGGCAATACGGGATAATGTGCTTTCCAAAATCACATCCAGGCTCGTCCGAGAGCTTGATGAGCGCTTCCTTGAGCACCTTCCAGCTGAATATGTAAATACCCATGGAAGCTAAATTGCTGCGCGGATTCGCCGGTTTCTCCTCAAACTCCGTAATGCGGTTGTTGTCATCGGTTATAACGATACCGAAACGGCTTGCCTCCTCCATCGGAACCTGCATCGCCGCGATCGTCACATCCGCATTGTTTGCTTTGTGGTATTCCAGCATTACCTCGTAGTCCATCTTGTAGATGTGGTCGCCGGACAAAATCAGCACATACTCTGGATTGTACGTTTCCATGTATTCCAGGTTCTGGTAGATCGCGTTCGCCGTACCGGTGTACCAATCGCTTCCTTTGCTCCGCTCATACGGCGGAAGTACCGTCACACCACCTACGTTGCGGTCCAGATCCCACGGAATACCGATTCCAATATGTGCATTCAGCCGCAGCGGCTGATACTGGGTCAGAACGCCTACCGTGTCCACTCCCGAATTGATACAGTTACTTAACGGAAAATCGATGATTCGATACTTTCCTCCGAAAGAAACCGCAGGTTTTGCTACTTTTTGAGTTAAGACACCCAGACGACTGCCCTGTCCGCCTGCCAACAGCATAGCTATCATTTCCTTTTTAATCACGATATCACCCCTCGATGCTCACATATAATGTGTATTTTAAACCTGTTTTTATTATAACATACTTCACGAAAATAGTGAACAAATTTTTAATAGAATTTGTCCCAATTTTGTACATTTTCCGACATTTTTCGTTCCTTTTACATAATATTTTCGTAATTCCGGGATGTGGAATCTGAGAGTGAACCTCCCGTGAACTGAAAAAAGCCCTGAATCTGAGACACTTTTGACTCAAAAGCATTTCCGATTCAAGGCTTTTTTACTGTATACTCTTTCTCAATTCTTCTAGACTCATCGAATCTGCAATCCGCGGCAACTCCTCCTGTAAGATATGGACAAAGTCCTGTATATACATCGGATGCATCGCATTCCGATGGCTGACCAGCTCGATCTTTAACTCCCGTCCCAGGTTCCGGATCGGGAACATATAGAGTTCATCCTCCGGTTTACAGGTCTGATTGTGACGGTACGCGGCTGCCAGCAGCATTTTCGGACACAGCGCCGCACAGATGCCGGACGCGCAGAGCAGAATCTGCGTCTCACTGTCACTGATGTTATAGATGACATTGAGCTTTACATTATAACTGTCCAGATATTCCTGGATCGCATGGTTGACTTTTCCAGTCTTGAAACTCTGCGTAAACGGAATATTTGAAAATCGTTTCAAATCAATCCCATCCTCCATCTGCCGGATCTCCTGCTCGGTAAATTCCCGCCTCAAAAGCTTGGCGGAGATAACCAGGATGATCTCGTCCGTTGTCAGAGTCTGGATCTTATAATCTGGATGCGGCGACGTATTGACCCCGATAAATAAATCCACCTGTCCGTTCAGCAGGCGTTCCTCCAGAATCTGTGTGTCCTCCTCCGTAAAGGATATATTTACCTTCGGGTAACACTGGTAATATCGCGGCAGCACACGGGGCAGTATGATTGGCGCGCGGGATGTACTGATTCCCAAGGTAAAACCGCCCACCGTCCCCTCCGCTATCCCCGCTAGGCTCCGGCTCATGCTCGTCTCCATAATCTGGATATTTAACAGGTTATGAAGCATGATCTCGCCCGCCTGCGTCAGACGGAATTTGGGACGCCGTTCAAACAACACGACATTATACTCCTTTTCCAGCCTCTTTATATGATCGCTGGCGCACTGCTGTGTAATATGAAGCTCATTTGCAGCTTTTGTAATACTCATTTCTCTGGCTACCACCAAAAAAACTTCGAATCCTATTTTCATTGTTTCCTCCGCCAGTTCTCAGTTCTATCTATTTTCTTATTCTAACCAAAAGGAGCCGTAAAAAAACAGCGCATTGACCTTTCAAGTCTCTTCTGCTGTCTTTTCACAGCCCCTTTTTCTTACGTATTTTTCTAATACTTAGTATCCGTACCCCATTAGTCTCGGAAGCCATGTGATGATTCCCGGTACATATGCAAATACAAACAGAAGCAATATTTCCGTCAAAAGGAACGGAAGCGCTCCCTTTACAATCTGTTTGAAATTCAAGCCTGAAATCGAAACCGCCGTAAACAGATTATATCCAAACGGAGGTGTTACGAATCCAACTACCAGGCAAATACAGAACAGCATACCGATGTGGAGTTCATTACATCCAAGTGCAATTCCAACCGGAATTAAAATTGGTGCCAGAATCAGAGTTGCCGCTACGTTATCCATCAGACAGCCTACAATTAAGAGCACTACAACTAGTACGAAGAGATAAAGTGCCTGGCTGCCACCTACGAAGCTGATAAATGCATTGGAAATCACGATTCCGATCTGGGATTTCGATACAACCCAGGAGAACAGGGACGCCGCCGCGATGATGAAATTGACCATTGTCGATGTTTTCAGGGAATTGATCAGGATCTTCGGTAAATCTTTTACTTTCAGTTCTTTCAATGCAAAACCCAGAATCAGCGCATAAACAATGCCGACCGCTGCGGATTCGGTCGGTGTAAAGATACCGCCATAAATACCGCCCAGAATCAGAACCGGAAGTCCCAGAGCGCCCAGCGCTTTCCAGAACAATTTCATGGATTCTTTAAAATCAAACTTCATCGTCTTCGCATGTTTCAGAACCTCCGGATTCCTGTATGCGAATACGACATTGACTAACGATAACGCCAGTGCGATAACAAGTCCTGGGACAACCCCTGCCATAAACATTGCCGGAATTGAAAGATTCATTGTAACTCCATAAATAATCATGGGAATACTCGGAGGAATGATTGGTCCCAATGCACCTGCCGATGCAACTAACCCCGCGCTCGTTTCTCTGGAATAACCTGCCTTCAGCATGGAAGGAAGCATAATTGAACCAATCGCTGCTACCGTCGCCGGACCGGAGCCCGTCAGCGCTGCAAAGATCGCACAACTGAATACGGTTACAATTCCAAGTCCGCCCGGAAGCCAGCCTAAAATACTCTTCGCCCAATCGGTCAGACGTTTGGAAATACCACCGAAATCCATCAGGTTTCCTACCAAGATAAACAGTGGGACTGCAAGCAGTGTGAAGGAGTTAAGACCGTAAATCAGCCGCTGTGCGACTACCAGCATACTTCCTCCCGTTGTCGCCAGATATGCCATTCCGGCAGAAAGGATTGCAAATGCAACCGGAATGCCTAAAAGCATCAGACCAAATAATACTACTAATACAAGTGTCATAATACCGGTTTATCCTCCTTTCTCTCTGTCGCTGATACGATCATCGCAATCGCTACAAATGCCTGGAACATCAGAAGGATTCCGCCGACTGCCACGGAGGAATTGATACACCACATCGGGACAGAAAGCGCGGTACTCAAGTTGGTTCTGGAGCTGTACGCAAGCTTTAAGCCTGCATACAGCATTACGGTTCCATCAAAAAAGATAACTAATTCAATGATAATATCGACAATTTTTCGAAGCGTTCCATGCATCAGATCCAGGATTGCTGTTACTGTAGCATGTCCGCTTCCCTCAATCAACAAGGAAGCGCCCAGCATATGCATCCAGATAAAACAGTACCGGGCAAGTTCTTCGCTCCATGACAGTGAATTATTCAGAATGAAGCGGAAAAACACCTGTGCCACACAGGCAACAATCAGGACAATAAAGATCACCATTCCTATGTAACTGACGCACTTATTAATTATGTCTGAAACCTGCTCTAATTTTTTCATGCTGTCAAACCCTCTTTCTGCAATCACCCCTCCGTGCCGGTCAGGGATTTAATCTGATCCACCCACTCAGAACCGATGTAGGATTCCATCTCGTCATAGCACGGCTGTACGGCACTCTGGAATGCCTCTGTATCTACATCCTCAGAAGATACGATCGTCATGCCCTGAGACGTCAGATCCGACTCCATCTTTTCAGCGGTTGCATCGTTATTTTCACGTGTTTCTTTGGCTGCTTCCTGTGCTGCTTCTTTTAAAATCGCCTGATCTTCCTCAGATAAGGACTCATATACGCTGGTAGAAATACATACCGGAAGTGGAGAATAGAACAGGTTTACATTATCAATGTATTTGCAGATATCCGGGAAACCGTTGGTATATAATACGCTTAACGGTGCATCACAGCCATCTACGGTACCCTGCTGCAGAGCAGTTAAAAGCTCGCCCCATGCCATCGGGGTTGCATTTACACCCAGTGCCTTATAAGCAGACAGGTAAATCTTTGTCTCCATGCAGCGGATCTTCAGTCCATTCAAATCGGACGGTGCTTTGATTTCTTTGTCCTTTGTACATAACTGACGGAATCCGCCCTCAGAAAATGCAAGACATGTAACGCCTGTTCCGTCCATATTGTCGATCAGGGACTGACCGAAATCGCCGTCTACGATCTCACGTGCCTGTCCCAGATCGCTAAAAATGAACGGAAGATCCAATGCACCGTTTGCCGGTACATAAGAAGAAACATATGCATTCGTCATGACTGCCATGTCGCATGTTCCGGTCTGCATGCCTTCCCACATCTCCGGCTCGGAACCAAGCTGACTGCTCGCATACAGGTTGACCGCAATTCTGCCCTCGGATTTTTCTTCCACGATCTCTTTGAATTTGGTTGCTGTAAAGTGATACGGATCATCCGCGTTTGCTGCGGTCGTATAACCGATGCTGAGTGTTGTCTCGGCATTCGGGTTAGCGGTGTTCTCGGCTGCCGCCTGTGTTCCTGCCGCCGCTGCCTGTGTGGTGCCACCTGCCTGTCCGCCGCCGCACGCTGTCATGCTGAACGCTGTCACTGCTGCTAATGCCCCTGCCAATACTCTGTCTTTCCTCATAATGTAAAATCCTCCTTCTAAAAAAATGTGCATTTATATAAATTTATCTGCATACCATTTCTTCCGGTACCTTCTGGACCATGTCCCGTATCTGTGCTTCCGCAATCCCACAGGTCAGCATCACGGCGATAAACCGTTTCAATTCCGAAACGGGTGTCGGTGCCCCTTTCTGCCCGCGGTCCGTTGCCAGATATACGTGTCCGCTTCCGACGGTCCGAATCGTCTCTGCCATCTCTTCCGGCATCACACTTTTCTGTGCCAGATTGAACCAGTTCTTCTCAATCACAACCCCCAGCTTCGCCAGTTCCGCCTGATCGTCTCTTCCTATTCTCGTCCTTGGAAACTCTGGATGTGTCAAAATCATATTGACCCCCCGTTTCCGTCCTTCCCTGCATAAAATCAGGGATTCCTCCGGGCTGATATGCCCTGTTGCCAGAAATGCGTCCTTTTCCTTGATAGCATCCATGATGTCGTAGACGCATTCTTTTAATGTTCCATCCTGTTCCAGAATGGTAATACCCCTGCGGTCAAAGAAATCTCCCTCCATGTTTCCGAATACTAGGCTGTTTTTCGCATCCCGGGTCGGCATCCATACAATTTTTGCCCCCGCCCGCAATGCATTTTTCACCGCGTATACATTCAAGCCCCCTGCCGGGCAGTTGAGGCAGAGCCCGCCATACGCTTTCGCCTTACAGCCGCTGTAGCGGTTGATCAGTTCTGCCCGCAAAGCCGTTGATTCATAATGACTTTTCAGCATCACTCCCGCCATTCCTGCTGCGTCTGCCTCCCGGATCAACTGGAATCCATCCAATTCTCTCGGAAAAACAGAGGGCGATGAATGTACATGTAAATCGTACGCACCTTTCAGAAGCTCTTCCGCTTTTTTATTTGCGTCAAGTTCAGTCATAATTCTTCTGTCTACACCCTTTCCGTTTGATAGACTCTTTGAAAGTATTCCGCGGTTTTCTTTCTTTATCCCCATTCTAACACCGGGCATTTGTCTCTGTAAAACAAGTATTCACAGAGTTGACACAATACCCAGCTTGTTTTCTGCCCTTTCCTTCTGTTTTTGCATTTGTTTCTGTTAATTTTTAAAGCTGTCACTTTTTATACGGGCAGGTTTCTTCCCCTAGCAAATTTCCCTCCGTCCCTTGAATCTACAAGGAAAATACAGTATAATGAAAGTTAAACACGGTCTGCACACTGCAGGGCAGTCCGCATGAGAAAGTTTATTTTGCAAAATAAGGAGTTTACTGAGATGAATTTAACCACTGTAAGAGAAATTTACCGTTCCAGAGAGACGTATCTGGACAAAGAAGTTCAGATCGGCGGCTGGGTACGAAGCGTGCGCGGTTCCAAGAACTTTGGCTTCATCGTTGTGAGCGATGGCAGCTACTTTGAGACGCTTCAGGTTGTTTACCATGATACAATGCCGAACTTTGCAGAGATCTCCAAGTTAAACGTAGGCGCATCCATTATCGTAAAAGGTACCCTGGTTGCGACCCCGGAGGCAAAGCAGCCGTTCGAGATTCAGGCGACCGAGGTAGCCGTTGAGGGACCGTCCGCTTCGGATTATCCGCTTCAGAAGAAACGCCACAGCCTTGAGTATCTGCGTACCATCTCCCACCTGCGTCCGAGAACCAACACCTTCCAGGCTGTGTTCCGTGTACGTTCCCTGGCAGCTTACGCGATCCATCAGTATTTCCAGGAGCGCGATTTCGTGTATGTCCACACTCCACTGATTACCGCAAGTGACTGCGAGGGCGCCGGTGAGATGTTCCAGGTTACCACGATGGATCTGAACAATGTTCCGAAAAAGAACGACGGCACGGTTGACTACTCCCAGGATTTCTTCGGAAAACCAACTAACTTAACTGTCAGCGGTCAGTTAAACGGCGAGACCTACGCGATGGCATTCCGCAATATCTACACCTTCGGACCGACCTTCCGCGCAGAGAACTCCAACACGACCCGTCAT
>OIWL01000933.1_pt1 | contig 34945 bp, 33 predicted proteins | sample 1587561 | NCBI WGS metagenome assembly OIWL01 (sample SAMEA3888903, study PRJEB22519) | human gut metagenome | biome: human gut; feature: human-associated habitat; material: faeces | place: Denmark | collected 2010 | reverse complement strand
ATGTGGCAGATATATGGAGAGAAAGAGACGTGTGGTACCAAGGGAGGTCTCGTCAGCAGGTGGAAACGGAGTATGAAACTTGTAGTAACAACGAATGACGAGAAGTCAGCAGAGGTCATAGTACCACTGTGGTTGCAAACATAGCGGGAAGGACTGAACTTTAGGAGATGTGAGTAAATGAATGTAACCAAAGATTAGAAGATTGTATAAATCAATTATCAGAATTTTCAGAAAACATTAAAATAACAGAAAAAGTAGAAATGGTTGAAGAGAAAAAGGGTAAGATATATAGATTCTTTAATAATTTAATAAAGAATTTAAACAGAAAGAAAAATTTTGAAAATTATGTATTAAAACCATCAGAAAATAACATAGAATACTTAACAGGAGAAGTAGAAAAATCAATAGAAAGCTTATACAATCAAATATTTGAATTTGCAATACAGATGAAAGACAACAAAGAAAAAATTAACATGACATTTAATGCAATGATGCAAGCATAATCGGGACCGAGGGACGGTCTTTAAAATCCCGGTTTTAAATATAAATAATAAAAAAGTATGAAAGAGTAGCAAAAATGAAATTAACTAAATTTATAAACAAAGTTTATTTCAAAAGGCTATTCTTTTTAGTTATAAAAAATCTTACTATAAAATGTTACCTAAAAAGATTTCTTTCGACTTTTTTATATATTAAATGAGCAATGAAAAAAATAGTATAAAATAGGTAAAAGTAGAAATTAGTAAAATATAAAAAAACAATGTCGAAAATGCAAGAATACAGGCACCCGATTTATATTGAATACTTCTAAGTAAGAGTATATATTAATATATACAAAAACATGGGAGGAAGAAAATGAAAACTTTTTTTGGTGGAATATTTATGAACAAAGAAGAATTACGAAAGGAAGGAATATTATATCCAGTAAAATTAGAATATTATAAGATAAAAGATTTAAAAAGTAGAAACGATATATTTGGAGTAGAAGTAACAGAATATATAGATGATAAAATAAAAGTAGAAAAGGCATGTATAGATAAATTAACAAATGATGAAAAGATGGAAAATTCTATATTAGATATTTTAAAAAGGAATGAAGTAACTCCAGTTATTTTAGGAGATGTAATAGAAGATTTAGTTAAATGCTAAAAAATACTTGAAAAAAACAAACATATGAACTACAATACAATATGTATTAAAGATTGTGGAAAAAAATTCCATAACTAAAAAGGAGAATAAAATGGCAGATAAATTAATAATAGTAGAATCACCAGCAAAAGCAAATACAATAAAAAAATTCTTAGGTGGAAGAACAAAAGTTGTTGCATCTATGGGACATATTAGAGATTTACCTAAATCAAAATTGGGAGTTAATATAGAAAACAATTTCGAACCAGAATACATAAATATAAGAGGAAAAGGAGACTTAATAAAATCATTAAAAAAAGATGCAAAATCAGCTAAAAAAGTATATTTGGCAACTGACCCTGACCGTGAGGGTGAAGCTATTGCATGGCATTTAGCACATTTATTAGATATTCCAGAAGAAAGTAAATCTAGAGTAACATTTAACGAAATAACAAAAACAGCAGTGCAAAAAGCAATAAAAGAGCCAAGACAAATAGATATAAACTTAGTTAATGCACAGCAAGCAAGACGTGTATTAGATAGAATCGTAGGATATAAAATAAGCCCTGTATTGTGGAAAAAAGTAAGAAAAGGTTTGTCAGCAGGAAGGGTACAATCTGTTGCTGTAAAACTAATTGTAGATAGAGAAAATGAGATTGAAAGTTTTATTCCAGAAGAATATTGGAATATAATTGCAAATTTATTAGATACTAAGTCAAAGAAAAAATTTGAAGCGAAATTAGTTGGCAAAGATAATAAAAAAATAGAAATACATACTAAAGAAGAAGTGGACGAAATATTAAAGGCTATAGATGAAGCGAAATTTATAGTATCAGATGTAAAAAAAGGAGAAAGAAAAAGGAACCCAGCGCCACCTTTTACAACAAGTACTATGCAACAAGAAGCATCTAGAAAACTAAATTTCAGCTTGAAAAAGACAATGTCTGTTGCACAAACTTTATATGAAGGTGTGAAAATACCAGAAAAAGGCACAGTAGGTTTAATTACATATATGAGAACAGACTCTACAAGAATTTCTGAAGAAGCTAGAACAATAGCAAAAGAAGTAATAGAAGGTTCTTATGGAGAAGAATATTACGAAAATAGATACTATAAAACTAAAGCAGATGCGCAAGATGCACACGAAGCTATTAGACCAACTTATATAGAAATAAAACCAGATCAGATTAAAGAATCTTTAACAAATGATCAATATAAACTTTATAAATTAATATACAATAGGTTTTTGGCAAGTCAGATGAAATCTGCAATATTTGATACATTGGCAATAACTATTAATGCAAATAATTATAATTTTAAAGCAAATGGCCAAGCAATTAAATTTAAAGGTTTTATGACTTTGTATGTAGAAGGGACAGATGAGAAAGAAGATGTAATTGGTCAGATACCATTACTAGAAGTGGGGCAAGAAGTAAAAAAAGAAAAACTAGAATCAAAACAAAGCTTTACAGAGCCACCACCAAGGTATACAGAAGCAAGCCTAGTAAAAGCATTAGAAGAAAAAGATATAGGTAGACCAAGTACGTATTCACCAACAATAACAACGATTATAGCAAGAAGATATATAGAAAAAGAAGCAAAACAACTAGTGCCAACAGAGCTTGGTAAGGTTGTAAACAAATTATTAACAGAAAATTTTCCAGACATTATAAATGTAGAATTTACAGCAGACATAGAAAATGAATTTGACGAAATTGCAGAAGGAAAAGAAAATTGGAAGCAAATGATTTCAGAATTTTATGCACCATTTGAAAAGGTGTTAGAAAAAGTAGAAAAAGAATTAGAACATGTGGAGTTAGAAGAAGAAGTTTCAGATGTACCATGCGAAAAGTGTGGAAAAATGATGGTTGTAAAATATGGTAGATACGGTAAGTTTTTAGCATGCCCTGGATATCCAGAATGTAAGAATGTAAAACCATATATAGAAACTATAGAAGAGCCTTGCCCAAAATGTGGAGCAAAAGTTCAAATAAAGAAAACTAAAACAAGAAGAACATTTTATATTTGTGAAAACAATCCAGATAAATGTGATTATATTTCTTGGAGTAAACCAAAAAAAGAAGAAAAAAAGGAAGAGTAGAAAAAGAATTGTAAGTGGATTTTCTTCTTTAGTATCTATGTGAACTTGAGAATAGCTAAAATAAGAACTGTACTTAAAAAGGTACAGTTCTTAAATTTTATATAAAAGAGTGTATACCACTTGTGAAAAATCTTAAAATATTATATAATAATAAACTGAAAATAAATGTGTATTGGGAGCTTAAAAAAATGTTAGTAAATAAGGATATAATAGCAGAATTATGTGAAAATGCAGGTGATACAAGGTATCAAAAAGCATTAGAATATGTAGAAGACAAAAGAGTAACAATAACAAATGTGAATTATGAAAATAAAAATAATTTTGAATTATCAGGAACTATAAAAGGAAATAAAGACACATATGAGGTATATTCTAAAATTGAAGAAGGAAAGATTGAAACTGTAAGGTGTTCTTGCCCAGATAATAGTCAAAATTATTGTACTTGTAAACATATTTTGTCTGTAATGATAGAATTTATTAATAACCCTATATATGAAAAGTTATATGCAAATAACACAGAGAAAAAACAAGAAAACAGCAGTAAAATGGATCATCGTGGTTTTAAGCAAATGATTACTGCTTTTTATAATACAGAAGTAGAAAATATAGATGAAGAAGAGAATGTAATAAAAGAAAGAAAAAATATTAATATAATTCCTAACATTATTTTTGACAGTCATTATAAAGAAATTAAAGTAGAATTTAAATTAGGAACAGATAAATATTACAAAATAAAGAGTTTGTCAGAGTTTTATACAAGTATGTTAAATAAAGAAAGTGTAAAATATAACAATAAACTAGAATTTATACATTCTAAAGAAAACTTTTATGAAGGTAGTTTTAAAATATTAGACTTTATTTTAAAACATGCAGAAATTATAAAATATGTTAATAGCAGTGGAAATGCAGGATACAGGTACTATGGAAAAGTTTTAAGCGATAATTGTATTATTTTAAGCAATACAGGAATAGATGAATTTTTCGAAATAGTAAAAGGAAGAAGATTAGAAATAAGCCAAGATGGAGAAAAAGGAAAAATAGAATTTGTACCAGAGGCTCCAAACATAAAATTTAAATTAACAGAAGTTTCAGAGGGGGAATTTTCTTTAACTCAAAAAGTAGATGTTTTTGAATACTATGTTTTAGAAGGAAAAGAATATGTATATCTTATTTTAGAAGATAAAATGTACAGATGCAATAAAAATTATAAAGATACAGTTATAAAATTATTAGAAATATACAAAAAAAATTTTATAAGAGAAATAAGATTTAATAAAAAAGAGTTGCCAGATTTCTTTTCATTAATTTTGCCAAAATTAAGAGAAAATATAGATATATCTAACATAGATACGGAAAGATTAAAAGAATATATTCCAAAAGACTTAGATGTAAAGATGTTTTTAGATTTTGATAAAAACAATTATATAATTGCAACATTAAAATTTGTATATGGTGATATTGCATTTAATCCATTAGATATAAAAAATGTACCAAAGGTTGCAAGAAATGTAATTCAAGAATCTAACTTTTTAAATATGTGTAGAAAAACAGGATTTTTATTAGATTCTGCTAATAAAAGATTTGTTTTAGTAACAGATGATGCAATATACAAATTCTTATCACAAGATATAAGTAGCTATACAGAAAAATACGAAGTTTTAGTAACAGATAATTTTAAAACAAAAGAAATAAGACAACCAAAACTAGGAAGTGTAGGCGTAAAAATAGAAAATAACCTACTTAATATAGACTTAACAGGTTTAGACTTTGACAAAAGTGAATTAAAAGAAATATTAAGCAAATATAATTTAAGAAAAAAATATCATAGACTAAAAGATGGAAGCTTCTTAGATCTAGAGCAAAATGAAGATATTAAATTTTTAAATAGTTTAGAATATGGTATGGAAGTAGACTATAAAGATTTAGAAAAAGGAAAAATTAGAGTACCAGTATACAGATCATTATACTTAAATAAATTATTAGAAAATGTAAAAAATGTGGAAATTCAAAAAGATAAAGAATATAAAGAAATTGTAAATAACATAGACGAACGTGAGTATGATAACGAAATTGTTACACCAAAGGGATTAAATTGTACTTTAAGATATTATCAAAAAATAGGGTATAAATGGTTAAAAATACTAGATGATTACAGGTTAGGTGGAATTTTAGCAGATGACATGGGTCTTGGAAAGACAGTTCAATTAATTTCTTTATTATTAGACTATAAAGAAAATGCAAAAGTAAAATTACCATCAATTGTAATAACACCAAGTTCACTTGCTTTAAACTGGAAAAGTGAAATAGAAAAATTTGCAAAGGATATTAAAGTATTGGTTATAAGAGGAACTTCGGAAGAAAGAGAAAGCCAAATAAAACAAATTCCAGAATATGATTTAGTTATAACTTCATATGACTTATTAAAAAGGGATATGGAAGTTTATAAAAGAGAAGATATATTATTTAAATATCAAATTGCAGATGAAGCACAATACATAAAAAATAGTAATACACAAAATGCAAAATCTCTAAAGACTATAAATGCCCAAACTAGATATGCTTTAACAGGAACTCCAATAGAAAATTCTTTAGCAGAATTATGGTCAATATTTGACTATATAATGCCAGGTTATTTGTTTACATATAAAAAGTTTAAACAATTATATGAACTTCCAATAATGAAAGAAAATGACCAAGAAGCTATGGAAAAACTAAAAATGATGATAGAACCATTCGTTCTTCGTAGGGTAAAGAAAGATGTACTAAAAGAGTTACCAGAAAAGAGTATAACTGTACTAAATAATGAAATGCAAGGTGAACAATTAGAAATATATTTATCTTATTTAGCACAAGCTAAAAAGGAAGCAATGACTGAAATTGAAGGAAATGGATTTGAAAAATCTCAAATTAAAATATTAGCATTATTAACAAGATTAAGACAAATATGTTGCCATCCATCACTATTTTTAGAAGATTACATGGGGGAAAGTAGTAAATTAACACAATGTATAGAAATAGTAAAAGACGCAATTGCAGGAAAACATAAAATACTAATCTTTTCAGGTTATACATCTATGTTAAACATAATAGAAGGAAACTTAGCTAAAGAAGGAATTAATTATTATAAATTAACAGGACAAACAAAAGTTGACGAAAGAGTTAAACTAGTAAATGATTTCAACAACAATCCAGATGTAAAGGTATTTTTAATTTCGCTGAAAGCTGGTGGAACTGGACTTAATTTAATAGGTGCAGATATGGTTATTCATTATGACCCATGGTGGAATATGTCTGCAGAAAACCAAGCAACAGACAGAGCATATAGAATTGGACAAAAAAATAATGTACAAGTTTATAAATTAATAACTAAGAATTCTATAGAAGAAAAAATTTACGAATTACAAGAAAAGAAATCAAAACTTATAGATAGTATGCTTAGTACACAAACAACATTTATTAATAAGCTAAACAAAGATGATATTATGGAATTATTTAATTAATAAAATAAATGAAAGTAGTATGTGTAAGCTATAAGTTTACACATACTGTTTTTAGAAAGGATAATAATGAAAGATTATATAAATGTAATAGGTGGTGGGCTAGCAGGAACAGAAGCTGCCTACCAAATTGCCAAAAGAGGAATAAAAGTTAAATTATACGAAATGAAGCCTAAAAAATATTCGCCAGCACATTCGAATAGTGATTTGGCGGAGATTGTATGTAGCAATTCTTTTAAGTCAAATTTACATACAAATGCATGTGGACTTTTAAAAGAAGAACTAAGAAGGATGGATTCGCTTCTTATAAAAATAGCAGATAGCACTTCTGTGCCAGCTGGGCAAGCTCTAGCAGTAGACAGAGAAGTGTTTTCAAAAAAAGTTACAGAGGAAATTAAAAATAATCCCAATATAGAAATTATAAATGAAGAAGTGGTTAATTTAGAAAAACTATTAGAAGAGGCAATTACAATTATAGCAACAGGACCACTAACTTCGGATAACTTAGCTAAAGAAATTTCGAAAATAACGAAGCAAGATAAATTATATTTTTACGATGCTGCTGCGCCAATCGTAACTAAAGAGAGCATTAATTTTGATATTGCTTTTTGGGGTGATAGATACGAACAAGAAAGAGGAAGAGATGAAGAATTAGAAGATTGGAGAAAAAGACTAGAAAGTACAAAAGACAAACAAAATTATATAAATTTACCATTAGAAAAAGAAGAATATGAAGCTTTTTATAATAATTTAGTAAATGCAGAAGTTGTAGAACTTCATAATTTCGAAAAAAGAGAAATATTTGAAGGATGTATGCCTATAGAAATAATGGCCAAGAGAGGGGAAGACACACTAAGATTTGGTCCATTAAAACCAGTAGGATTTACAAATCCTAAAACAGGTAGAAGACCATATGCATTAGTACAATTAAGACAAGATGATACAGAAGGGAATATATTTAATTTGGTGGGCTTCCAAACGAATTTAAAATTTGGAGAGCAAAAAAGAGTCTTTTCAGGAATTCCTGGTCTGGAAAATGCGGAATTTGTTAAATATGGTGTAATGCATAGGAATACTTTTATAGATTCTAGTAAGTTGCTTACTAATACATATAAAATGAGAAATATTAATAATTTGTATTTTGCAGGGCAAATTACAGGCGTTGAGGGATATGTAGAATCTATTTCATCTGGGCTTATGGCTGGAATAAATGCTGTATTAAACTTTAAAGGTGAAGAAGAATTTACATTGCCAATAGAAACAATGACAGGAGCTTTAGCTACCTATATATCTACAAAAAATGAGAGATTTCAACCAATGAATGCAAACTTTGGGATAGTACCTGTGCTAGAAAGAAGAATAAAAGACAAAAAAGAAAAGTATAAAATACTTGCAGATAGAGCTATGGAAAAATTAGAAGAAGCAATAAAAAATAAACGGTTTTTAAACCGTTTATTTTTTTATGTAGTAGGAAATTTCTACTTGTAGTAGAAATTTCTGTACTACATAATTATGGCGTACTTTAGATTTTCTTAGAATTTACATTTGGTAGAAAATCTTAGGTACGCTTTTTTATGTACTTTATCTATCTTCTCTATCGTCTTGAGCTCTAGAAGTTTGAGATTTAATTTTTCTATTATATTCGTTAAAAACTCTTTGGTAAGCATCTTGTCCAATTTCTGTATGAATAAAGTCTTTAAAATTATCATCTGTATCTACTATTTTTGTTTGTGAGTCTATAACAGGAGTTTCCACTCTATTAAATACATTTTTAAATGGATGTGGTTTGTCATTTATCCAATTAGAAATACCTTTTCCAATACCTACAAAAAATCTTTTTACTTTTGAAACTAAACCAAAATCTTCAAAAGATTTTAAACCTTTGCCAGAAAAAGCTTTTTGGCTTTTTAGCTCTTCAACATCTTTTTTTGCATATCTTATCATGTTTTGGCAAATAGCTATTTTTTTATCATAAAATTTTAAAGAATCATTGGCTTTTTTCTTTATATCGTCGAAACTAATAGAAGAATCAGAATTAGCATATTGACCTATATAATATAATGGAGAATTTTTGTCATCAAAATTTATATCTAAATCATCTGGAATACCTAATTTTTCTTTGTTATTTGTTATATAAGTTTTTAAGATATTTCCTTTAGATTCGATTTTTCTTTTCATATTGTTTATTTGTTTTTGGTATACTTGTAATGCTATGTCTCTTTCAGCTTTTGCTTCATCAGCTTTAGAACCTTTACTACCTGGTTTTATGTTATTAGTTTCTGCAAGTAATTCTTCTAAAAGAGCTACTTTTGCTTTATCTTTATCGATAGTTAAAAGACCTTTTAAAGAAATATCGTCTTTAGCAGATTCTTCTATTTTATTTAAAATATTAAGTGTAAGAGCAGGTTTGTTTTTATCTTCTTGAAGTGTTGGAAGAGTTTTTTCTGCATCTGCAATTAGGTGTTCTCTTACAACTTTTTTAAACTCATTATTTGTATTAAGATCTTCTAGATAACTATCTAAACTTGAAGAAGCTTCTTCTATTTGCTCTTTTGTTCTGTATAAAGAATTATTTTTTAAAGCATTTATTTCATCTTTAATTTGATTAATTTGTGTATCTATATCTGCTTGTTTTGAAGATATATCTTCTTCCATAAAAAAAGCATTAAAAATAGAAAGATTTGCTTTTTTTGCTTGTAAAGAATTAATTTGTTGTTCGTAATTTTCTATAGTTTCTCTAAGATTCATGATTTCATCTAAGTGTGTTTTTATATCTTGAAATGCTACTTTTTTTTCTGAATATTCATTGCTAATTTCTGAAAATTCTCTTGCCATATTATTTGCCTCCTATATGAGGCTTCACCATCCTCTCTAAATATTTTATTTTGATAAAATATCATCACATTTTTTTATTAATTCGTCTATTTCTAAAGAAAGCTGACTTAACTCTAATTTATAATCTGCTAATTCTTTAGGAGACAAATTTTTTAATTCTTCTTTAGTTGGTAATTTTTTTTCTTCCATAATTATGTCTATCTTAGAATAAAACCAAGATATCCTCCTCTCTTTAGTGTTACACACTATGTTTATTATACTAAAAAAGGGAAATAATGTCAATAACTCTTTATGTAAATTTAACGAACAAATGATAGTTATAAATAATGAAAAAAAGTTAAATAAAAAAGATACAACCAAAAAATAATAGAAATAAGATGTAGGAAAATAGGTATAGTAAAACAGTTGAATTGACTAATTTAACATAATGTCGTATAATAGTAAGTATAAAAAAAGTTGGAGGTTATATTATGAACAAAAAGAAACGGTTAATTATTCTCATTATTTTAGTAGTTATTGTGGGAGCAATTTTGTTCTCATCCGGAACTTTGCAGATTCATCCAGGAAAATTAGTTGAATGGTTTTCTGCAGTAGGAACTGGTCTTTGGAGTAAAGCCAAAAGCTTTATCTCTTTAAAAGACATTTTGTTTATTGTAGTCAGCCTTTTGGTTGGTTATAAAATGGGAAGGAGAAGTAAAGCAAGTTAACCGATAGGAGATGCAGACTGCATCTCCTTATCCATTTGTATGAATTGTATTAAGTAAACATAAATATTTACAAATTTTAGAAATTGTGTTATAATTAAAAAGTCAACTACTGTTGAACAAAAATTAAGGAGGAGTATATTCATGTGTACTGAAAAAGAAAACAAACAACAGTCTCCTAAGAAAAAGAGAACTCTCTCTCGGGAAGCAAGAATGACAATTTACAAAATTCTTGTTCCCATTGCAGGAGCAATCGAGCTTCTGTGGAAACTGCTAGTATGGTTGATTGTTATTGCAATCATCGTAGTACTAACAAGGTTAACAGAGGGGAATTGGCAAGAACTTGCTAATATTCTCTTTGGAGAATTAACACTAGCCTCTGTCCTAAGAGATGCATTGTTAGTACTTGTTGGTGGGTTGTTTATCAATTCCATCAAAAAAGCAATTCAAAATTTCAGAAAAAGAGGGGAGTGAACTTAATGAGGGGAAAGCAGATGCTTAAATTGCAGAAAGCTGACCTCTCTTTTTCTTTTTATAAAAGTTAAGAGATTCTAATAAAAAACACTATTAAATATTGACATTACCACATTTTGGTGATAAAATAATTCACGCTAGTGTATTATGCACAAATAGGCAATATATAATATTTTAGGAGGTGAAATTTAAGTGCCAACAATTAATCAATTAGTAAGAAAAGGAAGAAAAACATCAATGACAAAATCAACAGCTCCAGCGTTGCAACATGGTTATAACTCTAAGAAAAATAGAACAACTAACCACAGAGCACCACAAAAAAGAGGAGTTTGTACAGTAGTTAAAACTGTAACACCAAAGAAACCTAACTCAGCTTTAAGAAAAGTTGCCAGAGTTAGACTTTCTAATGGTTATGAAGTAACATCTTATATCCCAGGAATAGGACATAACTTACAAGAACATAGTGTTGTTTTAATAAGAGGAGGAAGAGTAAAAGACCTTCCAGGTGTTAGATATCATATTATTAGAGGAACATTAGATACAGCAGGTGTTAAAGACAGAATGCAAGCTAGATCAAAATATGGAGCAAAAAGACCTAAAAAATAAAATTAGGTAATAAAAACTAGTGCTAATAATTACTAATTTAAGGTACTTAAATTTAGAATATATAGCACTATACGGAAAAGAAAGACTTTTCAGAGTACCTAGATACTAAATTAGTATCAGAATAAAAATAAGGAGGGAAGAATAGTGCCAAGAAAAGGATATATAGCAAAAAGAGAAGTTTTACCAGATCCAATGTATAACAGTAAAGTTGTTACAAAATTAGTAAACAACATAATGTTAGATGGTAAAAAATCAGTTGCTCAAAAAATAGTTTATGGTGCATTTGACATTATAAAAGAAAAAGAGCAAAGAGATCCACTAGAAGTTTTTGAAGAAGCGCTAAACAACATTATGCCAGTTCTTGAAGTTAAAGCTAGAAGAGTTGGTGGAGCTACATACCAAGTTCCATTAGAAATTAGACCAGAAAGAAGACAAACATTAGGTTTAAGATGGTTAGTAAGATATGCAAGAACAAGACATGAAAAAACAATGGCTGAAAAATTAGCCGGAGAAATTATAGATGCTATAAACGGAAACGGTGGAGCATTCAAGAAGAAAGAAGATACACATAGAATGGCAGAAGCTAACAAAGCATTTGCACATTACAAATGGTAATATAAAAAGTAATAAACCCTGAGAGGAGGAAATAAAGTTGGCAGGAAGAGAATATCCATTAGAAAGAACAAGAAATATAGGAATTATGGCTCATATTGATGCTGGTAAAACAACAACAACAGAGAGAATACTTTTCTATACAGGTAAAGTTCATAAAATAGGTGAAACTCACGAAGGTGCAGCTACTATGGACTGGATGGAACAAGAACAAGAAAGAGGTATAACAATTACATCTGCTGCTACAACTTGTTTCTGGAATAATAATAGAATAAATATTATAGATACACCAGGACACGTTGACTTTACAGTAGAAGTTCAAAGATCTTTAAGAGTTCTTGACGGTGCAGTTACAGTACTTGCAGCTAAAGGTGGAGTTCAACCACAAACAGAAACTGTTTGGAGACAAGCTGACAAATATCAAGTACCAAGAATGGTATATGTAAACAAAATGGACATCACAGGAGCAAACTTTATGCTATGTGTTGATCAATTAAAAAATAGATTAAAAGCAAATGCTGTACCAATCCAATTACCAATTGGAGCAGAAGATCAATTTAAAGGTATAGTAGACCTAATTAACATGAAAGCTTTTATTCATAAAGACGATTTAGGAAAAGAAATTGAAGAAATAGAAATTCCTGAAGACATGAAAGAATTAGCACAAGAATATCATGACAAAATGATAGAATCTGTTGCTGAACAAGATGAAGAATTAATGATGAAATATTTAGATGGTGAAGAACTAACAATGGAAGAAATCAAAAAAGGTTTACGTGCAGGAACAATTGCAAACACAATAGTTCCAGTAACATGTGGTTCTTCATACAAAAACAAAGGTGTTCAAGAATTATTAAATGCAATAGTTGACTATATGCCATCACCATTAGATATTCCACATATTAAAGGTGTTGACGAAGATGGTAACGAAGTAGAAAGAAAAACTTCAGATAAAGAACCATTTGCAGCTTTAGCATTTAAAATTGCTACAGACCCATTTGTTGGAAAATTATGTTTCTTTAGAGTTTATTCAGGAGTTTTAGAATCTGGTTCAACAGTTTTAAACTCTAATAAAGGTAAAAAAGAAAGAATCGGAAGAATATTACAAATGCACTCTAATCACAGAGAAGATATAGATAAAGTATATGCAGGAGATATAGCTGCAGCTGTAGGACTAAAAGAAGTTACAACAGGAGATACTTTATGCGATATGAGTAATCCTGTTATATTAGAGTCTATGGAATTCCCAGAGCCAGTTATTGATATTGCTATCGAACCAAAAGATAAGGTTGCTCAAGAAAAAATGGGTATAGCATTAGCAAAACTAGCTGAAGAAGATCCAACATTCAAAACATATACAAACCATGAAACTGGACAAACAATTATTGCTGGTATGGGTGAATTACACCTAGATATCATCGTTGACAGATTAAAAAGAGAATTTAAAGTTGAATGTAATGTAGGTAAACCACAAGTTGCTTACAAAGAAACAATCAAAAAGAATGTTAGAGTTCAAGGTAAATTCATTCGTCAATCTGGTGGACGTGGACAATATGGTGATGTTTGGTTAGAAATGGAACCATTAGAGCCAGGTAAAGGAATAGAATTCGAAAGCAAAATCGTTGGTGGAGCTGTTCCTAAAGAATATATTAAACCAATCGAACAAGGATTAAGAGAAGCAGCAGAAGGTGGTTACTTAGCTGGTTACCCAGTTATAGACTTTAAAGCTACATTAGTAGATGGTTCATACCACGAAGTTGACTCTTCAGAAATGGCTTTCAAAATTGCATCATCAATGGCATTCAAAGAAGGATGTAAACAATCTGGTGTTGTTATTCTAGAACCTATTATGAAAGTAGAAATAACAGTTCCAGAAGAATACATGGGAGATGTTATTGGAGATGTAAACTCTAGACGTGGAAGAATGGAAGGTATGGATGGAAGCGATGGAATGCAAGAAATTCACTCATTTATTCCATTATCTGAAATGTTTGGATATGCTACAGACTTACGTTCAAAAACACAAGGTAGAGGAACATACTCTATGGAACCATCACACTATGAAGAAGTTCCAAAATCAGTTTTAGAACAAATTGTAGCTTCAAGAGGAAAGAAAAGCGAATAATATTTAGCAATGTACTTGATTTTTTACAGATTATAGTATACAATGAATTTCGTAAAATAAATGCGTCAAAAACAAAATAAAATATAGAGATTAAAATCTCAAAAATTTAAAGGAGGAATAAAAATGGCTAAAGAAAAATTTGTTAGATCAAAGCCACACGTTAACATTGGTACAATCGGACACGTTGACCATGGTAAAACAACAACAACAGCAGCTATTACAAAATATTTATCATTAATGGGAAGAGCTAACTTCGAAGCATATGATGAAATCGATAGAGCTCCAGAAGAAAGAGAAAGAGGAATCACAATTAACACAGCTCACGTTGAGTATGAAACAGAAACAAGACACTATGCACACGTTGACTGCCCAGGACACGCAGACTACGTTAAAAACATGATTACAGGTGCAGCACAAATGGATGGTGCTATATTAGTTGTTTCAGCAGCTGATGGACCAATGCCTCAAACAAGAGAACACATCTTACTTGCAAGACAAGTTGGTGTTAAATACATCGTTGTTTACTTAAACAAATGTGATATGGTAGACGACCCAGAATTATTAGACTTAGTAGAAATGGAAGTTAGAGACTTATTAACAGAATATGGTTTCCCAGGAGACGATATTCCAGTAGTAAAAGGATCTTCTTTAAAAGTATTAGAATGTACTTCTAAAGATCCAGAAGACGCTACATATGCTCCAATTAAAGAATTAATGGATGCTGTAGATAGTTATATCCCAACACCAGAAAGACCAGTAGACCAACCATTCTTAATGCCTATAGAAGATATATTCTCTATAACAGGTAGAGGAACAGTTGCTACAGGTAGAGTAGAAAGAGGAGAAGTTAAAGTTTCTGACGAAGTTGAAATCGTAGGATTATCTGACGAAAAGAAAAAATCAGTTGTTACTGGTGTAGAAATGTTCAGAAAATTATTAGACCAAGCAGAAGCTGGAGATAACATTGGTGTTCTTTTAAGAGGTGTTCAAAGAACAGATATCGAAAGAGGACAAGTATTATCTAAACCAGGATCAATACATCCACATACAAAATTCTCTGCACAAGTATACGTATTAACTAAAGAAGAAGGTGGAAGACATACACCATTCTTTAACGGATACAGACCACAATTCTATTTCAGAACAACAGACGTTACAGGTGTTATCGAATTACCTGCTGGAACAGAAATGGTTATGCCAGGAGACAACATCGATATGGAAATCGAATTAATTACACCAATCGCTATGGAAGAAGGATTAAGATTCGCTATTCGTGAAGGTGGAAGAACAGTTGGTTCAGGTGTTGTTGCTAAAATAGCTGAATAATATTAATAATATATGGGGGTACATCTTTAAAAGATGTACTTCTTTTTTTATAGTATGAAACTTCCTTAATGGAAGAAGTTTCTGTACTATTTGGTCAGAAAGTATTGCTTTTTTAGGTAAGAAATAATAAAATAAATAAGTCAAAATTTACTAATTGGAGGAAATAAAAATGATTATACTGCTAGATGCAATGGGTGGAGATAATGCACCAGATGCCAATATAAAAGGAGCTGTAAAGGCAGTTAAAGAAGTAAGCAACTCAACAGAAATATTATTAATAGGAAAAGAAGATGTTATTAATAGTAGAGTAAAAGAATTATATAATAAAGAGAAACTATCAGATATTTCTCCAAGATTAAAAATATATAATGCAACAGAAACAATAGAAATGGAAGATACACCTACAATGGCAATAAAACATAAAAAAGATTCTTCTATGGTTGTAGGATTTAATCTATTAAAAGAAGGTAAGGGAGATGTATTTATTTCTGCAGGAAATTCAGGAGCTTTATTAACAGGGGCAACATTACTTGTAGGAAGAATAAAAGGAATAGATAGACCCGCATTAGCAGGAATACTTCCAGCATATAAAAGCCAATTACTATTAATGGATTGTGGATCTAATACAAACTGTAAGCCAATAAATTTATTACAATTTGCGCAAATGGCATCTATATATTTAAAAAATACATTTGGAATAGAAAAACCAGCAATAGGACTTTTAAATATAGGAACAGAAGAAACAAAAGGGAATGAATTAACAAAATCATCATATGAATTATTAAAAGAGAAATCACCAGAACTTGGAATAAATTTTATTGGAAATATAGAAGGCAGAGATGCTTTTTCTGGTAAAGTTAATGCAGTTGTAACAGATGGCTTTACAGGAAATATTTTCTTAAAAACAACAGAAGGACTTGGTAAATTAGTAAAGGTTTCATTATCAGATAGTTTAAAACGCAATATTTTATCAAAGATAGGAAGCATACCATGTTTACCTGCAATAAATAGATTTGCAAAGACTATGGACTATAAAATATATGGTGGAGCTTTATTCTTAGGAGTAAAAAAACCTGTTGTTAAAGCACATGGAAGTAGTGACGAGAAATTGTTTGAATATACAATAATTCAAGCAGAAAAATTTGTACAAAATAGGGCAGTAGAAAAGATGACAGAAGAATTTTTAAAGCAAAAGGAAAATAATGCTTGACATTTTTAATACAATATATTATTGTTTAGTCAGTAATAAAAAAATATGTGAGAGGAGGTGTACATAGTTAAATGAACCAAGAAGAAATATTTGAAAAAGTAAAGAAAATAATAGTTGAACAATTAGGAGTTGCAGAAACATCTGTAACAATGGAAGCATCTTTCATAGATGACTTAGGAGCAGATTCTTTAGATATAGTAGAATTAATTATGGCATTGGAGGAAGAATTCGATATGGAAATTCCAGATGAAGATGCTGAAAAAATCGTTACAGTTAGCGACGTAGTAGACTATATAAAAGATAATGCATAATTGAACATATTAAAATATAAAAGGCGAATGCAAAATTTTCTATTAGCAAATATTAGAAAATTTCGTATTCGCTTTTTATTTAGTAAAAAATTATTGTGTGCCTTATATTTTCTTATAATTTATATTTGTTAGAAAATTTTAGATATGCTTATTTGTAATAAAAAATAAATATAATTGTAATGCTAATGTTATGTACTATAATACACAAAAAATATATAATATATACAAAATATTATGTAAAAGGGTGATTTTATGCAAGAAAAATTAGGGAAAATTGTACATAATGGAGAGATATATGATTTAGATGATATAAGTAGTATAGATAAATTAGAAAAGCTATTAGCAAAATTGGATCAAGAAGAAAAAGAGATAAAAAGAGAAATAGAAGATACAATAAAAAGTGATTTAGAAGAAAGATAATAAGGGGGATGTACAATGAGTGAAAGAAAAGATGTAACAGAGCCAAAACAAAAAAATATTGCTCAATTATTAATAAAATTAGCAACTATACAAGCTCAAACTAAATTAGTAAAAGCTGCTTTATTTAGAAATAGACAAAAGGATGCTATTAAAAAAAGAATGAACGAATTTAAAGAATATGCTGAAGGAGAAGCAGAAAAATATTCTCAAAATATAGAAGATGCTAATAAAGCTATAGAAGAATATAAGAATGCTGTAGAAGAAGCCATGAATGAATACGAAAAATGTTATTTAGAGACTATGGAAGAACAAGATTCTTGGCAACAAATGGATATAGATACAGTATGCGAGATGAAAGAAATTTCTTCTAAGATAAAAGAAACAATGAAGACACCAGAATACATGGAATGGAAACAAAATGTAAAAGCAAAAGAAAAAGAAATAAAACAAAATGCAGGTGATCCAGAAAAATTAACAGCTTTAGCAGAAGAATTAAAAACATTACAAAGTCAGGACCCAACAGCAAAAGATAGAAAGAATCTAGAATCTAAAGAAGAGATGAAAAAAGATTTAACAGAAATAATTAATGAATATGATATAAGACTAGAGGAGTTAGCATCAAAACGAGATGAAAAGTTAAATGATTTATTAGAAAATAAAGAAACTTCATTAGCAAAAATACAAAAGCAAAGTTTATGGCAAAAAATTGTGGCAAGATTTACACCTAAGGCAAAGAACTTTAAACATAATGTTGTAGATAAAATTGCAGAGAAAGCAGTTAATATAAAAGAAAATAAAATAGAGCCAATAAAAGAAGAATTATCAGAGAAGAGAAAAGAGTATACAGAGAAAGCTCGTGATTTTTCAGTAAAAGTAGGAAAAGGAATTGTTAATGCACCACAAAATATAGAAAAGGGAGTAAAGAGAATAGTAGATTATGGAAGAGAGCAAAAGAAATTAACAATTGAAAAATTAAAAAATACTGACAGAAATATAAAAGAAAGTTTACAAACAAAGATACAAGAAAAAAGTGAAAATTTAGACTTATTAAATGAAGGAAGATAATAGAAAGCGAATGTTATAAAATTAACATTCGCTGTATTTTTTTCTTACTTACTTGCAAAAACTATAAAATGTTATATAATATAAACATCTTAGGGGGTAAATTATGTTACAAGAATTTGAAAACAATATAGGATATATATTTAAAGATAAAAGCTTATTAAAAACAGCACTAACACATACATCATATGCCTACGAAAAGAAGGTTACTAGCAACGAAAAATTAGAATTTTTAGGTGATAGTATATTAGAATTTATATCTAGCAACTTTTTATACGAAAACTATAGTAAGTTAAATGAAGGTGAGATGACAAAAGTTAGAGCCAGCGTAGTTTGTGAAAAGAGTTTATACAAAATAGCTACAAAGCATAATTTTGGTAAGTTTTTATATTTAGGAAGAAGTGAAATATCAAATAATGGTAATAAAAATGAAGCCATATTAGCAGATAGTGTAGAAGCCATTATTGCAGCAATATTTCTAGATGGAGGATTAGAACCAGCAAAAGAATTTATAATTAGCAATTTAGCAGAAGAAATAAAAATAGCAAGCCAAAATGTAGGATTAAAAGATTATAAAACAGTTTTACAAGAAAAATTGCAACATAAAGGAAATGTAAATATAGAATATAATATCTTAAAAGAAACTGGTCCGGACCATAATAAAATATTTGAAGCAGAGGTTAGATGCAATGGAAAACAATTAGCTACAGGAAAGGGAACATCAAAAAAATCAGCAGAAATGGAAGCTGCTAAGAAAGCTATGGAGCAGATATAATATTGGAGGAAAAGATGAAAGAAAAAGTATATATTCCGATAGAAATAGATAGTATAAAAAATAATGATGAAATAATTAAGAAAATGGAAAATAATGTGCATGCTAAGAAGATTTTGCAAATAAAGAATAAAGATTTTACAAGTATTAATATAGAAAAGCAAAAGGAAATACTTACAGAATTAAATAAGCTAATAAAAGAATATAAGATATTTGGAATAAAAATAACATCTGACCCAGACAGCATAGATAAAAATAATTTGAAACTTTTAAAAAAATATAAAGTAAAAGAAATAGAGCTAAATATAGAATCTTCAAATGATTATATATTAAAAAATATTGGGGCAGATTATGATTTCGAAACAATAAAAAAAGTAGCAAATATTATAAAGCATTATTGGATATCTGTAAGTGCTAAAATAACAATAGGACTTCCAGAAAGTACATTAGTAGATGACTTAAATACTATAAAAAAAGTTATGAAGTTAAAGCCAATGGAAATATCATTAATTCCATGCAATTTAGATTATAATAGAAATGTTAAAAATTTATATGAAAAAGAAGAATTCATACCATTATCTAAAGTTCAATTAGTAGAAAGAATAAAAGAGATTATAGAATTATTAAAATTATATAAAGTAGAAAGAATATCTATTGGAGAAGATAAACAATATATAGAAGAAATGCCTATAAGTCAATTTAGAAGATTAGTTGCTACTGAGGTTTGGTATGAAAAAATAATAGAGATGATAAAATCATATAATGTAAAAGTAAAAGAAGTAGATATAGAAGTAAATAAAGAAGATGCAGATGATGTTAAAGGACTAAATAATAAGAATTTAGAACAATTAGAAGAAGTATATGATGTCAAGCTAAATGTCATTGTAAATAATAAAATGAAGAGATTTGATTATAAAATGAAGATATTAAAAACATATACAGACTTTTTAGAAGAAAATGATAATTAGAATAAATTTGCCTATATTACAAATAATTGTAATATAGGTGATTTTTATGATAAAAAGTTATTTTAAGAATATGATTATTATAATATTAGGATGTCTAATTATGGCGATAGGAACATCTGTCTTTTTACTACCAAATAAATTTTCTACAGGTGGAGTAACTGGAATAGCTACAATTTTATATTATTTATTTAAGATTCCATTAGGAACTATTAATATTATAATAAATATTCCGATATTAATTTTTACATTTTATAGATTAGGAAAAAGGATACTAGCAAATTCTATTATTGGCGCAGTGTTATATTCGATATTTATAGACCTATTAGATAAGATACCCATACTAACAACAGATGAGTTCTTGTCTAGCTTATATGGAGGTATATTTTTAGGAATTGGAACAGGACTAGTTTTAAATGCTAATGCAAGTACTGGGGGGACAGAATTAATTAGCAACATAATTAAAACATATAATTTTAATATTAAAACTAGTACACTTATCATGGCAATAGATTCTGCTATTGTACTATTAAATGTAATTATTTTTAAAGAAATAGAAATTGGATTATACTCAGCAATAGCGATTATCATAATGGGAAAGGTAATTGACATCATTGTAGAAGGAACAAATTTTTCAAAATTAATATTTATTATATCAAAGAAAAATGATACAATATCTAAAGAGATTGGTAATATTATAAAAAGAGGAACAACAGGACTATATGGTAAAGGAATGTTTAAAGATGAAGATAGATTAATTTTAATGTGTGCCACTGGAAGAGGAGATATATTAAAGATAAAACAAATTGTAAAAAGGAATGATAAAGAAGCTTTTATAATTATAGCAAATGCAAGAGAAGTTTTAGGAAAAGGATTTAAATAGGAGGTATATATGAAATATCAAGAATTTTTATTGGAACATTATAATTCTTTTAACTTAAAAGATATATTTGAATGTGGACAATGCTTTAGATGGAATGAGGAAGATGATGGAAGCTATACAGGAGTATTTTCTAATAATGTAATAAATGTAAAGAAAGTAGATAATGGTATATTTTTTAAAGGTATGTGCGAGGATGATATTGTTAATACAGTAATAGATTATTTTGATTTAGAAAGAGATTATGAACAAATAAAAAGCATTTTGTCAAAAGTAGATAAGAACATGGAAGAAAGTATAAAATATGGAGAAGGAATTAGAATATTAAATCAGGATCTATGGGAAACTATTATTTCGTTTATAATTTCTGCTAATAATAATATCCCACGAATTAAAGGAATTATAGAACGTTTATCTAAAAAATATGGTAGTAAAATAGAGTTTAATAATAAAGAATATTATACTTTCCCAAGACCAGAAGAGTTAAAAGATGTTTCGGTAGAGGAATATAGGGATTTAGGATTAGGGTTTAGAGATATTAGGTTATATGAAACAACTAATATGATTTTAAACAAAGAAATTGATATTTCAAACTTGCATAAAATAAAAGATACTAACAAAGTAAGAGAGGAGCTTTTAAAACTTTCTGGAGTAGGGCCTAAAGTTGCAGATTGCATTTTACTATTTTCTACGTTAAAAAGATTTGATGTTTTTCCAATAGATGTATGGGTAAGAAGAGTAATGAATGATTTATATATTCACAAAGAAGATGAAAAAAATGTAGATAAAAAAGAAATATTAAATTTGGCACAAGAAAAGTTTGGCAATTTAGAGGGAATAGCACAACAATATTTATTTTATTGGAGAAGAGAACTAGGATAAGTTCTCTTTTTTGTATGCTAGGGAAGTTCTACTAATAGGAGAACTTTCTGTACTAGAGAATTATGGTTTATACTAGAGTGTCTTAGAACTTACTTTTGTCAGCAAATCTTAAATATGTGTGTAATATAGTTAGTAAAAGGAAGAAAAAAGTCGAAAAATGGAGAAAAAAAGGGATAAACTAAAATAATAGGACAAAATAAAGAAATAGTATTTACAAATAGTAAAATTTGTGGTATATATAATACAGATTTATTCTAAATCGTTTTTTATCAATAACTAATTTCAAAATAATTTATAATCTTAATAAAACCCTTAGTAAAAAAGTTAATAAAATTTAGGAGGTGGTGTGCTTTTTCCTGTAAATAAATAAACTCCAATTTATTATACATGTCTATTTTACGATTTAGAATAAATCTATAATTTTAAATAGGAGAATAAAATTGTTATCAATAGTAAATACAATTGCACTAAATGGTATAGAAGGTACAATAGTAGAAGCACAAGTGGATTTGTCAGCAGGAATACCACATTGGGATATGGTAGGAATGTTAGGTACAAGCATAAAAGAATCTAAAGAAAGAATAAGTGTTGCAATTAAAAATAGTGGGATAAAATTAGTTGGGAAAAAGATAAGCGTAAACTTAGCACCAGCAGAAATAAGAAAAGAAGGGTCATCTTTCGATTTAGCAATAGCAGTTGGAATACTTATTAATTTAGGAATAATAAAAAAAGACGTAACTAAATCTTCCATTTTTATAGGAGAAATATCATATAATGGAAATATAAATTATACAAAGGGAATATTACCTATGTGCTTAACTGCTAAGAAAAATAAATTTAAAAGAGTATATATACCAAATTCAAATATAAAAGAAGCTAAGCTAGTAGAAAGTTTAGAAATTGTTGGTGTTAATTCATTAAAAGATTTAATCATAAAAATTAATTCTAATTTTCCAGTAGAAAAAAATATTAGTAAAATAGAAGAATGTTCAGAAGAATACGGTATGGATTTTTCAGAAATATATGGTCAAGAGAAGGCTAAAAGAGCACTCGAAATTGTGGCTGCAGGAAATCATAATTGTATATTAATAGGCGAACCAGGTGTAGGTAAAACTATGCTTGCCAAAAGGTTAATAACAATATTTCCAAAACTTAATTACGATGAAATTTTAGAAATAACTAAAGTTAATAGTATATTAGGTTTTATAAAAGATGATGAAATTATAAATAAAAGACCATTTGTAGAAGTAAATCCTAATATTACTCTTGCATCTTTTATAGGTGGAGGTAGAAATCCGTTGCCAGGTGCAATAACATTAGCAAATTTAGGAATACTTTTTATGGATGAATTTGCTGAATTTGATAGTAGAAAATTAGAAATGTTAAGAACAATTTTAGATTTGCATACTATTAAGTTAGATAGAGTTAAAAGCTCTGTAAAATATCCTTGTAAATTTATTTTAATAGCTGCAATGAACCCATGTCCATGTGGATATTTTGGAAGTAAAGATAAAGAATGTACTTGTTCGGAAAGTAAAAGAAAAAAATATTTGTCTAAAATAAGTGGACCTATCATAGATAGAATAGATATTCAGCTAAATGTTTCTAATATTAAGTATTCTGAAATAGATACTAATACAAAAATAGAAAAAAGTGAAGATATTAGGAAAAGAGTAGAATCAGCTAGGAGAATTCAAGAAGAGAGATTTAAAAACGAACTAATAAAAACAAACTCGGAAATGAGTTCTAAACAAATAAATGAACATTGCATATTGGATATAGAAGGTAAAAAATTATTAGAAAGATTATATGCTAAATATAGTTTTAACATAAGAACATATAATAATATATTAAAAATTTCCAGAACGATTGCAGATTTAGATAATAAAGAAAAAATAGATATCTCTTGTATTGCAGAAGCAGTGCAATATAAAGTGAATAATAAATTATATAAAAAGGAAGTGTGAAAGATAATAACAATAAGTTATAAGGATATTAATTATCCAAAAGAATTGTTAAAGATAAAATCATATCCGAAAAAATTATATATTGAAGGAAATATAAATTTGCTAAACAAGCCAATTATAGCAATTGTCGGATCAAGAAATTGTAGTACATATGGTTTCGAACAAGCAAAAAAATTTGCAGGTCTATTATCTAAAAATGGAATATGTGTAATAAGCGGATTAGCAATAGGTATAGATTCTATATCACATATTTCTGCTATGCAGAATATAGGAAGAACTATAGCTGTGTTAGGTTCAGGGTTTAATAATATATATCCAAAAGAAAATAAAGAATTATTTAATAAAATATTAGAAAATGATGGTTGCGTAATTTCTGAATACGATCCCAAAACAGTAGCTGATACAAAGAATTTTCCCAGAAGAAATGAAATAATAAGTATGCTATCTTTAGGTGTTCTAGTGGTAGAGGCAGGATATAGGAGTGGAAGCACTATTACAGCTAATAGAGCTTTTAAACAAGGTAAAAAGGTATTTGCTATTCCAAGTAATATAGATAGCAAATTAGGAATTGGCACAAATAAACTTATACAGAAAGGAGCAAAACTGGTAACTAATGTACAAGATATTTTAAATGAAATAAATATATATACTTGTAAAGATATAGAGCAAGACTGGAAATATGAAATTAAAAATGTACCAGTCAAATATAAAGAGGTATATAATATTATTGGAAATATGCCAGTAGATATTAATACAATATCTAGAAAACTAGAACTTCCCATACAAGAAGTAAGTGAACAATTAACAATGCTAGAATTAAATGAGTATATTAGAGCATTACCAGGAGATATGTTTGTAAAAGTATGAACAAATTAGGAAAAAAGGGAGAAGATACAGCAGTTAAATATTTAGAAAAGATGAATTATAAAATATTAAAAAGGAATTATAAAAATAGAAAAGGTGAAATAGATATAATTGCATATTATAATGGCATTATAGCTATTATAGAAGTTAAAACAAGGAGTAATAATAAATTTGGATATCCAATAGATGCAGTAAACGGAATTAAAGTAAATAGAATAAAGGAATGTACAAAATACTATTTATATAAAGAAAAAGTAAAGTTTTCTGCAATTAGGTTTGACGTAATAGAAATTTATAAAATAAAAGAGCAATATGTAGTAAACCATATAAAAAATGCATTTTAAAAGATTTGACAAAATTTGCAAAACATATTAAAGTTATATAAGTGTAAAGAAGTTTAGTAATGTATTTCTTAAGTAAGAAAGGAGTAAAACTATGAAAGAATTTTATCATAGCATACAGAAGAATAAATGTGGTAAAGAAGGTGAATTCGTTAAGTTTAGTGTATATATTAATATGAATATATATGGCTGGATTAACGAGGTAAAGTTACGGTTAAAAGGATATGAAAAAAGAGAAATAGTTCTAAATTACAAAAATAAAGATGACAAATATGCTTATTTTGAAACAGAGCTATTTATGTGTACAAGAGCTATTTATAAGTACAAATTTTCTTTTATATCTGAAAAAGAAAAATATAAGGAAACGAAAGAATTTAAAATGTCGGTTGGATTTTATGTACCAGATTGGGCAAAAGGTGCTGCAATGTATCAAATTTTTATTGATAGATTCTATAGGGATACTAGCGTAAAAATAGAAGAGTTTGGAAAACGTAAAATTCATAAAAACTGGAATGATGCACCAATTTTAGGACCGGATGAAAATGGGGAATGGAATACAGATTCCTTTGGAGGAAATTTCAATGGAATTAAGAAAAAATTGGATTATATCAAATCGTTAGGAACAGATATAATTTATTTAAGCCCAATCTCACAAAGCTCATCAAATCATAAATACGATGGTGAGGACTTAGAAGAAATTGATCCTTATTTTGGAGGAAAAGAAGATTTTAAAAGTTTGTGTGATGAAATTCACAAACAAGATATGAAAGTAATGGTAGATGTAGTATTTAATCATGTGGGCAAAGATAGTAAGTATTTCAATGAAGGAAAACTTTACAATGAAATAGGAGCTTGTCAAAGTGAGGAATCTAAATATTTTCCGTTTTTTAAAACCACAGTAGAAAATGGGAAAATTGTATTTTCCTATTGGTGGGGTATAAAAGATTTAGTTGTTTGCAACAAAGAGTCAAAAGAATGGCAAGAATATATATGTGGAAAAGGAGGAATTATAGATCAGCTTTTTGCATATGGAATAGATGCCATTAGAATAGACGTTGCAGACGAATTACCAGATGATTTTATTACTCTTATGAGGGAAGCATGCCATAGATGCAAAGAAGATTCTTTTATATTGGGAGAAATATGGAAAAAACCTGTAAACCAAGGTAGAGGATATCTTGAAAATGGAACGGGTGTAGATTCAATAATGAACTATTATTTTGTATCTGCATTAATTGATTATTTGAAATACCAAAATAGTCAGAACCTTTATAACAAGATTTTGGAAATATTTAACGAATATCCCGAAGATACGATATTAACAGCAATGAATTTTACATCTACACATGATATTAGCCGAGGAGCAAATATTTTTTCACCAGATGTTATATTTAAAGACCCGCAAGATCTATCAAGGGAATGGGCATGGTCTTTAAAAACAAAATATGAAATGGATAAAAATTGGCAATCTGAATATGAGTTATCAGAAGAGTCAAAGGAATATGCTAAAAAGATTTTAAAACTATATATTTTCATTTTAGCATTTTGGCCAGGGATTATTTCTATTTTTTATGGTGATGAAGTAGGAATATGTGGTGCAGGAAATCTTGCTAACAGAAAAACTTTTCCATGGGATAATATGGATAAAGACATGCTGTTTTATGTTCAAAAAGTACTAAAAACACGTAAAGAATATGATTTTTTGCGAATAGCTTCATATCCGGAAATTTTGGAACTTACAGAAGATAAGTTTATGTTCAAAAGAAAAAATAAGCAAAACGAAATTCTCGTAATTGTAAATAATGGTTATACAGATATTAAAGTAGAAGAAACTGGTTCTGTAATATTAAGTTACAATTATGATAGTTCAAAAAACGTAATTCACTCGAAAGGTGCAATTGCATTAGTAACTTTATAACTTCTTATACACCAAAAAACAGTTGCAAAGTTTTAAACTTTGCAACTGTTTTGCAGTTTATCATTATAAAATTATACTATTTTTAGATTTATATATTTTAAACAAAATAATTTATTAATGTGATAAAGAATTAACAGAATTAGCTGTTAAGTTTCTTACAGGAGCCATTAAAACCTTTCCTGTACCTCTGTACACATTTACAAATCCTTCACCTGAAACAGCAGATCCTATTAAACTCTTTGTTGATTTTTCAACAGTAAAGCTAAGATCTTTTGACCAAGCAATTGCAAAATTACCATCTATTCTTAAAACGTCATTTTGCAATTCAATTTCTACTAATTCCTCTCTTGGAACAGGTGATTCTAAGGCAACGAATCCGTTACCAGAAAGGCTTAAATTGAATAGACCTTCATTTCCTAGAACTGCTGAAGATAAGTTATTACGCATAACAACATTTTGTTTTATATTAGATTCACATGCTAAGAATAAACCGTCATCTAAGACTATTCCACCATCCCAATTAGATAAATCTTCTAATAAAATGTGTTTATATGTAGGTTCTAGAACTAAAGTTCCTGTTCCTCTATATTTTGGCTTTACAGCACTTTCTTTTGTAACGCTTCCTTTAATTGCTTTACCGAAAAAGTCACCAACACCTTTAACGTCTGCAACAGCTTCAACATTTCCAACAGACCATTGCATGCTACCAGAACTTATAGTATATTCGTTATTTTCTAAATTTATAAGAAGTTGTCTTTTTCTTACATTCATTCTTGAACAATAATAAGCTGTTATAGCTGTTGAAGGCATTACACTTAAATCACTCATATATTCTATAACCTTCATTCCAGCTTTTATATCTGCTACACGAATATCGTCATTATCTTGTAAATTATTAATTCTATACATAATATTACCCCTTTCGAATTTATTAAAATGATTATATAAATAAAAGAATAAAAATGTCAATAAAATTTTATGAGATAAATAAAAAACACAGAAGTATAAAACTTCTGTGTTTGTATATAAGCGCTCTTTCTATCTTTTTGAGAATTGAGGAGCTTTTCTTGCTTTTTTAAGACCGTATTTTTTTCTTTCTTTCATACGAGGATCTCTTGTTAAGAATCCGTTTGATTTTAAAGCTGGTCTGTATTCTGAGTTAGCTTCATTTAAAGCTCTTGCTAACCCATGTCTGATAGCTCCCGCTTGACCTGTAAATCCACCACCTTGAACTTTACAAATAACATCGAATTTGTCTAATGTATTTGTTACGTTTAAAGGTTGTTTTACAATATATTTTAAAGTTTCTAAACCAAAATATTCATCTAAATTTTTTCCGTTTACTGTTATATTTCCTTTTCCTTCAACTAATCTAACTCTAGCTATTGCATTTTTTCTTCTACCTGTTCCATAGAACATTATTTTTTCTCCTGCCTTTGCCATTTAAAAATTCCTCCTTAATCTTTTAAGGGATATACCCTGTAATTATATATTAGAAATTCCACATTTCTGGTTTTTGAGCCATGTTTTCATGTTCATTACCAGCATATACTCTTAATTTCTTTAACATTTTTCTTCCTAATGAATTATGAGGAAGCATTCCTTTTACAGCAATCATCATTGCTTGTTCTGGTTTGTTAGCCATCATAACTCTTGCTGAAGTTTCTTTTAGACCTCCAATGTATCCAGAGTGACGTCTATAAAATTTTTGATCTAATTTTTTTCCTGTAAATGTTGCTTCTGAACAATTTATTATAATTACATGGTCACCAACATCTAAGTTTGGTGTATAAGTTGGTTTGTGTTTTCCTCTTAATAATCTAGCAGCCTCTGTTGCAACTCTACCAACTGGTTTATTTGCTGCATCTAAAATATACCATTTACTTTCGATTTCATTTCCTTTTACACTATATGTAGTATTATTCATGGTAAAATTACCCTCCATTCAAATTTTTAATTTATATAATAAGTTTTAAGTATATAAACTACCGGGGAGAGGCTTATATAATTATTACTTATTTACTATTTTAACTAAATTATAAATTTAGCATAATAATTTTATTACAATAAGGCTAAAAAGTCAAGGCTTTTGGGGAATAAAATAATAAAAACAGGTAAGATTATCCAATAAATAGTTGAATAAATTATGTAAAACGAGTATAATAATTATTATATATGAAGTTGCTAAGGGAGGAATACAGAATGAGAGAAATCTTTGTAAAGAATAATAAAATTCTTTTCAAAAAACATCCAGACCGGGAAGAACTTTCCAAATCCAACTCATCTCTTGAACATATACAACTAGATAAAGATGGCCTAGCCACATATTTAAGTGAAATATGTGAAGGAGATGGAAAATTTGTTACTTTCAGTGCAAAAATATGTGGTAATCAAGCTACATATGATATTGTAATTGAAAAGAAAGATGAATTAACATCTTCTTATAGTGTTCCAAAAGAGGATGTCCCCATTAAAGGAATAGAGAAAACAGAAGAGCTATCTTCTATAAATAAGACTGTAATACACATAAAGAAAGATGCTTTTCTAATGTTTACAGGTAGAAAACTAAAACCAGGGGATTTCTGTTTCGAGAAGATCTTAATTAATGAGGAATTGGTAGAGATGCCTATTAATGTAAAAACTGTGATAAATGGTGCGGGAAACCTGTATCAAATCATTACAGACGAAGATGGAACATGGGGATATAACATCTGAGTAGAGCGCCTTGTAAGGCGCTTCTTTTTATTAAGAAAATAAAACGATATTTTAAGAATTATTCTTAAATTCTAGTTCTGACGTGATATCTAGTGAAAATAAAAAATATTTGCCAAAATTATGTAAAGTATGATATAATTATAATGTAGCACATTAGTTTTAGATTCATAAAAAGAGAAGGGAGAATACTATGAATCGGACAAATATGGGGGTAACTACTCCGAAACAGCAGATCAATCTTATTAACTTAACTAAACCAACAGCAATGGAATATGAGAAATGGTTTGCAAAACACGCCACTTGTTTAGAAGTAAAATCTGCAGATTTTTTGCTATTTGCGGATGAAAGCTTCAAGACACAAAAAAGATATTATAATCTGCCAATTGCAGTTTATGTATCTGAGCTAAAAGATGGCCAGCCAATTTTTAAGTTGTATAAAGGATTGACTACTTTAGAGTTCATTCAGACAGGGCAGATAGGAGATTTAAGTTATGTTATTACCACTAGTGGAAAAATTGGTTATGTAGTTCCAAAAGGTAATAATAATGGTCCAGAACCTGTAGGAATAGGAAAAGAAAAAATGCCTAAGGATAGAAAAGAAGAAATAATCTTAGATGAAGACAACTTCATTATCATATCAGGCTGTAGATTAAAAAGAGGGGACTTTTGCATTTCCAATAATCCTACAACTAAAGAAAAGCTTATAATAAAGCTTAAAGAGTTGATGGGAAAACGGAGAATAAAAACAGTAGAATATGTACTGAAAACAGAGCCTCTTGATGGAATAGTAGAAACTGAACCAGATATGTTTACAGTAAAAGAAGTAAAAACAACGCAAGGAGGAATGCAACGAATTACAACTAAAGATGGCAGAAGGGCAATCAATATTCTGAAAGAGGGTATGCTCATTTAGAAGAAAGAAACAGTCTACTAGCAAATTGCTAATAGACTGTTTCTTTTAATGTAAACAACAGTAACTAATAAATCACATTTTAGTCATTGTAATTTTATGGCAAATACTATATAATTAAACAGCAATAAGGAGAACATAATGGAGAAAAATATATTAATAACAGAAAAGCCTTCTGTAGCCATGCAAATGGCAAAAGCGTTAAAAATAAATACAACTAGAAAAGATGGATATTTAGAAAGTGAAGAATGGGTAATAACTTGGTGTGTAGGTCACTTAGTAACGATGAGTTATCCAGAAAAATATGACGAAAAGTTAAAATTTTGGAGATTGGAAACATTACCATTTATACCAAAAGAATGGAAATATGAAGTGATTCCAAATGTACAAAAACAATTTAATATAATAAAAGAACTTTTAAATAGAGAAGATGTAAAAACAATATATGTAAGCACTGACTCTGGGAGAGAAGGAGAATATATATATAGGTTGGTTGACCAAATGATAGCTCCAAAAGGAAAATTAAAAAAGAGAGTTTGGATAGATTCACAAACAGAAGAAGAAGTTATAAAAGGAATCAAAAATGCAAAAGATTTATCAGAATATGATAGTTTGTCAGATGCAGCCTATTTAAGAGCAAAAGAAGATTATTTAATAGGTATAAATTTTTCAAGACTACTTTCTATTATTTATGGAAGAAGATTAGCAAAAGAAATAAACGAAGAAAAAGCCTCTATTTCTGTTGGAAGAGTAATGACATGCGTACTGGGGATGGTAGTAGAAAGAGAAAGGGAAATAAGAAATTTTGTTAAAACAAAATACTATAAAATTGTAGGAAGATTTGGAAATGAAGAATCTAATTTTGATGCAGAATGGAAAGTAACAGAAAAGTCTAAATTGTACAATTCAAATAAATTATATAATGATAACGGATTTAAAAAATTAGAAGATGCAAAGCAATTTATTTTAGCACTAAAAGAAAAAGAAGCAATTATAAAAGAAGTAAAAAAGAGCAAACAAAAGGAAAATCCACCATTATTATTTAATTTGGCAGAAATTCAAAATGAATGTACAAAAAGATTTAAGATAAAGCCAGATGAAACATTAGAAATTATACAAAATTTATATGAAAACAAGCTAGTAACATACCCAAGAACAGATGCGAGAGTTCTTTCGACTGCGGTTGCAAAAGAAATTACAAAGAATTTAAATGGAATTAGCAAAGGTTTTAAAAATGAAGAAATTCAAAATTTCTTAAGAAAGATGATTAATGAAAAATATTCTACAAACTTAGTAAAAACTAAATATGTAAATGATAGCAAAATAACAGATCACTACGCAATAATTCCAACAGGTCAAGGATATGAAAATTATGATAAATTACCAAAACTTCAAAAAGATATTTACGAATTAATTGTAAAGAGATTTTTGGCAATATTTTATCCACCAGCAGAATATAGCAAAGTTTCTGTAACTATAGATATAGAAAATGAATCTTTTTTTGCAAATGGAAAAGTTTGTACAAAAGAAGGATATTTAGAAATTTTAAAACCTAATAAAACTAAGAATTCTGAGGAAAACGATATAACAATACTAACAACTTTAAAAAAGAATGAAAAAATAGATGTTCAAAATTTCGAAACAAAAGATGCTGAAACGTCTCCACCTTCAAGATACAATTCAGGTTCGATAATACTTGCTATGGAAAATGCAGGAAAATTAATTGAAGATGAAGAACTTAGAGAGCAGATAAAAGGTGCAGGAATAGGTACAAGTGCAACAAGAGCAGAAATAATTAAGAAATTAGAAAAAATAAATTATATAGCAATTAATAGTAAAACTCAGATAATAACGCCTACAAATAAAGGTGAATCAATATATGATATAGTGAATTTTTCTATGCCAGATATGTTAAATCCAAAATTAACAGCAAGCTGGGAAAAGGGGTTAGACTTAGTTGCAAAAAAAGAAATTAAGTCTGAAGAATTTATAATGAAATTAGAAAAATATATAAAATCAAAATTTGATAAATTGGTTATAAAAATGTAAGGAAAAGATAAAATGATAAAAATAGAGAAAGCTAAAGAAGAATTTTGTAAATACAGAAATTTATTTGATAAAGAAAATAAAAATATAGAAAGAAAATTTATACACACAATGAATGTTATGTACTTGTGTGAAGTTATAGCTAAAAACTTAAATTTAAATAAAGAAGAAATATTAAATGTATTACAAGATAAAAATAGAGCAGAAAATGAAATAATATATGATATAATGCTGCAAATAGGAAAAATGAGAGGAGCAGTTATATCTGGTGGAAATGTGGATGATATAAAAACAGCAAATATAATATTAGAAGATTTTAGAAGTGGAAAATTAGGAAGAATAACATTAGAAAAAGTATAAGTATGAAAGCAAAGGAGGTAATAGATGGAAAATATAATAGAGCCAAAAAGAACAGAAGAAGAAGTTAATTTCTTAAATCCTTTAGTTTGGGCATATATTGGTGATAGTGTTTATGAATTATTTATTAGAACAAACTTAGTAAATAATTCAAATGAAAAAGTACATAAATTACATGTAAATGCAGTTAAATTTGTTAAAGCAGCAGGACAAGCTAAAATATTAAAAGCAATAGAGAAAGAATTAACAGAAGAGGAACAAAACATAGTAAGGAGAACAAGGAACACACAAAACCACCATATAGCGAAAAATGCTACACCAGCAGAGTATTCATATGCTACAGCATTTGAAGGACTAATAGGCTATTTATACTTAAACAAAAGAGATGAAAGATTAAAATATATATTAAGCAGAGCTTTAGAGGAAGGAAATAAATAACATGAACGAAGAAAAGAGAAAATATTATTCGAAAATACTTTTTAAAACAATAATATTAGTATTTACTATAGTTTTATTAATTCTTGCATATAAATTAGCAAAATTTTATGTACCATTTATAATAGCTTTTTTAATTGCTACAATGATAGAACCAATAATAAAATTTTTTATGAAAAAATGTAAATTAAAAAGAAAAACATCTGCTACTATTTCTTTAATATTAGTAGTTGTAATAATAGGTTCATTACTTACTGTTTTAATTTCAGCAATTATATCAGAGTCAAAGATATTGTTAAGTAATTTGAACTCATCAATAGATGGAATATATAATTGGGGAATGGGCATTATAAATAATTTTACAAATGGAGAATTTGTTATTCCAGCAGATTGGATTTCAGCAATTCAAGATTCTTTAGGAAGTATATTAGAAGTTGTAAAAAATGCTGTATACAGCTTTGCAACAGGAATAATAAATTTTGCAGGACAAGTGCCAGGAGCTGTTACATATACAGTAATAACAATACTTGCAATAGTATTTATGTGCTATGACAGGGGATATGTAAAAAATCTGTTAAAAGCGCAAATACCTAAAAAATGGCTAGAAAAAGCAAATGATATAATTATAAAATCATTAAATATAATATGGAATTACATAAAAGCAGAAGCCAAACTATCATTACTATGTTTTATTTTAATTTCTATAGGTCTATTTATATTTAATTTATGTGGATTAAATATAGAATATGTTGCAATAATGGCAATACTAATAGGATTTGTAGACTTATTACCATTGTTTGGTGCAGGATTTATTATGGTACCTTGGACAATATTGTTATTAATTCAAGGTAATGTGTCAGCAGGAATTGCAGTATTTGCGTTATGGATAACATGGTCTGTTATAAAACAATTCTTAGAGCCAAAAGTTGTAAGTAAACAAATGGGAATGCACCCAATATTTACATTAATTGGAATGTATACGGGATTTAAATTATTTGGAGTAATTGGTTTATTATTAGGCCCAATAATGTTCTTAGTTATAAGAGAAGTTTTTTCGAACAACGTAAATAAAGGTATATTAAAAGACTTTTTTGAATTAGAATAAAAAGATAAAATATTAGGAGGAAATATAATGAAAAAACCAGAATTATTAGCGCCAGCAGGCTCATACGAAAAAGCCAAAACAGCATTTAGATATGGTGCAGATGCTGTATATTGTGGTACATCATCACTATCTTTAAGAACAAGAGCAGAAATGGATGATTTAGCATTAGCAAAAACAATTGAATATGCACATAGCTTAGGAAAAAGAGTACATGTGGCACTTAATATATTTGCTTGGGATACAAACTATGAAGAAATAAAAAAACAAGCAGAAATGTTACAAGATATGAAAGCAGATGGCATAATTGTTGCAGATGGTGGAGTAGTAGAAACAGTTAAAGAGTATGCACCAAATGTAGATATACATATAAGTACACA
>OIWL01000914.1_pt1 | contig 35575 bp, 24 predicted proteins | sample 1587561 | NCBI WGS metagenome assembly OIWL01 (sample SAMEA3888903, study PRJEB22519) | human gut metagenome | biome: human gut; feature: human-associated habitat; material: faeces | place: Denmark | collected 2010 | reverse complement strand
CCCGAACGATCGTCCGGGCTGTGTTGAAGAAGCAGGAAGCCTCGCCCGATTTGTTACAAATCGGACGGGGAGCAGTCACCGCCCTCCTTTGCGGTCTTTCGCGTAGATGGAGGCGTCCTTGCCTTTCTTAGCACCGTAGATTGAAGCATCCTTCCCTTTGGAGTAAACCGCTGCATCCTTGCCATGCCGGGGCGCTTCGGCGCTTTCGCCGCTCAATTCGTCCTGCCATGCCTTGAGCTTGGCGGGGTTGGTCTCGCCTTCTGCATGCTCGCCCCAGAGCACATGCTTGTCGGCTTCTTGACGAATGGCAGCGCCGCCGCGACTTTCTTCGGTTGCATACACGGAGGGCGTGCGCACGTGAACCGGATCAGCAGTCTGTTCGTAGGGAAGCAGAACGGGATCCTTCGGAGCGGGCGGCGGGGGAACCTCTGCGCAGCCCGTCATCAGTGAAGCGGCTGCGGCAAGCGCAGAAATGAGTGTGATCGGTCGGAGAGTGAACATTGTTTTTCCTTCTTTGTTGAGGGGCGCGAAGACGCGATGCCCCATCAAAAAAGGGTAAAACTTGACCTCTTCAAATCCCCTGTCGTTTTGGCAAAAAACGCCAAAATGAGGCCCGGTCGCCACTCTGCAAACCCCAAAATGCCTCCATTGCCGAATCGTTTTGCTGGGTGTCGCTCGTGGGCTTTTTCTCCTTTGTTCAATCTTTCTTCAAGTCGTCCGACAAGGCCCGTCAAACGGACGTGCCGGACGCCGATCAAGCGCCGAATACACCCGATGCGGAAGAGTCCTTCGAGATGGATTCAGATGCGGGGCATATCGTGTCGATTGCCGATCTGCCGCTCAAGTCCGACAGCTCCGTGCTCGATTCGCGCTGGCCGCCCTTCCCTCGTGCCGTTCAAGTCCTCAGTCCCAAGCATCTGATCAATGCGCAGGCGGAACTCGTGAGAAACCTGTGCTCGGCCATACCGCTATCGGACGATGAAGTCGAGCGCTACCTGATGCCGGTCGTCTGGAACCTTGCATGCTTCGTGCATCTGCTGCCGGCATCCGCCCACCATCATCATCGCGGCCTCGGGGGGCTTTTCGGGCATTCGCTCGAAACAGCCATCTTTGCCGCACAGACCGCCAAGAACAAGATTTTCGACTACAAGGCCAAGCCGGAAGACGCCTACATGAACAAGGCGCGCTGGATTCTGGCCTGTGCGCTTGCCGGGCTCACGCATGACGTGGGCAAGGCCGTGTTGGATATCCGCGTCTACTCGGATAAAGGCACTTGGCATCCGACGACGGGCTCGATCACCGAGTGGTGCAGAGCCAAGGGCATCTCCGCCTACTACGTCGCCATGAACGAGGATCGGGAACACAACAAGCATGAGCAGGCATCGCTCGCATACGCCCGCGTCATCATTCCGCGAAGGACGTATCTCTATCTCTCGCAAACCGGCAACAGCAAGATCGAGGAAGAACTCCACGCAGCCATCAATGGACAACGCGAAGGATGTCTTGTGGGCGAAATCCTGGGCGAGGCCGATTCGTTGTCCGTGAAACTCGATGAACGCCGGCAGGGCACCATCGATCCGCGTGACAAGCTCGTGACGACGCCGCTCGCCGATGCCATCGTCAAGGCCATGCGCAGTCTCATCAAGGAAGGCACCTGGAAGATCAACACTCAGGATGCCAATGTGTGGCTCACGACGCAGGGGTGCTTCATCGACTGGTCGGATGTCTCGGACATCACCAAGGTGCTCGCTGCCGAAGGTGTCAAGAGCGTTCCTCACGACAACAGCGCCATGGCGAGCATGCTGCTTACGGAAGGACTCATCGAGGCGGCCCCGGGCACCGTCTCGCCCGACGAACGCTTTTGGTCTGTCTGTCCCTTCATCCTGAAGGATCGCACCATCACCAGTGTCAAGTTCCGCGTCCCGGTTCGACTCATCGGCTCCGTGGCGTCCTATGCGGCCATGCCCGTCTACATTCCCAACCAGCCGATGCTTGAAGCCGATGCCAAGGCATGGTTGAGCGCCTATGGGTTCGATCCCGCTTCGGACGAAAACGAGCAGGTCGAAGAAGAGGACTATCTCAACCAGCTGATGGAAAGCGTTGCCGCTGCGCCGGCTGCCTATCAAACGCCCAATGTGGGCTACTACACCAAAGACGAGGAGGATCATTCGGACTTGATTTCCGCCCTCCTTCCGCCCGTCGACCCTGACATGGACATGCTCGACGATCCGGCACTCGACATCGGTGTGCCGTCCGAGGCCATTGCCAACATCGAAAACCAGGTGCTCCAGAGCGACTTCTGCGACGAAGAGGCGTGGGAGGCCGTCGGCGAAACCAGGTGCACACAGGAGGATGAAGTACCGCCAGAGCGTGTCGACTCCCATCAAGTCGAACCGAGGGAGTCAACTCCCATCGAGTCGAATCCTGAAGCAAGCAATGAGGCTCCCCAAGATTCGAGTCGAACCGAGGAGGAGCAAAACGAATCAAACGAAACCCAACCCTCTGGCAAGGCTTCAGGCAATTCAGGCAAGAAGGTGCAGCAGAACCCGGCAGTGATTGTGGATGCAACTCCTGCCTTGAAGATCGAGGAGGACATCGAGCCCGTAGCGGCCCAGCCGGTCGTAGTGAAGCCTGAAGACGTAGAGATGCCTGAGGCACCGAAGGGCTATCAAAAGCTCGATGTCAGCGAGGACGCCTTTGCAAGGCTGCTGCCCGGCGGCACGCGCAAGAAGCGATCCCGCAAGAAGGCACAGCCGCAAGCCGACCCAGTCGACGGAGCAAAGGCAACCGACATAGCCGACGCAGCCGACGGAGCAGAAGCCGCAGGTGGAACCCGCGATCGCCGGGTCCAAGAAGAAGATTTACTGGGTTCGGAAGCAGCCGGTGAAGAAGCAGAACATCCAGGTGCTCAGGCGGGTGAGTCTGCGAACCGCATCGAGTCGAACCGAGGAAATGCTCGCATCGACTCGAACCCCCAATCGACTCGAAGTGAGGAGAGCGTCAAGCCCGAGGATGAAGGAGAGATCGCTGCGGTCGTGGAGATCGAAGGGATCGAAGAACCGGTGCCGGAACCTCCAGCCGATGAGGATATCCCTGCCGGCATCGATGCGGTCGCCGCCGCAGAGGATGACGCAGAGAAGGAAGACAGGACTCAGAGCACGCCTGAGGTGACTGTGCCGGCGCGAGCGCAAAGAGGTCAAGAGCCTTCCTTCCCTGCCGAGGGATCGCGAATCGAATCTATTGAACCGAACGCCTCAACGCCCAAGCAAGAGGAAAAGGCATCGGCTGGGGAGGCCCGGCTAACGGAAACGGTGAAGGTGATTGCAGCCAAGTGCGGGAGCAATCATCGTCAGGCCGCGAAGGAGCTCATGAATGAGATGAAGCGGCAAATGCTCAACCGTCGCGGTGATCTTCTTGCGAGTCAGGTGTGGAAGAACATCGTTGGCTTCGTTACCGATGACAAGGGCTTCAAGGCGGCGATGGAGGCTCTTCATATCTCGGTGCCCGTCATGACGATGGAGCTCATGAAGTACCAGCCAATGCCGAAGTTGGAGTGGGATCGAGAAGAAGGTAAGATGCATCTCAAGATCGAAAAGCAGGACAATATCGGTTGAGCGCCAAGAAAAAGGGCCGCCCTTCCGTGAGAGAGGGGCGACCCAAAGGCTTTCGGATCTAGTCGCAGATTACTTTCGATTTGCGAAAACCACTGCTCCAACGATGGTCAGGACGGCGCTCAGTTCAACCGAAAAGTCAACCGAAAGGTTGATTTCGATCTCGCTTTTGAGGCATAATTGTCCCAACACAAGGAGGACGCAGCCAAGCGATGCTCTAAAGTCTTTCATCGCGAGACTCCTCTGTCGTGCAACGGCCCTAGTTCCAAGTAGGGCCGTTCCCATTTTTGGACCCCGCATAGCCGGAGCTGACTGCGGGGGCTTGGGCCTTCCGACGAAGCGACCCAACAGAGATCGAGAGGATTCTACTTGAATGCTTGAAAAAGCATGTCCCTTTCAAAAAGCCGATCTCCAAACACAAGCGGGGCCTCCTTTCGGAGACCCCGTTTTTCGTTCGACAAAAGTCGTTTAACGCTTGCGGGAAGCAACCCAGGCAATACAGGCGATGGTGGCGAGGCCGCAAAGCCCCAGCCAGTCAACGCTGCCGTCGGACATGACAACGTTGATGTCGCCAGTCCAAACGAATTGCGCCTGTGCTAAACTTCCTAGCAAGGAAATGAATGTAGCTAGCATCCCAATTTCCTTTTGAAGACTCAGCCCGGTGTTGGACGCACTGGGCTTTGTCGTTTCTGAACCCCTTGCGGGGACCCCATTCCGACGCCGAAGGCTCGACATCGAGAATTTCGTGGGCCTGACCGGAGTTGTGGGCGGAACGGATGGTTCGCGACTTCCTTGTTGCCGACAATTTTGCCAAATCGAGCTCTGTTGTCCGAGATACGGTTTTGGCGTTTTTCGCCAAAATGACCGTCTGAATCATGGAGGTGCGTTGAGAGAATGAAAGGAATTCCTTTTTATCTCTCGACATGGCGATCAAGAACAACGTCACGGAGTACGAAACCCCGTTACGCGAAAACTTTGAACTGACGGCGGCGGCGACCGCCCTGCTCGGTGCGCTGGGCTATGAAGCCTATGCGCAGTTCGGAGACTTTCCTGCCGGCCCGGTGCACTGGATTGCCGGCGGGTTCGCACTCTACGGACTCAATCGCGCCGTCCCCGCCGCCAAGCTTCTCAAGCGCCATCTGCATCTGGCGGGTACGCCCATCCCCTGTCATACGTTCGAGGACTTGCGAAACATCTTCGCTCGGCTCGACCATCAGGGAGAGATGTGGCTCGGCAAGGGCTTCGCCTGGGGGCCGCCGCATACGCAGCTCGCCGTCGACATCCTGAAGACGGACTGGCCGAAACTCTCCAAGGACGCGCTCGGCCCCATCTATAAGTGGAGATTCATCAAGAAGAACCTCGGCCTGTGCATCAAGCATCCCTTCGCGGCGCATCGATGCTATGTGGAGCGCGAGAAGTCTCTGCAGTCGAAGGGCCTTCCCTGGATTCACGGTTTGGGCAACGGAGAGGAAGACATCTTCCAGCCGCTGTCGCACTCCGAAGGCCATACGCTCATCATCGGCACAACGGGCTCCGGCAAGACGCGCTGCTTTGACCTCTTGATTTCTCAGGCTATTCTGCGCGGCGAGACCGTCATCATCATCGACCCGAAGGGCGACCATGATCTGCGTGACAAAGCCCTGCGTGCGTGCAAGGAGCTCGGACGCGAACACGCGTTCGTCCATTTCCATCCTGCGCATCCCGAAGAGTCGGTCAAGCTCAATTTGCTCGCCAACTGGACGCGACCGACCGAGATCGCCTCGCGAGTCTCGAACCTGATCCCGTCGCAAGGCGCGTCAGACCCCTTCAAGAACTTTGCTTGGGGGGCGCTCAATACCATCAGCCAGGGGCTCTGCATTGCGTACCAGAAGCCTTCTCTCATGAATCTGCGCCGCTATCTCGAAGGCAGCCCGGAGGAAATGATGGAGACGAGCTTCACGCAATACCTCCTCAAGATGCACGGTCAGAAGGATGGCCAGCGCATGATTGATGACGCGTTCGAGCAGATGAAGAAGGACACGCTCTCCAATCGAGTGAATGCGCTTGTGGAGCTTTACCAGGAATACGGTCCGAAGTCGCCGGAAATCGACGGCCTTATTTCACTGCGAGATCATGACCAGGAGCATTTCGGGAAGATGATCACGTCCGTGCTCCCCATTCTTCAAATGCTCACTTCGGGTGAATTGGGGAAGCTCCTCTCACCTCCGGAAGATCCGGATGAAGCGATGCTTGCGAACTTTAGAGACACGGGCGACTTCATCGAGAAGAACTGCGTGGTCTATCTGGGGCTCGACAGCTTGTCCGACGGCATGGTGGGCGCAGCCATTGGTTCTTTGATGCTAGCCGACCTGACCGCAGCGGGCGGCGCACGATACAACTTTGCCCATTCGCCCCGAGCCGTGAACATATTCGTGGACGAAGCAGCCGAAGTCGTGAACGAATCCTTCATCCAGCTGCTCAACAAGGGTCGAGGCGCACGCTTCAAGCTCTTCGTGGCCACGCAGACGATTGCCGACTTTGCGGCTCGATTAGGGTCGAAGGACAAGTGCACGCAGGTGCTCGGCAACCTCAACAACACGATCTCGCTTCGCTGCATTGATCTGGAAACGCAGAAGTTCGTCGCCGAACGCTTTCCCAAGACCAGGGTGAAGTCCGTTGCGGTGGATCAGGGCTTGTCAACGGATGCCGACGAAGGCATGCCCACGGGCGGGCGAATCGGGGAAAAGCTCACGGAAACGGAATCTCCCCTCTTCCCGCCTGAATTGCTCGGCATGCTTCCCGACTTGGAATTCATCGCCAACCTCTCGGGCGGCAAGGTGATCAAGGGGCGCTACCCGTTGATCGTCAAGGACATGTCGGAGTTCAAGCCGGGATAGCAATCGTTTCGATAGGAGGAGAACCCCGGGCAGGAGAAGAAGCGAGCGGCCTTCTTTTCCTGCTCAGGGCCCTTTTTCGATGTTTTTGAGGAAAAAAGTTGAAGTCGATTTTGAACAGAGCAGCTGCCGTCATCGCTGTCGCGGTTCTGGGCGGCTGTGCCGAAACCATGCTGACCCAACCCGCAGATGCGCTGCAGAGCGTCACCAACCAGATTATCAAGGAGCAGAACATGCAGGAACAAACCGCGCCCCAAAAGGACGCCTTGGGCGTCGCCATCGAAATCGGGAAGACGACCGTCATTCCCTTCATCCAGTTGCTCGGCAAGCCGCAGGCTGAAAATTTGCTAGCAGAAGATCGTGCGCAGATCGCCTGGGTGACGAATCGCCTCATGTCCGGCAAGAAAGGAGAGACGCCGGTGGTGGTGATTTTTCCGCCTGACGATCCCCGCGTGGCCAGTATCTCGATGCAGATTCTGGCCATTCAGGCAAAGAAAGTCGAAGGCGTTTGGATGGTCGAGGGACTGAAGCTCGGGCCGGCAGAACCCAAGCCGGAGGAAGGCGCGAAATGAAAACCTTGCAGCTAGAGTTCGCCGTCAATCCCTTAACTTTGGCGCATCCGGAGTTTTTCGCAGCAAGGGGAGACGGGCTTGCTTTAACCAACAGGTGGCTGACGCGGCGTGACGAGTACGCCTGCTTTTCGCTCTTCGCAATTCGGGGCGAAGGGAAGTGGACGATTGATGCTGTCCGTAACGACGTTCACGATGTTGATGACGATGAAGCGTATCTCGGCATCGCCGTTTTCACGCTTGAGGAAGAAAGCCAATTCTCAGACTGGGTTGCCGATTTTGCCAAACGCATGAGCGCCGTTGTCCCGTTCAACGCCGACATCTCGCGGTCGACTTATGCCGCGACGCGGGGCATGGATTGGTCGGATTCGCGACGCATGCGCGGATAGGACAACAACCGGATTCTCAGAGGGTTGCTCGCAATTGAGGTTGATTTGCGAGCTTTTGGGGGAAGTAGCGAAAGCTGCTTCCCCTCTTTACCTCGTAAATGCAAGCGGCATTTTTTGCCAAAACGTGCACCGAAATTGAACAGCCTGAATGTGAGAATTTGAAATCATGCGTTTCTACTTGTCCATTCTGAATCATGTCCGAGGCGTTCGATTTGAATCATTTTGCCTACGAGGCCGTCACATCCTTTGACAGCGCCTTGAACAATTTCTTCATTGCTGCGAATCGCCTGCACTTGTGTGCGGAACGCCTCTTTGAGGGCACGCCCTACAAGCCGGACAAGTGGCCTGAAATTTGGATGCACGAGGTTGCGCTTCTCAAGCCCTTCATTTCCGAGGAGCAGTACGCCAATCTTGTCGTCGACGAAGTCGATACGCTCAAGGGGCATGGCCTGCCCGAACGATTTGAGGAGCGGCTTCATGCATTTGACCTCGCCTTCGAGGCCGAATGCTCCAGAATGCTTCAGGCAGTCGAAGATCTTCGCGCCTATATGCCGATCAACCGGCGCGCCCAGGTCTACAGGCCGCGTGACGTGAGTAAATACTTCGAGAAAAAGATCATCTGCCGTCCACGAAAGCCTCCCTTCCCAGAGTACGACTACGGGGTGGGGTTGCTTAAGGCGACTGATGATCCCAGGAAGGCCAACAAGAACGGTCGCGATACCAATCGCGTGCAATTCATGACGACGGAACTCGTCCTCATGATCTGCCTGCTGATGAATCTTCCCAGAGTCCAGGTGTTCCTGGCTCTCTTTCCCTACAAGTGGAAGAACAATCTCACGAACGAGTGGGAGAACCTGTGGTCGCTGGGCATCTCCTACTACTACACGCTCTACCGCTACACCACCATCGAGGCCATCTTTGACGATCTGCTGGTGTTGCTCGGCTGCTATGAGCTCTACATCACCCTGGGGCTCATCAAGCCCGACAGCGAAAAGCTGATCATCCTGCTCTTCTCGATGTCGAGAATTGCACTCTCCCATCGTCGCTTTTGGGAGCACGTCAAAGCCTACACATGCGATGAGCGAGAAGAAGTCATGGTGCGCTTCGTGCTCAACCACATGCTAACGCCCAGGCTCAAAAGCGGCTCCCGCTTGCTCAACATCTTTCTGCGCGACTTGCAGGCAGTGGATACGGCCAAGTTTGCTGAGGTGGCAAAGCTCAATCCCATTCAATTCTCGGGGCCTTGCGGGTACCCGAAAGCCTGTTGAGGAAACAAAAAATGAAAAAAGAAGCATTGGCTGCTGCCATCAGTCGGCGGAGCCGGTTTTTGCTCACCGACGTGAACGATCTTTTGACCCTTGCGTTCGACGAAATCGGAAATGCCCTCGGCAAGGGAGAACAGGTTCGGCTCGGCCATATCGGGATGCTCAAGCCTTCTCGGCGAGCCGCAGGCAAGGGACGCAACGTCCAGACGGGCGAAGTCATTGTCATTCCGGCGAAGCGGACGGTGACGTTCAAGCCTTTCAAGAAACTCAAGGAGACTTTAAACCGTGAATAACGAAGTCATGCAGCGTCTTGCGGACATCGCCAGGCAAAAGGCCGAGCTGTCCGAAGAGGAAGACAAAATCCGCCAGGAAGTGCTCGCTGAAGTGCGAGAGACGGTCCGGCGGTTCAACTTTACCGAGGCCGAGCTTTTAGGCGGCGACTCCAAAAAGCGCATAAAGGGCGAAGCCGCCTTCAAGAGCCCCTACGACGAACAGACATGGACTGGTCGAGGCCGCAAGCCCGACTGGTACAAGAAGGCGCTCGATGAGGGTTACAGCGACGAAGACATGAGGATCACCGGCTGATGGCCTCATCCAAAAAGGGCTGGAGCTTCTTTACCTGGGTGCTCATCGCCAGCCTCGAAATTCTGGTGATCATGCTGTTTGTCTCGGCAGACTACATGCGCACGAACACCGAAGTGGAGACGCAGCGCGTGCAGGCGTCGCTTGGCACTGAAGCCGTAGTCGAAATTCAAAAGCGCGCCGACGGACTCTATCAAAAGGCCGTGATCGAGCCCGACCTCGAAGGCTGGTTGAGGCGACTCTACATTCCGACTGAAGAGGAACGTGCGCGCTCTGTTGGGCTTCAAAATCTTGGGGACGATCAGGGCGTATGGGAATGGGCGGAAGGCCGCATTCAGGCGTTCCTCGACATGCTCTACTGGATTTTCAAGCGGCTCTCCCTCTTCTCCCTATGGGTACCCGTGTGGATTCCCGCGTTCTTCATTGCCATTCGCCTTGGATGGCTCGAACGTGCCATCAAGAAGACCAACTTCGCCTACACCTCCCCTTTCCTGCTTGGGATGGCCAAGCGCTCGATGGGACTTTGCTTTTTCATTCTCATCACGACCTTTGTCATTCCGATGGCGCTCTACCCTGAAGTCGTGCCCGTGCTCTTCGGCACGGTTGTGCTTCTTTTGGGCTTTGGCGTCGGCAACATCCAAAAACGCATTTGATAATCAATGAGTGAACCTTCTTCAACGACGGATGCCGTGACCGGCATGAGCACCAATGCCTTTCTTGAGGCCAGGAGGCCGACCTTGGCAAGACGCATGCTCTCGTTGCTGGTCTCGGTCTACGGCATCGTCTGGGCCGTCATCTGCATGATCCCGATCATTGTCGCCATCTACTTAATCCTTCAATGTGCATCGCATCTGCATGATTGGGAAGGTTTGGTGCGCATACTCGACGACATCCTCACGCCTACTGCTCGCTATGTTGGCTTGATCGTTCTTCATTCCATGAGCGGCGTTGTCTTCCGGCGCTCCGGCAGTCTCGCAGCATCTGTTCTTGCGATGCTTGTCGAAATCACGTGCCACGTCGTTTTCATCGCGTTCAACTGGAAACTTTGGAACGAAATTTACTTTGTGTTTCAGGCGTTTGTGATGTCTTTCCTCTAGAACGAATCGGCATATGTCCCTCTCCAGCCTCTCTTGCTTCTTGCTTGAGAGGCTTTTTTGAACCCTTGAAAAAATTCGGCATGCCGAACTTTTTGTTTTTCGAAATCTGCCAAATCAGGAGTTGTCGGTAATGGGGCGTTCATGAGAATGATTTCGCTCGTGTTGTCGTTTGGCCATGAGCAGTTTTTCGTTTTTAAGGAGCTCAACGTGCAGCCAGTTCGAATTCCGACGCGTGCTGACGATCCGCCTCACATGTTGCTGTGGTCTGCAGACGAGATCATGCCGATCATCGGCGGTCTCGGGATCGGCATTGTTCTTGATCAGGTGTTGATCTGCGTGGTGATCGGTGCGATTACGACCAATCTCTACAAGCGTTTCCGTGATCTTCATCCAGACGGCTTCCTGATGCATATCGCCTACCACTACGGTTTCGGCTTCTCGCGTTCGGCTTCGATGATCAATCCATTCATCAAGAATCTTTTGCCATGAACATCAAGCAATACTTTGAAAGCTACCAAGGGCTTCAAGCAGAAAATCGTTGGAACCGCTTGGTAACACTGGGATTGGTGGTCTTGTGTCTGGGTGAGACTGCGATGCTGGCCATTCGTCCGACGGTCGTGACGATCCAGCCCTGGACTCTGACGCGCGATGCTCAGGTAACGGAATCCGATGCGTCTCAGAACTACATCGAAGCCTGGGGTCTGGCGTTGTCCGAACTGCTCGGCAACGTGACACCCGCCAATGTCGACTTTATCGCAGAGCGTCTGGGGCCTCTGCTCGATCCGCAGATTTATCACCAGGTGATTGATGCCGTGCATGCGAATGCGGAGGAGCTTCGCAATGACCGCGTGACGATGCGCTTTGAGCCTCGACGCGTCAATTTCGAAAGAAGCACGGGCAAGGTCTATGTCACGGGCAGGAGCTACGTGCGCCAGGGCACGAGCCTTGAGAGTGAAAAGTCCTCAGATCGCACCTACGAGTTCACGATCCGCATCGCGAACTATGCCCCCGTCATCACGCATATCGACACGTACAAGGGCACGGCTCAGACAGCCGATGTTGAACAGCGTGAAAAGGCGCGTGAACGTTCTGAAAAAGAACGCCAGAAGAAGAACTTCGAAAAGCACCGCAATGAGCGTGCGCCTGTAGCCGACCTTGTCGAAGAGAACAAGACGGGCGCGGTCATTCAATAAAACGCACGGTATCCAATCATGCATAAGAACATCCAACAAACTTTGATCGCTGGGGCGCTTGCGACGATGCTCTCAAGTGCGGCCTTCACGGTGGCCGCTGCCGACGGCGCAGCGGATGAACTTGGAGCGCAAGCCCCGATTCCGCAGGTGCCGGTTCGAGCACTTCGTCCCAATGCACCCGACGGCACCAGGAATGTCGACGCATTCAGCACCGCCAAACCCGTGGAAGTGGGCGCATCGAGTCTGTCGCCGGCCTACCAGCTCAACAATTCGAGCTTGATCGCCATGCGTCCGGGGCAGAACATCTTTGTGCCGATTGCGGTCAATCATCCGAACCGGTTCCTCACGCCCTTCAAGAATCCGCAGGTGGTCTCCACCACCCTTTCTGGCGGCAGCAAAAAGGGTGATTGCGGAGAGATTTGCATTCGCGGCAATGTGGTCTACATCTCAACCGACAAGACGTTCCCCGTGACGGCCTTCATTACCGAGAAGGGACGCGAGGACATTGCGCTTTCGATCACGATGCTGCCCAAGCAGGTGCCGCCGCGTGAAGTGAAGCTCACTCTTCCTGAAGAAGTGATGAGCGAATTGCGCTTTGGCATGGGTTCGGGCTCTGCAAAGGAAGCTGAGATTTGGGAAACCTCTCAGCCCTATGTCGATACGATTCGCACGGCCTTCAGGGACATTGCCAAGGGAACGGTGCCTCAAGGGTACGTTCTTCGCAAGGTGAAGGGAAGCGATCCCGTGCCCACCTGCAGCCATCCGGGTCTTGCCTTTGACTTTGTGAAGGGGCAGATTCTTGAGGGCTACAACCTCAACTTCTATGTGGGCGTGATGACGAATGTGGCGGACTCGCCGGTTGAGTTCCGCGAGCAGCGCTGCGGCGGCTGGAAGGTGGCTGCGGTGACGTCTTGGCCCCTGACGGTCTTGAAGCCCGGTCAGAAGACGGAAGTGTACGTGGCGGTGAAGCGTGAGGACGAGGTTCCTGCTGAGTCCGTTCGCAAGCCGCTCATTGAACGTGAATACAACTGAGGCGAGAGGGCAATATGCAGAACTTTCGCTCATGGTATATCCAGCTACCAGCCAAAACACGACAGATCGTGGTCGTCGCGCTGGCGCTGGCTGTGTTGATCACCATCATTGCAGTTTTCCAGGGCGGAGAACCGCCCAAGCGCGAGGTGTACAACAAGAAGACCGATCAAATTACAAACGTGCTTACGGACACGTCGAACCGCAACGTCGGGCTTGACAACATGGCCGGTCAAATCCGTCGCCTCAATGAGCAGAACGAAAAGCTCTTGAAGGAAGTTGAGAATCTTCGCAATGCACAGCGCGTGGCTCGTGATGAGAACAAGAAGGAGCTCACCGAAAAGATCGAATCCCTGCAGTCGAAGATTCAAACGCTTCAGGACGAGCAGCAGGCGATTGCCAACCGTCCTGTGACGGTTGTCGATGCTTCTCAGTCGCCCGACATTTCGCTCAAGAGCCGAAAGGAGAGAAACGGTCGCGATGGCAAGGAAGGTACGGCTGATTCAAAGGACGGCGTGACGACCGTGCACCAGAATCCGTTCACCCAGCAGCCGGTGACTGAAGCCAATTCTCCCAAGAAGGGCGCACAGCGTCCGACCTCGATTCGCATCAATGTGGTGGGTGACGAAGAGGAGGCTGAAGGCGTAAACAAGCAGGAGAAGGCTCCTGAAGACGCCGTGGCCTATATCCCGGCGGGCTCGATTCTGACGGGCACGATCATCACGGGCGCGGACTTCCCGACCTCGAAGGGCGCGATGGAAAACCCGACGCCGACGCTCATTCGTCTGCAGAAGGAGGCCATCCTTCCGAACCGTTATCGCTCGGACATTCGCGAATGCTTCCTTTTGGTGGGCGGTCGCGGTGAACTCGCAAGCGAACGCGCGAAGCTTCGCGGCGAGATGCTCTCCTGCGTGCGTCAGGACGGTGCGGTGATCGAGACCAAGCTCAACAGCTATGTTGCCGGCGAGGACGGCAAGGAAGGCATCAAGGGCCGTCTCGTGTCGAAGCAGGGGCAGATGATTGCCCGTTCGCTCGTGGCAGGTTTTGCTTCGGGCATGAGTGAAGCCTTTGACTACGACCCGGTTCCGGTGATTGCGACGGACGCATCCAACAACACGCAGTACCAGCAGAACTTCTCGTCCGATGCGATGAAGGGCGGTTTTGCCAAGGGTGCATCCACGGCGCTTGAACGCGTTGCCGACTTCTACATGGATTTGGCAGAAGAGATGTTCCCGGTGGTGGAAATCAACGCGGGCCGACAAGTGGACGTGGTGGTGATTTCAGGCACTCGTCTGCGCATTACGGCTGACAGTGTGGACGGCAAGGTTCAACGGTGAGATTTGAGGTTTCAACATGACTAATTCAAGAACAAAGAAGCGACTCGGACTCGCCGTGCTCTGCGCAGTGACGACGGTGATGACGTCGGGTTGCTCCTGGCTCAATACGGGCGAGGAAGAGTTTTCCTGCTCGGGAATGCCGGGCTCGATCTACTGCCATTCGGCGCGGGACGTGTATGCCGCGACGAATGACGGCACGGTGCCAACGCCGGTCGCCAAGGACGGTGCCTACAACGAGGATTGTGAAGACTGCGTCAAGGCGGAGGACGTCAATCCCGACCTTCGCAATGAGGATGCAGGCTTCCAGAGCACGGGCAGTGCGGCTCCCAAAAAGACGCTTGCGGTGACCGATGACGAGCTCATCAACAACTACGTCACCCCTGCCCTGCCCGACCGTCCCGTTCCGATTCGCACGCCTTCGCAGGTGATGCGCATCTGGGTGGCCCCCTACGTTGACACGAAGGGCGACCTGCAGTCGCCGGGCTTCGTGTACACCGAAATCGAGCCGCGTCGCTGGATCATCCGCGATGGCAATGACGTATCCAACAGTCGCGTGTTTGCTCCCTTGGAGGATATGCGTGATTACTACCTATCCGGTCATTCAAAGCAGTCGCAGGGTGCGTCTGAGCCGGGTTACAACTCACTTGAACGCTATAAGAAGGAGTCTAAGCGTGTTACTCAATAACTCTTCCCTCAAGAAAAACCTGATCTTCGGTGCTTTGTTGGCGGCTTCTGCAGCACTCGTCATCGCAGGTGACGGTGGTAAAGAATTCGAGGCGGTCTATGAAATGATCGAAGGCTGGGCGACAGGTACGCTCGGCAAGATCATTGCGCTTGCCGCACTCATCGTCGGCATTGGTTTTGGCCTCGTGCGCCAGTCCGTGATCGCCGCCGTCATCGGCATTGCGATGGCACTGGTTCTCAACTTCGGCCCGTCCGTAATCAGCAACATTCTCACCGCTACGGGTGAAGTCGACATGGCCGGCGTTGCCATGCTTGCCAACGGCCTTGGCATGTAAGGTCTTCGCATTCGGGTGTTACGGGGGCGTATCGCTCGAAGCGTTTTGGGTTGCCTCCTCGCTCTTCAACACGGCGAGGAGGGCCCATCTGAAAACAGCTTCGAACTTCTTTTCGTGTCGAGGGCTGATTTCAAATGGGTCACGCCAAAGAAAAAAAGGGGAAAGAGAGATGAGTTGTTTGGCGGGAAAGCCCTTGTTTGCCTATCACTGGGATTCGGCCTTTTTCTGGCTCGAAGTTCCGAGAGAGCTGTTCGAAAAGTTCGGCCCGGCTGCCGAGGATCTGAATGCGCAAAGCAAGATGTCCGAGGATCGGCACACGATGTATCTCGAATGGCAGACGGACGGACACGCTTTTCTTGAAAACTATTTGAAAAAAGATCTCAGAGCAAGAAAGTTCTATGGCGGGCCCTCGGGCGTAATCTGTGACCCTCGCTCGGGGGCTTTCGCCAACGTTTTTGAATGCATTACGAAGTGTGACGGCCCGGTGAGTTTCATTCGCTGTCTCCCGCCGCTCACGAACTGATCGGTTACCGACTTTAGGAGTTTTGAATGACTTGTACCAACGGACGAGTGTTGACGGTTGTGGCGGGGGCACTGGCCTCCTCGCTCGTCATGGCTGCCGGGACGCAGATTGAAGGGTCTTCGGGCGAAGCGGAAAAGGTCTTTCGAGAAAAGGCCGCAGCCGTGCCCCAGATCGAGCGCATCATCGAAATGGATGCGGAAAAAATCCGAGCAATTCGCTCGGTGGACGGACGCACCATGTTTATGGTCGACAACGGTCGGTTCGTCTTTGTTGGCGACATGTTCGACATGTGGCAGCGCAAGCGTCTGAAGACGATGGATGACATTGCCGAGGCCGTGCGCAAGATTGACTTGAAGGGTGCCGGGTTCGATCTTGAGAATGCGAACAAATTCTCCCTCGGCAAAGGGAAAAAACAAGTGACGGTGTTTGTCGATCCGCAATGCGGGTGGTGTCACAAGCTCATCGAAGAGGTCTCGTCCGATGCAGCTCTGCTCGAAGAGTACGCCTTTGACTTTGTGGTGATTCCCGTGCTCGGCCCGCAGAGTGAAAAGCTGGCACGGCTTTTTTCGTGCACGTCTGAAAACGACATGCAAAAGCGTCTTGAAGCCTTCCAGAAGGGTGCCGAAGGCATTGAAGCGCTGCCTCTCCTTGAAAAGTGCGACGGCTCGAAGTACCAGCAAACGCGAACGTCAGCCGAAATTCTCGGCATTCATTCCGCCCCGCTCGTTGTCGCCCACGACGGTCGTTTTGCCCGCGGCAAGCCCAAGTCGATGGCCGCATTCCTCAACGGCACGTCCAGTGACGGCGGCAAGGACATGCCGATGGTTGCTCCCAAGAAGCTCAGTCCCGAAGAAGCCAAGGCCGCTGCGGCTTCGATGAAGGAAAAGTGGAAGGCCGAAGCAAAGGCCGCAGCGCAGGAAGCGGCCAAGTAAGAACAATACAGCTCAGGGCCGGCGTCTTGAACGTTCGGCCTTTTTCAAACCCTATTGGAACATCAAGCTATGGATGTCATCGGACTCAAGCGCTTCAGTGACGAAGCTTTGATTGATGAAGAATTGCGTGCGGAACGCCTTTTCCCCGCCTTTGCCGTCGATCCGGACAACAAGGTTTTTCTCTGCAACGACAAGACGCTGGGCTTTGTTTTTGAATGCCAGCCGCTCGCGGGCGGCGACGAGAAGATCAACGACAAGCTCGAACAGTTCCTGTCGCAGAATTATCCCGACGACATGACGATGCAGTTCATGCTCTTCCGGTCGCCGGACATCGAGTGGCAGCTAAATGCCATGTCGAATCTGCGCTCCGGCATGAACCACCCTCTTCTCACGCCGGTGATCCAAGACCGCATCGCCTTTCTTCGCGAGCATACCCAGAAGGACTTGATCAAGCGTTCCCTTCGCGGATCCTTTCATGACATGGGGCTCATCCAGGACTTGAAGCTCATCATTTCGGTCAAGATTCCCTACACGGGCGAGACCGGCGTCGAAGGGCCGACGGCGGGCGAGATGCAGATGATCCAGCAGTGGCAACAGAAGATGCTGTCGCTCCTTCGCTCGATGTCGCTTGCGCCTCGACTCATGACTCCGCAGGAGTATCTTCGACTCATGAACACCCTCTGCAACTGGGCACCGGACGCTTCCTGGAAGATGTCGGATCTGCCCTATTGGGAAGAGGACAAGACGCTTGACTGCCAAATCCTCGATCCGACGACGAACGTCATATGCGCCCGTCCGGATCTCCTCCAATTGGGTGAATCCGGGTTCGTGAAGGTTCTCTCCGCAAAGCGTCTCCCCGATGCGACTTATTTTGGGGAGGCTATTCAATACGCGGGCGACTTGTCCGGTCAAAACCAGGGTGTCAAGCAAAACTACGCCGTGGTCGTCAACGTCATCTTTCCCAATTCGGAAAAGATGAAGGGTGCTCTGGAAAAGAAGCGCCAGTGGGTGACAAACCAAGCCTACGGCCCCCTTCTGAAGTTTGTGCCGGTGTTGAACGACAAGAAGGCGAGCTTCGACACGATTTACGAATCCGTCAATAAGGGTGCCAAACCCTTGCGGCTCACGTTCTCCGTTCTTGTATTCGGCAAGAGCGAGGAGGATGTGACGGCGGCCTCCATGGCTGTGCAGGCGTTCTGGGCGACGCAGCGCTTTGCCCTGATGGAAGACAAGTTTGTCATGCTTCCGATCTTCAGGAATTGCCTGCCTTTGGGTACGGATCGCAGCGCGATTCGCGAGCTGCAGCGCTACAAGACGATGACCTCGAAGGAGGCCCCCGTGCTTCTCCCCATCTTCGGTGAGTGGAAGGGCACGGGTACCTACCACATTGCCTTGATGAGCCGAAACGGCCAGATCATGTCCATGTCGCTTCATGACTCGTCGACCAACAAGAACGGCGTCATCGCGGCTGAGTCGGGTTCGGGCAAGTCGTTCCTTCTCAACGAAATCATTCTCTCCTACATGAGCGAAGGGGCCCGCGTCTGGGTGATCGACGCCGGCAAGTCCTACAAGAAGCTCTGCGAATCCCTGGAAGGCGACTTTGTGGAGTTTGGCGAAGATTCTCACATCTGCTTGAATCCCTTTGAGACCATCACCAATTGGGAGGAAGAGGAAGACGGCATCGTGTCGCTTGTGGGTGCAATGGCCTCTGCCAATGCAAACCTGAGCGACCTTCAGATTGCGGAATTGAAGCGCATCATGAAGCTGCTTTGGGACGAGCGCGGACAGGGCATGACGGTGGATGACATCCGCGAAGCCTGCATCGGATCCGAAGACCCACGCGTGATGGACATCGGCAAGCAGCTCTATGCGTTCTCATCAACGGGGGCATACGGGCGCTTCTTCAACGGGAAGAATACCGCCGACTTCCGCAACGACTTCACGGTGCTCGAACTCGACGAGCTCCAAGGCCGAAAACATTTGCGCCAGGTGGTGCTCCTGCAGCTCATCTACCAGATTCAGCGAGAGATGTACTTGGGCGAGCGAGACCGCAAGAAGCTCGTCATCATCGACGAAGCCTGGGACTTGTTGAAGGAGGGCGAAGTCTCCGTTTTTATGGAACACGCCTACCGCAAATTCCGCAAGTACGGCGGTTCGGCCATCATCGCCACGCAGGCCGTGACCGACCTTTATGACAACAAGGTGGGCCGCGCCATTGCGGACAACTCGGCCAACATGTTCCTGCTCGGACAGAAGAAGGAATCCATCGAAATGGTGAAGGAAAAGAAGCTGTTGGTGCTTTCGCCCGCTGGCTTCAACATTCTCCGTTCCGTTTATACCGAGGCGGGCGTGTTCTCCGAAATCTTCCTCATTACGGAAAGAGGGCAGGGTGTCGGTCGATTGGTGGTTTCCGACTTCCAGGGGCTTCTCTACTCGACCGCACCAGAAGATGTGCAGGCCATCAAGCTTTATCAGGATCAGGGCTTGTCCGTCTCCGACGCCATCAAGTCGGTGCTCAGAGACCGAAAACGGGCTTAAGCGCAAAGCCAAGGGGCTTTCCTTCCTGCCGAGGGCCTTAACCGAGACTTTTGCACGGATGCAAACCAAGGGGGATTCCGAAAGGGATCCCCTTTTTATTCATCCCTCGGCAGGGAAAAAAGTTCGGCATGCCGAACTTTTTGGCGATTTTCGCCGATATCGCTTCAGAGCATCTGCAGTCAAAGCGAAAAATCGGAAGCAAGAAGAAGACAGGTACGAAAGCAGGAGTTTCATGACTTACACCAAGGGAGAGTTTTCCGAAAAGCACCAGCAAGCCATTCGTCTCTTTGAATCCGGCTTGGGCTACAAGTGCGTGGCCACCGCTCTGCAACTGAAGCCCTACACGGTTCGGGACTGGGCCAGAAACTGGCGTTTTCATGTTCGCGCGAACCGCGAAGCCAGACCCGAGGATCGCGCCAAGGCGGTGGCGATGCGACAGCAGGGTGCAAGCCTCATGGAGATTGCAGCGGAAATGAAGATGTCCAAGCGGACGATTCTCAGCTGGCTGACGGCGGAGCAAGCGCACGAGGACTGGAACGCTGTCGGCCAAACCGCCTTGAGAGAAACCTCCGACGTAGTGCACCTCGCAACGAATTAACCATTCCAACCCATTTTGATTAAGGAGATACAACCATGTCCGAAAAGAAGGCATCCGAGCAGGAAAAACTCAACCAGACCGAAGCGCAGGGGCAAGTTGAGACCGAAGTTGCATCCATTGAAGCGCCGGCGGCTCAGACCCAGCAGCGCAAGGCGATGGTTCTGCGTCTTTATTTCGGGAACGTTCACAAGGACGAAGTGTTCCTGATGCAGGACGACGCTGTTCCGCCGCAGATCAACGAGTTCATCGGGGCGTTCAAGCAAGGTCTTGATGCGGTCTGGACGCCGAATCCGAGCAATCAGCGAGCCTATCGCGTGCGCAACATCACGGCCTACGAAGTCCAGTCGATCACGTTGAACATTCAGCAGCCGGCGGAAGTTGCTTCCGAATCTGAATCCGAACAGCAGGCGTAAAGCCCTCAGAATCCCAACAGCCTTACGCCTGAGTTGTCACTCGGGCGTTTGGCGTTTTTTCAGGACCTCATTGTTTTTGAGACATCATGAACAAGATATTCCGAACAGTTTGGAACCACCATCGTCGGCAGATCGTGGTGGTGAACGAAAACACGACATCGCATTCTCAGGCAACGGGGAGTACGGAAACGTCGTCTGTCGAGACCTTTGTTGCGAAGGCGAAGAAGACCCTCGGGCTCTCCCTGCTCGCAGCGGCTGTAAGCTCGTGCTTTGCGTTGCCGGCTCAAGCCTCGTGGATTACGGACAACGGCGGAAAGAACGGCACGCTTGACTGGACGGTGGGTACCGCCGGGACGACGACGTGGAAGACGATCAAGGAACAAGACATAGAGATTCTTAAGGGAGAGACCCTTAATGTTCTTTCCATTGGTTCGTTTTTCAACGAATCAGCGACGAATACGTTGCCGAATCTCATGTCCTTCAGCAAGGTCGTCAATCGTGGCAATCTGAACTTCAACTGGAAGAGCAGCGAGAAGTCGGTAGCCGTTGAAAACGAAGGCAATTATCTCGACAACTACGGTAAGTTCAAGCTTGTCTATGACCTGACGCCTATCGTGAACGCAGGCACCACGGTGCCTTCTGTTGGGAAGGCAATACACAACTTGAACGGTTGGGAGATCTACCAACCGACTGGTTCTGCCGGTTCTGGTGACGGGAAGTGGGCTTTAGGGAATGTCGCGTTCTACAACCGCAAGGGCGCGACATTCGACATCGACATTGACGTTGACACGAGCAAGCTGACGGCGGATCTGGATGAGTCCCTTTACTACAGCTCTGTAGTCGGTTTTCACATGGAGACCGTCCGCGATGTGGAGATTACTGGCAAGAATGCCGGGACGATGACGATCAATCTTGAAAACCCGGCGTACAGAGCGCGAAGTGTTTTCCTGAACGACAAGAGCATCTTCATCAACGAAAGCACGGGGGTAATGGATCTCAAGACGACCTACGCCCCGCCTCCGGGTGAAAACTTTGCCGTGAATAACAATGCTTTTTCTGCCGGCATTGACATCGGTGGCTCCAAGAGCAAGTTTCAGAACGATGGCAAGATGACGATGACCATCGAAGGCCCTCGTGCATTTGCAATTTACAGCGGTTCTGACAGCGGTGCGGCGAGTTTTATCAACAGCAAGACCGGACTGGTGAATGCGAACATTGTCGCAACCGGACATGGCAAAACCGCTCTTGAAGGCGGCAATGCGGTACAGCATGTTGAGGTTCTTGGCGTTGGTGTGAATGATTCCATTGAGAACTATGGGACTTTCATCGGCAAAGCAACCGGCAACGGTGTTGTCGCCAAGGGTATTGGCCTTAACAAGGCCAGCTCTCATGTCAACAACTATGCTGGTGCGACGCTGGAATTGACAGCCAAATCAGTTGCAACAGCGGAATCTATAAATAAAGCGCAAGCAGTAGGGGCTTATCTGAATGGTGGCGAGCAGTTCATCAACAACGGCAAGGCCACGCTGAAAGCCATTGTGGACGGTGCGGGTACGGAGAAAGTCGCCAACGGCTGGGCGATTGATGCCCGTGATGCGGGCACGCTCGTTTCCAACACCGAAACGCTCAACCTCAAATACACGGGTGCTACGGGCGGCGGGATTCACCTCACCAATGGTGCGGCCTTTGAAAACAGCAAGGCGACCACCATCACGGTGACGCGTCCCAAGGATGAAACCGTTCGCACGAGTTTGAAGGGCATTTATCTCGACAAGACCTCTCAGGTGACGAATGCCGGCAATATCAAGATTGCCATGAACGGCACAGCTCCCAACGCATCCGCCAATAGTTTCCGCAATCAGGGCGGAGACATGACAGGCATTGCCGTACTCGGCAACGATGAGTCCGTCCTGTCGCTTCTCAACAAGAAGGGCGCAACGATCGCCATCGACATGACGATCGGCAACAGCGCCAAGGATCAGACGAACGGCATTCGCGGCTACGGCATGTCGATCGCGAGTAATACCCGAAACGAAGGCACGATTGATGCGACGGTGACGGCCAACTACGGTCAGGTCTCTGCGGATTTTGAGCCATTTTCTGCCGTTGGGTTCAATATTGACGGGGAAAATGCCACGAACGAACCCAATCTTCCGAAGCCCCGCATTGAGAATACGGGCGTGATGAAGGCCGACGTCACCTACACGGCTCAGGGCATGACTCCGAGCATCAGTCCGTCGAAGGCCAGGGGCTGGGCGATGGGCTTCAACATGCACGGCACGAGCACGTTCGTCAACGACGGCACGCTCGAAGCGCGTTCGCATTCAACAGTGCTGGCCAAGGGTGCGTCCGTTCAGGGGAGCGACTTCATCAACAACAAGGACGCCGTTTTCGAAGCCGAAGCCACGGGCGACGGCAGTTTTGCTGCAGCTCTCCAGGTGGGGCGTCCGAATGGCGAGATGGTCGAAGTCCCGAGCTATGTGTTGAATGACATCAACGGCACGCTGACGCTTACAGCTTCTGCACCGAAGGGCGGTGCGCACGGCATCTATCACTCTGCCGGCAAGATTGAGAACAAGGGCACGATTATCGTTTCAGCCACGGGCAAGAACGTCAACGGCGTGCATCTCGCGAGTCTGGACTTGGAACGAACCACGGCTGTCAATCCTGAATTCCTGAATCTCGGGAATCTGACGATTACGGCAAAGGCGCTTGAAGCGATGCCGACGGAAAGCCGTACTGCCAACGGTCTGCTGATAGAGACCGGCAAGTTCACAAATACCGGCAGTCTGACGGCGAACGTAGACGTCAACGGCACGGCCCGAGGGATAAGAGTCGAAAATGGAACCTTTGCCAATGCAAAGGGTGCAACGACCAATCTGAATGTGAAGTCTGAGCGCGATGCATACACGACTGGGTTTGCTGCCGGTGTTGAAATACTCAGCAAGTCGACGTTCGACAATGCCGGTGCACTCAATATCGACCTCGAAAGTCATGCGCACTTTATCAAAGGATTCTCCTTTAAAGACAAGACTTCTACCCTGAAGAACACGGGAACGATCACGATTGTGGGTGTCAACCACGGTGATGGACAGAATCAGGTGGAAAATCCGTCACTGACGGACGTGTACGGGGCCTACGGCATCTTCACCAATTCCGGTGAATCCTTCTCGAATGGCGGGAATCTCAATATCAACGTGCAGTCGAAGAAGGGTAAGTCCCATTCGATTGTGGCAAACAGCGCTTCGTTCGCCAATGAAGAATCCGGGAACGTGAATTTGACCGTCAATGCCCATGAAGATGCGGCCTATGGCATTCAGGTGGTCGGCGTGTCAGGCAGTGCCTCCAATGCCGGCACGCTCACGATGGACGTGACGGGCGGCACAACAGAAAAGGGCAATGCCTACGGTTTGCACGCGAGTGCAAAGTCCTACGTCGCCAATACCGGCAACATGACGTTTAACCTCCACGGCGTGACGAGTACTGCTTCGAACGCCGAAGTCGGCGCAATCGTGACGACGGGTCAGGGTACCAAGTTCAAGAACTCTGGCCGCATCGACATTACGGGCCGTCGCACGGGAGACATTGTCACGTCGGGCGACGTGCTCGGCATCCGTGTGGCTGACAAGGGTGTCTTTGACAACGCCGAAGCGGGCGTCATCACGATTGACTTGGGGCCCACCGGGAACAAGCAGGCTGCCAACTACTACGCCGTCCAGGTGCTCGATGGTTCGACCTTCGGCAACGCCGGCACGGTCAACATCACGCTCGACCATGAAGCGGACAATCTGGGAGCCGTGCACGGCCTTCTGCTTGCTTCGGATGCCGTAGTCAACAACACGGCCACGGGCTCGATCAAGATCGACGTTTCGCCCGAGGACGTGGGTTTGAGCGACGTCTTGGCCATCAACGGCCAGGAGGCCACGATCCGCAACTATGGCACGATTGAGACGAACGGTGCGGTGCAGGTGGGTTCGATTGTCGGCAGCAGTGCCAGTCTTGATGGCGGCACGGTGAAGTTCACCGGCAAGGATGCCGTGAGCACTGTGACGACCGAGCTCAAGACAGGCACGCTCGAAAATGCGGGCACGCTGACGGTCGGAGCCAAGGATTTGCCGAATTGGGCGGTCAATGTCTACGACCTCAAGAATACGGGCACGCTTAATGCGGGCACGCTCATTGCTCTCAACAGCATTGACAATACGGGTGTACTGAATCTCGACACCACGCAGCGCATTGCGATCGGACTCTCTGGCAAGGATGCTGCTTCCGGCGAACATGTAACGCTTGTGAATCGCGAGTCAGGCCAGTTGTCGATCAACGTGGATGCGGATCCGACTCTTACGACCAAGAGCCCTCACGTCGCCGGCCTCGATCTCTTTAATCCGACCAACGCCCCCGATTTGACGGGCGGCGACTTCACGAACCTCGGCACGACCAACATCACGGTCAAGAGCGAACAGGGGGCTACCTATGGCATCGTAGCCGACTCGGCGCACGAGTCCACTATTCGTAATGACGGCACGTTGACGATCAATGTGGCGAAGATTGAATCTGATGCGACGTATGGCACTTGGGGGATCAAAGGCAACCACAACACGACGCTTGTCAACACCGGGGCGCTCTCGATTGAAGGTGCATCGGCGGGTGACGGCTTCCTGCAGGGAATTGCTCTTTATGGTTCCGAGACCTCGCGCGGTAGTTTCCGCAACGACGGTACGACGAGCATCACACTTTCGGCCAATGACGGTCTTGATCCAGCCACGGCGACGAATGCCGGTGCGATCGGTCTGCACTTGAGATATGGCGACGGTGTGAATGCGGGTGACATGACGTTCAACATCGACGGCCTGCGCACGGATGCGATCAAGTTTGAGAATGGTTCGACCTTTACCAACAGCGGCAGCATCACGGTCAACTCGAAAGCGTCCGAAGGGAATGATCAGGCCATTTATGTGGTTAGCGGCTCGACCTTCACGAACGCCGAAAGACGAAGATCCGTTGCTGACGACGGCTTCGTCGGACGGCTTGTCGACGACGGGTGGTAGCTCCAGCGTCAATCAGGGCACGATCGATATTCATCTCAAGGACTTGGCCCAACGCGAGACCGGGAAGTTCATGAAGGGCTTCTATGTCGGCGATAAGGCGACCTTCACGAACAGCGGCGTGATCAACCTGACGAGCGAAACGCAGGGCAGCGTTGAAGCCATCGACGGTGCGGTTGCCGTCAACGGCGTGTTTGAGAACCTGGGTGATGTGACGCTCGACGTCACGTCTCACGGCAGTGATCGCCAGGTTTGGGTAGGTGTCGGCACGCTCAACAACAAGAAGAACCTCACCGTGACGGCCTTGAACGACGGCAACGGTGATGTGGTCGGCTTCATGCACGACTGGAAGTTCACGACGCCTGATGTGCAGACCCTCCACGTCTCGAACGAAAAGGACATGACGCTTACGCTCACGGCCAATGCCGGAGATGCGCTAGTCTTTGACATGCAGGGTCAGGAGCGCTTTGACAATGCCGAAGGCGGCGTGGTGACGGCCAATGTCTCGGGTGGCACGTCCGCCAAGGGCTTTGTGCTGGGCGACACGACGATCTTCGCCAACGACGGCACGCTCAATCTGACGCTCACGGGGCTTGCGGCTGATGCGACGCTCGCAGGCTTTGAAGCCTTGTCCGACGGCATGACCGCCACCAATTCTGGCGATCTGACGATCACTCTGGCTGGAAACGGCAAGACTGCTGCGGGTCTCAAGAGCGATGTGGCCGGAGCACGCTTTGTGAACAACGATACGCTCGCGATCAATGCGACGGGTTCTTTTGAGAACCTGACGGGTATTGATTGGGCGGGTGAAGTGGCCAATGCGGGTACGATCACGACGAATGCGGGTCTCAACATCGGTTCCGTGACGGGTGCGGGTTCCTTGACCGTCACGGGCGGTGATGTCCGTGTCGGTTCGCTTACCGATCAGCAGAGTGTAACGCTCAGGAATGTGGGCTCTGCAGCGTTTGATACGATCAGCATGAAGTCGGGAACGCTCTCCATTGAGAGCGGCAAGACGACTGCCAAGGTCACGGGGACGAGCACGCTCAAGCATTTGACGAACGCAGGCAATCTGACGCTCGGCGGCACGTTGACGCTGGGCGCTTCCGGCGCACAGGGCTCGCTCACGAACACGGGCACGCTCACGATGGGCGATGCGCACGTGGTGGGGAGCGTACTCAATAGCGGCACCTTTACGTCCGGTGACATGGACGTGACGGGGTCTGTCCACAACACGCGAACGGGCGTGATGCAGACGGGCACGCTCACGGTGCGCGGCGACAGGGCCCTCACCAATGAAGGTGAAATGACGGTGGCCGACACGTCGTCGGTTTTCGGTACGCTCACCAACACCGGCACGATCTATCTCTACGACAAGTCCCTCGTTGGTGAGGACGGTCAGATCGAGAACAAGGACGAGCTGCTTGTGTACGGCACGCTGGAAGTCAACGGTCTTTTGATCAATCTGGGTACGTCGAAGGCCGAGGAGCTGATTCTCAACGGCGAATCCGTCTCGGGCGTGCAGAGTGCGTTCTTCTCCATGGATCGCGCCAATGAGGGTGCGGAGTCGATTGTCCAGTCGGGCGAAATCAACGCCAAGCGCACGAACTACGGCAAGGACTACTGGGGCACCGTGACGGTTAATGCCGTCTACGAAAACCATGATCTTGTCTTTGCGGGTTCGAGCGACACGGTGCTCGACCAGTCGGGACAAGCGCTTGCGGGTAGTGGCATGACGATTGCCGCAGGCGGCTCGATTCTCAATCAGTCGGGAGCCACGCTGCGTGTGAACGGCGCTCTGGACAACTCCGGCACGATCTCGGGCGGAACGCTCGCCCTGGATGCGGGAGGCCAGTTCACGAACCGCAAGAACGTGAACGTGGACAAACTCACGGGCTCGAACCTGACGTTCACGCAGGGCGAAGCCGGCGCGTCCTTTGAGACGGCCAAGAATGAAGTGACGAACTCCCAATTCGTTTGGACGCAGGGTTCCATTTCGCTCGATGCCCTCGGCAAGGGAAATCGTTATGAGTTGGGCGGCCATGTCGGCGACAGCGTTATGGTTGACCTCGATCTTCTGACTTCGGACTCGACGGTGAACATCGGTCAGGGGGCCGAACTGGCGGTTGGCACGATTTCGCTTGACGGCATGGAAAACACCGTCACGCTTGCGGGCGGCACGTTGAAGACCAGTCTCGATCAGATCTTCTCCGACGTTGAAGTGAACGGTGCGGTCGACATCGATGCCGAGTCCTCGAAGGACACGGTGAATGTGGCAGGCATTACGGTGGCAACCGGCGTGGGCGGCATCAAGGATGCGGTCTCGAAGGGCATTGCGTTCAACTCCGGCACGGTGGCCTTTACGGATCGCGTGTTTGCGCTTGATGTCGCGGGCGACGTGCTCGCGAAGCTCGAAGCCGATGACGGCGGCAGTCTGGAAGTGGCCTTCAACGGCAAGGCGACGGGGCTTGATGCCTTTACGGTGGATGTGGCCAACAAGGTTGTGGCCACGAAGCCCGAAGGCGGGTCGACCTATGCGGTCTTTACGGGTGAAACGCTGGTCAACAAGGACGCAGAAGAGCCGGGGCTCGGCTACACGCAGCTTGTGGTCGGGGACATTGATCTTCGCGGACGCTATACGCCGAACAAGAACACGCATCGCGTTGAGCAGTCGATGGGCTTCAAGAACGTGACGGGCGTCACGGGCGGCCTGTACATCAACGACGCGCGCTTCGTGCTCGTGGGCGACAAGGATCAGGCGATAGACCTCGCCGACGGTCTCGTGCAGGTGATCGGCGGGAGCATGAGCGGTGACGGTCTCACGCTCGGCTCTTATGGTTCCGAAGCTGCTACGAAGGGCCATTTGGCAAAACTCAATCTGGGCGTTTTTGCAGAAGACGGCGGCTACCGCGTGGCGGGCGGCGCGACGGACGTGCACAACGGCGACTTCACGGTGGATGCGCTGCGTCTGGGCGGCACGCTCACGGTGGGCGACAAAGACCGCGACGACAAGGGCAACGCCAAGCTCACGATCGGCAATCTCACGGCTTACGCGGGCGAGCTTGTCAATCATGGCAACACGCATATCGGCACGGTAGCCTCGGGCGACGACAAGCCCGTGATCAAGCTTGAGAACTACGGGTCGATGACCATCGACAATGGGCTTGTCGAAGGGCGTCTTCTCAACAAGGAAGGCGGCACGCTTACGACGGGCAATCTGACGCTCGGCTATACCGACAGCCTAAACAACGGCACGTGGACTGCCGAATCGCTCACGATTGCCGGTGCGAAGCAGTATGTGGGCGATCTCATCAGTCGCGGCGAACTCTACAACGCGTCGACCCTCAATGTGGCCAACGGCCTCACGCTGGAGTCGACCGCCCTCACGCAGCCCGAAGCCACGGGCGGCGTGCTCACCAACCGCTCGACGATTCGCAGCAAGCCCGCAGCGCTCACGGTGGGCGGCACGTTCACGATGAAGGAGAAATCGTCCTTCACGAACGAAGGCAAATACGCCCTCTTTACGGCTGACGCCATGGAGATGGCGCAGGGCAGCACCGTGACGAACCGGGTCGACGGTGCGATCACGATCAAGAACCATGCAAATATTGCGGGCAACTGGACGAACGAAAAGGGCACGTCCACCTTCGGGTCTCTCACGGTGACGAATATCGGTGCGATGGTGAACAACGGCACGCTTGCCGTGACCGGCAAGACTGAACTGGCTGGTTCTGTGACCGGCACGGGCAACGCAACGCTTGATGATCTGACGATTGATCCGACGGGCGTGCTCGCTATGACGGGTGCAGGTGCGCTGACGGCAGGTGACGTGGTGGTGAACGCCGGTGGCAAGATGTCCGTGGCGGGTGCCTCGACGCTAGGTTCGCTTACGGCAACGAATGCGGGCGAGTTGGCGTTTGGCACGCTCTCGATGACGGGCGACCTGAATCTCACGGGTTCCGTCATGACGGCTCTGCTCTCCCAGGCAGGGAATGTGACGCTCTCGGGCTCTCAGTTGACGAGCCAGCGTGATGCAACGCTTGCGTCTCTCACGATGACGGGCAGCGAAGCCGCGTTCGGCAACACGACCGTGGCGGGCGATGTGTCCGTGACGGGCGGTGTCCTCACCACGGGCAACCTGACGGGACAGAACCTCACGGTTCGTGATCAGGCGTCCGTGAACGGCAAGACTGCGCATGTGGCAAGCCTTGACGCGAAGGACGGCACGATTGTGCTCGATGCGATCACGTCCGATGGCACGATCCTGCTCGACAACACGACGCTCAAGGGGCATGTGGTGTCCGGCGCGGACATGATCGTCACGAACGCGGGTGCCGTGACCTCAACGGGCGCAACGACGCTCGATTCCCTCACCATGACGAATGCGGAAGATTCTTCCTTTGGTGATCTGACGGTGAACGGCAATGTGTCCCTCACGGGCACGAAGCTAACGGCGAACCTCGTGAAGGGCGGCGACACGACGCTCTCCGCGTCCGACATCACCTCCAAGGGCACGACCGAACTGACTTCGCTTGCGATGACGAACGGCTCGAACGCAGTCTTCGGCACACTCACGATTGGTGGCACGTTCGATGTCAACGGTTCGATCCTGTCGGCCAATATCGCAGAGGCCGGCATTGCCACCGTCACGAACGGCGGCAAGGTGACCTCCACGGGCAAGACGACGCTTGCAAGTCTCACGATGACGGACGCTCAGGAGTCGTCCTTTGGCGACCTCACCGTGACGGGTGACGTGAATCTCACGAATACCAAGCTCACGGCTAATCTCGCCTCTGGTGAGGATGTTGATCTTACGGGTTCGACGCTCGTCTCTACGGGCGTATCCAATCTGACGACGCTTTCCCTTGCCGAGGGTTCGGATGCCCAGTTCGGTTCCGTGAACGTCGCGGGCAATCTTGATGTGAACGCTTCCGTCCTCAAGGGCGAGCTGACACAGGCAGGCGCAACGACGGTCGGCGCAAACGGGCAGATTCTCTCGTCCGGCCCGACGACGCTTGCGAGCCTCACCATGACCGACGCGAAGGATTCTACTTTTGGCGACTTGACCGTCACCAGCGACGTCTCGCTCACGAACACCAAGCTCACGGCCAACCTCAAGAAGGGCGGCAATACCACGCTGACGGGTTCGGCACTCACGAGCAAGGGTGCATCCGTTCTGGATGTGCTTTCCCTTGCTGAGGGTTCTTCCGGCACGTTTGGCACGCTTATGGTGAACGGTGCGATTGACGTTGATGCGTCGATCCTCCATGGCGCAATTGCCAAGGGCGGAGCTGCGACTGTGACGAACGGTGGTGAAATCCAGTCCACCGGCAAGACGGAACTCGCGTCTCTCACGATGACGGATGCGAAGGATTCTGCCTTTGACGAATTGACCGTCACGGGTGACGTGTTGCTCACGAATACCACGCTTGATGCTGATCTGCGCAACGCAGGCAACACGACCCTTGCGAACGCGACGCTCACCTCTACGGGCAATACGACGCTCGCTGCCTACACGCAGACGAACGGTGCAGCTTCGTTCGGACATCTCAACGCGAAGACGGTTGACGTCACGGAAGGTGCGTTTGCGACGGCAGGTCTCACGGCTGATGAAGCGGCCTTCAAGGGTGCTGGCTCTCAGGTGACTTTGAACGGCCTCACCACGGTGGGCACGCTCACGGCGACGGGCACGAACGTCAAGATGTCGGATCTCGTCATTACCGATGCGCTCACGAACGACAGCACGCTCACGGGCAAGACCTTCAAGGCTCAGGGTGCGGACGGAAAGGCGGTCTCCGTGACCAATACCGGCACGATTCGCTTTGACGGTGCTTCGGGTTCCGTTGCCTACAGCCAGACCGCCGGTGCGCTTGAAGTGGCCAAGAATGGCTTTACCGATTCGACCTTTGACGTAAAGGGCGGCACGGTGAAGACAAACGGCCTCGGCAAGGGCAATGCCTGGACGCTCGGCGGCGTGAAGGACGCGTCTGTCTTGATGACGCTTGATCGTCTCACGTCTGAAGGTTCGGTCTCGATCAACGAAGGCGCAACGCTTGAAACCTCGCTCATCACGCTTGACGGCAAGACCGAAACGGTGGTGCTCGCAGGCGGCACGCTCGCCACGATGATGGACCAAATCTTTGACGACGTGAAGATGAATCAGGGCATCGACATCGGTGCGGGCAAGCCCGGCGACATCGTGGATGTCGAAGGTCTCAACGCCGTCGTGGGTGTGGGTGACATCAAGGACGAAGTGTCGACCGGCATCGGGTTCAACGCGGGTACGGTTGCATTCAACGACAAGGTCTACTCCCTGACGCTCGCAGCCGACGTGCTCGGCAAGCTCGAAGCGGACGACGGCGGCGACCTTGAAGTCGTCTTCAACGGTCGAGCCAACGTCAACCAGTTCACGGTGGACGTGGCCAACGGCATCGAAGCCACGCAGGGCGGCAAGCCCGCGCATGCGGTCTTCGCAGGTGAAACGCTCATCAATGCCGACAAGACCCAGCCCGACCTTCAGTACACGAAACTCGTCGTGGGTTCGGCTGAACCGGCCATTGCGGACGCGCACAACCTTACGCAGTCGATGGGCTTCATGAACGTGACGGGTGTGACAGACGGTCTCTTCATCCGTGGTGAGGATACGGAATTCGTCTTGGTCGGCGTCGATGAAAAGGCGCAGGGCGTGGACGACATCCACAGCTTCATGCTCGCCGACGGTGCGGTGGACGTGGGCGAAGGCGCAGCCTTCACGCTCGGCTCCTACGGCAAGGCCCTTGGCACGGAAGGCAAGCTCACCGCCATCACGAACAACGGCACGGTGAACGTCAAGAACGGTCTCTTTACGGTTGAAACGCTCACGGGCAACGGTACGGTGGCTGTTTCCGACAAGGATCATGCCAAGGTGGCCGCGACCCTCAAGGTGACGACCCTGGAGCAGAATGACGTCAGCAACTTCGGGACGATCGAAGCTGAAACGGCGACGATCGGCACGCTAGCCAACACGGGCACGCTCAATGCGAAGACCCTTGCCTTGACGGGTGTTGCTTCGACGAACGTCGGTACGATCCATGCCGAAATCGCGAGGCTAGGCGAATCCGTCAATCTGACGAACACCGGTTCCTGGACGGGTAATGCGCTTGATGTGGACGGCACGTTCGTCCATAACGGCAAGACGCTCGATGTCGCCACGGCCACGATTGACGGCACGCTCACGAATGCGGGTGCTGCCGACATTGATGCGCTCACGATCAACGGACACGTCGATCAGACGGGTTCTCTCACGGCCAAGGGCGTGACGGTTGCGGACAATGCCGACATCGCCAACAACGGTTCCCTCACCACGGATACGCTCACCCTCAAGGGAGCCTATGCGGGCAAGGGCGACCTCACGGTGAACGTCAAGACCGATTTGACGGGTTCGCTCGTCTCGACGGCTGACGGCATCAAGCTGGGCGACCTCACCGTCACGGACGGCGATCTGACCGCGCTCAACCTCACCACGGGCAATGCCACGGTGACGGGCAAGAGCACCGTTGCAGTCGACAACTGGACGGGCAAGACCCTCACGCTTGAGGGTACGACAACCGTTGCCGAAACGCTCAAGGCCGACAAGCTCGACCTTGCGGGCGCTCTGACGGCAGGTGCGGTTGAGGTTGCGACGATCAACACTGCCGGTAGCTTCTATGCCGGTCGCGTTGATGGCACGGCCTTCAATCTCACCGCCGGTACGAGCCGCGTGGACGGCCTGATGGAAGTCATCACGCTCAAGCAGACGGGCGGCGAATTGATCGCGCAAAACGTCCATGCCACGGACGCCAATCTCGCCGGCAAGGCGCAAGTGGGTTCGCTCACCTCCGACACGCTCACGGTTTCGGGCACTCTCGAAGCCGACGAAGTGACGACGAGCACCTATGATCAGACCGCAGGTTCTGCCGACATCGGCACGCTCGCGAGCAAGACCTTTGCCAATGCGGGCACGGTGACGGTGGGCAACATCACCACGGCTCTCTCCAACACGGGCAAGCTCACGATCAACGACACGTTTGCGCTCTCGGGCAATAACGCGGGCAGCATCGTGGCTGAAGCGGCCAAGGGAACGCTGGCGGACTTTACGAACAACGGCACGGCCTCGTTCGGGAAGACCACTGCAAACGGTCTCCTCAACAACGGCACGATTTCCTTTGCCGACGCGACGCTCGAAGGGGCGAACAACAACACGAAGGACATGTCTGCGGACATTCTCAACGTGAAGGGTTCGCTCACGACGACGGGCACGCTCACGGCGGGCAACACCACCGTAACGGGCACGCTCAGCGTCAATGGCGGCAAGACCTTGCTCGATGCGCTCAATCTCAAGGGAACCCTCGGCACGAAGGGAGAACTCACGGCCCGGAAGGCCGAGATCACGGGTTCCTTCAATCTGACGAGCGGCAAGACCACGATTGGCAACGCCACGGTCAACAAGGGCCATGTGAACGTCGCGGGCGGCAGCTTCCACGCAGATGCCTACACCCAGAAGGGCGGGTCTCTCACCCTTGCTCAGGGCGGATCGTTCACGTCGGGCAACCTCATCGTCTCGGGCTCCGACATCACGCTGGGCGACGCCGCGCTTAACGCCGAAGGTTCGATCAAGGACTCGAACATCACGATCACCGCCGGCAACTGGGCCGACAACCTCCTGGGACTTACCAACACCGACAAGGGTGCTCTGGGCGACAACGACTTCACCCTCACGGGCGGTGTGCTCGATCTTGGCGACAAGACGCTCACGTCGAGCGGAACCGTCACGATGACGGGCGGCACGCTCGTGGCCGACAAGATTGCGCTCGACGGCAAGACCCAGGGCACGATCACGGTGGGCGGCAAGGGGTCGCTGCAAACCTCGCTTGACCAGATCTTCCATGACTTCGTGGTCGAAGGCGTGGAAATCACGGCTACCAACTGGGAAGAAGGCTGGGGTGCCGTGCACGGTCAGGTGATCGAGGCGGCGACCGACGTGGGCGACATCAAGTCGAGCATCACGACGGGCATCAAGTTCGAAGGGGGCTCCCTCTCCTTTACGGACGAAGCCTTCCGCACCGACTTGGTCGCTGAAGTGGGCAGCGCCTTGGCCGAAGCCTTCGGCAACGGCAAGGTCAACGTCGAATTCCTCGGCCACGCAGTGGACGACTTCACGCTCGATACGATCCATAAGCTCGAAGAGGACGGCATGGCCGACAAGACCCAGGGCCTCGTCTTTGCGGGTGACGATCTCATCAACAACTCCGGCGACAAGACGCTCGACGTGGGCAAGTCCGATACGGACGACATCCACATGAATACGGGCTTTGCCGGCGTAACCGATACGGATCACATCAACATCAAGGACGGCCTTGAGTTCGTGCTGGTCGGCAAGACCGACAAGGACGGCAAGCCTTCCGGCGACAAGCTCCTTTCGGATGCTGAAAACGGCGGCTCCGTTCACGTGAACACCGGCACGCTCACGCTCGGCTCCAACGGCGTCAAGGACAAGACGGGCGGCACGCTCGCAGAAGTTGTCCTCGATGAACAAGGCAACCTCGTCATCAAGAACGGCGACTTCACGGTCGAGCGCATCGAGTCCGACGGTTCCATGCATGTCACGGGCGGCGGCAAGCTCACCTCGAACGATGTCACGCTCGACAAGGGCGACAGCAAGATCGACGAAGGCGGCGTGCTCGTGGTTGAGGACGGTGAGTCCAACGGCAACCTTCACATCAAGGGTGACGGCACGCTCACGAACGAGGGCACGCTCATTGCGGGCGGCAAGGATTCGCATGTCGATACCCTTGTCGACGGCGATCTCGTCAACAAGGGCACGGGGCTCTATGACGACATGACGATCACCAACGGCGGCCACTATCACAACACCTCGACCGGCAAGGATCAAGGCGACAAGATCGACGTGGCCGAAGGCGGCAAGTGGACCAACGACGGCCAGTCCTCCTGGGGTCAGGTCGACATCAACGGGCAGTTCGAAAACAATGGCGGCCTCGAAATCGGTGACGACAAGGCTGAAACCGACGACTTCCACGTGGGGCCCGAGGGCAGCGTTGATCAGAACGGCCAGCTTGATGCCTCGAATGCGGGTCACGCCCAGATCGACGGCAGCTTCACGACGGGGGAACTCACGCCTGAAGGCAAGCCCGACGACAACGCTTGGTCGAAGTTCGACGATGTGACGGTTGGCAACGGCGGTCATCTCGAAAACAACGGCACTGAGCTCGGCAACGGTCTCGTCGTGGATCAGGGCGGCGAATACGTCAACAACGGTCATTCGAACTGGGGTTCCGTGGACATCGCGGGCAACGGCGACAACAACGGCGACCTCACGATTCGCGGCGACGGCAAGGACGATACGCCGGACTTCATCGTTGAAGGCAGCGGCTCCATGACGAACGACGGCACGCTCATTGCCGGCGGTGAGGATACGAAGAACGACACGCTCGTTGAGGGTGATCTCGTCAACAAGGGCACGGGCCTCTACGACGACATGACGATCACCAACGGCGGCCACTATCACAACACCTCGACCGGCAAGG
>OIWL01000909.1_pt1 | contig 35626 bp, 20 predicted proteins | sample 1587561 | NCBI WGS metagenome assembly OIWL01 (sample SAMEA3888903, study PRJEB22519) | human gut metagenome | biome: human gut; feature: human-associated habitat; material: faeces | place: Denmark | collected 2010 | reverse complement strand
AATTGAAAACGATGACCGAACGGTAACCCATGCCGACGGCAACAAAACTTTGCAACACCGTACCTGGTACGGCCGCAAGGTTACCGATACGCTGCAAGTTGCTCCGGACGGCACCAGAACGGTTACACGGGCAAAACAGAGCCTGCGCGGCAATAAGGCAACCTCCGTTAACAATGACAAGTTCATTCAGAACAAGAAAACTTATGACAAAGACGGAAACCTTATTCGCGAGGAAACAAGAATGAATACCGCTGCCGGGAAGACATTGCTGAACCGTGACGGCACCCGCAACGAAGTGGCCATTCATGCAATCCGCAGCGGCAGCGGCATGTCCAATGACGATGTCGATAAGGCGATTATGAACCAGATGATGCAGGAACGTATGGGCGGTGTTCCCGGGGCAGATATGAACCGCGAATTCAAAGACCGCGAAGTCAGCCGTACGCTGGATGACCAGGGACGCGAAGTCTTCAGGGTTAAGCAGACCAATGCCGACGGCTCGACCAGCATCTTTGAGATGACCAAGGGTGACAAGCGTGATATGCTGACTTACACCCACATCGGCAAAAACGGCAAAGCCGAAAGCTATGCGTCCGACGGCATCATCAACAAAAAATCAAATTACCGTCTGAACAAGGATGGCACGGTTGATGCCAAGAGCGTTAAAAACAACTATGCCTTTGCCAAAAACTATAATTCGGCACACACCCGCTCAATGGACAGCAACGGCAAATTCAACCGGTCTGTTCCGGCAGACGAAATTATGATGAGCGAAGCGGATATGCAGCTTTTCAGAGAACAAGTCGCCACTTACGGAAAAGACCAGCCGATGGCCGAATTCGGAAAATAAGGCGGCAGCCGTCTTGATTAAAGCCGGGAAGAAATTCCCGGCTTTACAGTTATATTTGTACACAAATTGTCTTTTTTTGTACTATTTTCTTGATTAATATAACGCTTATATTTATGATACAAACAAATTATGAAGTTGTGTTTATTACAATAAAAGGTGGACTCAAATGGAAGAAATTATTTTCCCGAACCAAATCAGAATGTACAGAAGACTTCGCGGACGCTCGATGCAGGAACTTGCCGATCATTTGTCCGTCAGTCTTTCTGCAATCTCTAAAATTGAAAAGGGTTACCGCCGCGTGGACCAGGAGCAGCTGGTTCGTGTTGCCGAATTTCTGGACTGCCCGCTGCAGGATTTATTTGTTAATGAACAGAATTCCCAGCAGGAAGTCGTCCAATCCTGGAGGCGCGAACAGGAGAGAAGAAACAAAATCAACGAAAAAAGCGGTTTGAAAACTTTGGGTGCCGGTTTGCGTCAGATCCGCAACGAAAAGAACCTGACGCTGATTGAAGTTGCCGAAAGCGCCGATATGACCCTTTCAGTTTACCACCGTATTGAAATGGGCCAGCGTGAAGTTTCCGACAAAGAATTTAAAAATATTGCCAAGGCCATCAATATGGCTCCGGAAGAGTTGAAAGAGCAGATTAAAGCTCTGGAAGACAAAGGCATGCTGGAAGAGATTATTCAGCGCAACGATGCCAAATACAAACTGTTGTCCACCCCGCGCGGAGCAATTTCCGCTTTCGGAAATTCCAATCAGGACGGCGTTAAAATTTCAGTTTACGGCGTGGCCGGAAAAGACGGCGACGTTATCATTGAATTCAGTCAGGAGACCAAAAAAGTTCAGCGTCCGCCGCAGTTATACAACAAAAAAGACGCTTATGCCGTTAATCTTTGCACCCGCCGCCTCGGAAGCCTGTTGCCGACACGTTCAATTTTGTTTGTCGATCCGCAGGATGTTGTCAGCGTCGGAGACATTGCCGTTTATTACAGCAATGAAAAAGAAGCCAAAATCGTCAGTATCCGCGAAGATGAAAACGGACAGCTTTACGGCTTGAGATGGAATCCGGACGAACGGATTGAAATCAGCAACGACGATTTGAACAGCCTTCATAAAGTGGTTGCAATCTACCTTTAAGAAAAAACTCCGCTGCGGCGGAGTTTTTTTTTGATTTCTGCCGTTTCCGCCCCGTTTTATTAACCTGAAATTTACAACATCAGAAGTAAAATCGGTAATATGGATAGATTTTAAACTGATGACAGACAGATTCGGGTAAAAAATTGGTAGAAACGGCCGGAAAAACAAAAAAGAACTACAATAAAATCGGGACAGAGGATGACCCGGTTATTATTGCGCAACGCTTTTTAAACATCTTCCGGCAGCTGCATATTTTTACCGACGAAAGAAAACAAGCCTTCAACCAAATGATATTGGAACAGCCGGCAGAAATCCGCGGCATGTTCAGTTCGTTGCCGGGCGGAGCCGTTTTGCAGCAGTATGTTGACGAGCTGGAAGAAAAAAACGGTTTGGTTCGCAGCACGCCCGATGCAGCACCGCAGGCTGATTATGAAGAAGAGACCCGGGCCAAAATTCTGGCAACGGCTTTGGCTGAAGCAAACAACCAGCATCACACCCCCTCTGCGGATACTCAGGCAGAAACGGCACAGATTGCGGCTCAGGCAGCCGCAGAAGCCGCGGCCCGGGCTGCGGCGGAAGCTCAGGCCAAGATAGCCGTTCAGGCTGCACAGGCAGCGAAAGAAGCGGCTGCCGCCGCTCAGGCACAGATACAAGCACAGGCACAGGCTTTGGCTCAGGCACAGGCGCAACTACAAGCCCAACAACAGGCACAGCAAACCGGACAGGCCTCTCCGGCCAAAACCGTTTTCCAGCCGATAAGTTCGACGTTTACGGCTGATGCGTCCTTTGCCAAAGAAATCGCCTCGGCGCTCAAAGAAGCTATTGCCGCCAACGACGATATTCGTAAAAAAGATTCCGAAGCGGTTACACAGGCTATTGTTTCGTCGCAAAACAAACTGGCAGAGATCATGGCTCAGAACAACAAGGCCAATATCGAGGCTCAAAACCGGCTGGCGCAAATGCTGGTTCAGAACAACACGGCTGCCAATGCTTCAAGTTCAAACAACAATGCCAACAATATTCAGATAAACACCGCAGCAACCTTTCCGCCGGTGGATGAGATGCTGAACGGCATTGTCAAAATTCAGTCGGAACTGTTCAGAGAAATGGCTAAAACCCAAACCAGCGAGTTGTCATCTATCATTACGCTGGCTCTGAAAGAAAGCCAGCAGCTTTCGACACAGTCGATTATTACAGCCATCAAAGAAATGCAGAAAGAAAACCTGAAATTTCTGCAGGCTCATCCCGTTGTCTATACGGCTCCGGCGGCGCAGGCTGTGCCAGAAGATTACCATGTTTCGCCGGTTCCCCGGGCTGAGCCGCTGCGGCCCTTGCCTGATGAAGAAATAAACGCAGCGCCGGCTGCTCCGGTTATTCAGACCACCGATATCAGCAGAGAAATTTTCGGCGACGATACCGAAGACAACGATGATACTGAAATTATTGCCGGCGGTGAAGAAATTGCCGTACAAAAAAAGAAAAAAAAGAAGAAGAAAAAAAAGAAAAACAGTGAAGGTTTGTCTCTGGACAGTCTGGCCTCTTCCCTGTTTGATAAGGTCAGCACACTGACAGACAAAGTCAGTAATCTGAGCGGTAAAAAGAATCAAAAAGAAGAAGATCCCGCAGAAAAAGCAGCAAATGATTTTTCTTTCCCCGAGAAGCAAGAGGCATCAAACGGCGGTCTGGATTTCTCACTGTTTGACAATGATGTACCGTCTGCCGCGGCCGAACCGGAAAAAACCGCAGAACTCTCTCCGGCTTCCGAAGATACTGCCGCCGATGAAGACCAATGGGAGTATGTCGAAGTTCCGGCAGAAGAAATTTTGTCCCAACTTCAGCCGGAGCAAACCGCTCAAACGGAAGAACCGGCCTCTGAGGAACAGTCTTCCGCGGTTCTTGCGGACAATGACGACTGGGGATATCATACGACAACGGAAGAATTTCCGGCAGAAAATATTCCTGCCGAACCGGTAGATTTACCGAGTGAGGAAATTGCCACCGACTGGGGCATTGAGGCCGATACCTCTTCGGCGGAAACGGAAGATATTAGCAAGCCGATACAAAATTCTCCGCTTAGCGAAGACACAGTTTCTCCTGAGGAAACCGCGGCCGAGCCGGATACCGCCGTAACCGACGAAGCTCCGGCAGAAAATGCCGACGAAGGCTGGGAATATGTTGCGGTTCCCGAAGAAGAAACCGCGGCCGAGCCGGATACCGCTGTAACCACCGAAGCTCCGGCAGAAAATGCCGACGAGGGTTGGGAATATGCTGCGGTTCCCGATGAAGAAAACATTGCCGAGCCGGATACCGCCGTAACCGACGAAGCTTCGGCAGAAAATACCGACGAGGGTTGGGAATATGTTGCGGTTCCCGAAGAAGAAAGCGTTGCCGAAAGTGCTGATGGAAATACGGCGGAAGGCGACTGGGAATGGGAGTATGAAGAAGTTTCCGAAGATGACGGCAACACAGCCGAAACGGCACAACCGGCGAACAGCTCCGCAGCAGTTTCGACAGGCCCGGACACTGAAAGCAATGAGGCTCAGGATTGGGAATGGGACTATGAAGAAGTTTCCGAAGACGAAGGAACTTCTGCCGCAGATGCCGGTTCTGCCATTCAAACCCAAAGTGAGGATGAAGGCTGGGAATATGTCGAAATTCCCGAAGACGAGGCCGGCGCCGACGAAGACTGGGAGTATGTCGAGGTTCCGGAAGAAGAAGCCGAGGCAGGAAACGGCGACGGTGAGTGGGAATATGTTGAAATTCCCGAGGGTGAAGAAACATATCAGGCCGAAAGCGGCGAAGGAAGCGACTGGGAATGGGAATATGAAGAAGTTCCCGAAGATGACGGCAGCACAGCCGAATTCCCGCAGCAAACAGAAAGTGCGGAAACAACTCCGACAGACGATCCCTATCGCCCCGAAACAGCTTTGCAAACACCGGCGGAAACCGAAACGACCTCACTAAGCTCGATGTACAGCGGGGAAGTTTATTTTCAGGATAATGTTTATGACAATCTTGAAACCGCCAAGGAGGAAGAAACATTTAAAATTCCCGAAGACATCGGCGACGGGCCCGGTTTGGCCGATTTAGAGACCGGAGAAGCCCCAAATGAACCTTATAAGCCGCAGGGAACCATATAATTGGGTAAAGCTGTGAGAAAACAATTTACAAACCCCGGCGGCTAAATTAAATTGAAAAGACAGTTAAGGAGCTGATATGGAACCAAATAATTTGACGGAACAAAATCCGGTTAATCCGCAGGCTCCGGCTCAACAGCAGCCGGCGCAACCGAAACCGCAGGCCAATCCGGCCGCGGCGATGCCGAATGCGGCTCCGCAACCGGCGGCTGCCCGGCCTCAAACGGTACAACAGCCTCATCCCGGCATGTCCCAGCCGCAGGCTCAGGGCGGAGCCAGCAAGGAAAGCCTCTGGTATCTGGACAATTATATTCTGCTCAAAGACTATTATGACCGGACAATTTCCCGGATTGCGGCGCGTTGCGTGCGAATGGGCAATATTGCCATGGAAGAATATCCTTTTTACGGATATATTTTGGATGTTTTGGAGGAAATCAGCGATACCGGCGATTATATTCTGCAACATAAGGAACTATATCCTTATGTGGAAAAGAAAATTGCCGGCGGCCTGAACGAATTGAAAAAGACGCTGAGCGAATATCAGGAAGAACTGCGCAACAATTCATCCCCGGAGATGATTAAAGAAGACGCTTCGGAAATTGAAAAGATGAAAGAGGCTTTGGGTGCAGTAACCACCGTGGCTGACGACCCGACTCTCGGCGCGGGAATGAACATGGATCAGCTGATGGACAAACTTATGGCTCAGGACCAGGCCAACAAAGAACTGAAAAAAGTAATTAAAATAAAGAAACCGGTTAATCCGGAGGGCGGCCAGGCAGTTCCGCCCAAAAACGAAGGTACGGAAGAATAATGAAGAACTGGTTTGAAAAAAGCCGTTTAGGTTGGTTATTAATGGCAGTCGGAATTATCGCGGCCTGCGCTCCCAAAGAGAAGCCGCGCGAACTGACACTGGATGAAAAGATTGCCTCGGAAACCATTCTGCCGCAAGATCCGAACATGATACGCACTCCGAAAGGCGCCAGTTCATTGGATTTGGAGTCTCCGCTGCGTTGTTACGTCAACTGGAACACACAGGAAATGATTACGACCATTCCCTATAACGTCAAGGCGTTCAATATGGTTCGCAACGGCAAGAATGACATGCTGCCCCGATTTGAGGTGACGGGCTTTACCTTTGCAACCATGCCGGCGGAAAAAGCCATGTATAAGCTGACCAAGGAAGCAGGCATCAAACTGGTGGCAAAAGATGCGCCCTATGCCAGCATTTCGGCGGAAAATCTGCGCGGCGAACTGTCGGAAGTTATCGGAATGATTGCCGATGCCGCCGAAATTTATTATGCCTATAACGCCGAAACCAAAACACTGACCATCAGCCGTAAAGCTAATTTCAGCCTGTATGTACCGAAATCACGCCCTATCCTGCTGGCTTTGCTGGACGTTTTGCGCGGATCGGGCATTACCGACGTGACGACGGACTGGGCCGATTACTCGGTGACATTTGAAGCCGATTTCGAACTGCGCAATAAGATTAACAAACTGGTGGCCTATTTTGAAGACAATCCGACACTGATTGCCTTTGACGTTAACGTTTTCCGCATTTACCCTTACAGTGCCGATGATGACATTGAGTGGCAAGACTTGTTGAAAACCTTTGATTTCGGCACTATTAAAACCACTAAGACCGGCGTTATCGGGCGCGCGCTGACCACGTCAAACGACCTGAACATTTCAACCCTGCGCAGTTTTTTGGGGCAACAGGCAATGGTTATCCCGGTTGCAGAAGGAAAATTCGTGGTTCCGAATTTGTGGTTTGCCCGCTTTGATATCGGCAAATGCAGCGCCAGAGATTCTCTGGAGACCGGATTGTCGGTTTTGGCCAAGGCTTCGTTAGAACATAACAACCGGATTTTTTCAGACATTACTCTGGAGGCGACCAACGGTCAGATAACACAATTTAACGTTCGCAGCCGCATTGGTGAAAACTTTATGATTATCGGCATTCCCAATCAAATATTTGATAAAAAATCGCCGAAATCAGAGACTGTCGTCTTTATGGTTCCGCGTATTATCAGAACCTTGAAAACAAACAAAACATTACAAAATAACAGGTAAGGATTTCCCATGACAGACATGAATCCCAATACTCCGAACCAACCGCAGAATTTTGACCCGACACGCAGACTTAAAAAAGTCAAGCGCCCGATCAAAAGATATATCGGACAGCCGAATCCGTCGGCTCCGCAGGCTCCGGGCATGCAGATGCACGGCAGCGAGCCGCAGGGAGGCTTTTTAAGCAATCAGGGACGCAGCGATTATAATATTGACGATATTCTGGACGGCAATGCCAATCTGCCGGCGCTCAATCAGGAAAGCAACGTTTACAATCAGCAGGAAGGCTATCAGCCGCAGTTTATTGACGAAAGCGACATTACCCCGCAAAAACTGCCGTTTAAAGAACAACTGATGCAAAACAATATGTTCACCATGAAAGGCATGTCGATTATTGCGGCAATGGTTTTTGTCGTCGGCTTTATGTTTGCCAAACTGTTCTTTACGCAGCAAACGATTGTCCGCGACGGTTTGCAAGGCGTCGTGATTAACCCGGAAGTGCCGCGGGGACGTGCCCGTTGCGGCGTGGCCGAACGGACGCAGGGTTGTGTTTTATATATTATGAATCCTCAACGGCAGGAGCTCAGCGGACGTGATTTCTATGATTTGGCGTCCCAGCTGACCAGCCGTCAGCGATTTGTTATTGAGACAGGAAACATGCGCTATTCAAATGTAAAAATCCGTCCCGGAGACATTGCCCAGCTGAACATTCCGCCGCTGCAATAAAAAAAAGCCCCTTTCAAAGGGGCTTTTTTATTTATGTTACTTCGGTTACCGCACGCAGGTTGCCGTCGCGGTTGATTTGGACAACACGGAGTTTGCGGTGCATTTCCTTAATGGTTTTTTCACGGTCAATTGTCGGATAGCTGTGCAGAATACGGTCAACAAAAGCTTCATAGGCTGCTTCCGAACTTTCGGCATGGATGGTGGCCAGGCAGTTATCGTGGCCGGATCCCATCAGCTCCCACAATGCGCCGGCGTTATTGGTGGAAATCTCGCCGCCGATGATGGCATCGGGCGTAAAACGAACCACCAGGTCGATAATTTTCGAATAGTCGAACTCGTTAGTCTGCTCGGTACGGGACATAACAATATGAACACGGTTCGGATGCGGCACCAGCAATTCGCGTGTATCTTCAATTGTGATAATCCGCTTATGGATATCCAAAATCTTAAGCAGGTTGTTTAAGAACGTGGTTTTACCGGTTGCCGTAGCGCCGGAAACGAGAATATGGTCCCCGCGTTTAATGCTCAACAGCAGACGCTCATAGGGATCTTCGGGGTCCTGAATATCTTTCAGAGGATTAACCTTATGCAGGCTTTCGCCTTGTTTCAGGCCATAGTCCTGCAACCCGAAAGCAACATCGTCGCTGTGGACACGGATTGTCAGAGCGACACCGCCGGTCAGGTCATCCTGGTCATACATAACGTTACGTCCGCTGACGGCAGAAAAACGGTGGTCGCCGGGGATGGTGGCATAAACCACCGGCGTTCCCTGTACCGGGTCAAAGGGAAGTTCATAGGTATTGGCAATAATATAAAGCAAATCCGTCAGATATTCTTTAGTAAGTTTTTCATCTTTATACATCACCCAGGGATAAGCGCGTTTGCCGCGCAGGCGCAGCCAAACCTGCCCAGAGCGGTTGACGGCAACTTCCTCGATGTTTTCCTGGTTATACCAGTAAGCCAAGGGACGAAGAACAGATTCCAGAACCTTAAAACTCATTGTTTAAACTCCTTAGAACAGCTGCGGAACGCTGTTATTGGTATTATTGCTGCTGCCGGTGTTGCTGCCCGCGGTTGCCGCTCCCGGAGTGGGGGATGTGGCGAAAGACGGCGGAGGCGGCGGGGTTGCCCCGGCGGCCGGGCTGGAAATCAGCGGCGGCGGATTATTGGTTTTCTTGCCGGAATTAGACGGCTTGCTGTCATCAATCAATGTAGGCGTTCCGCCGGCGGCTTCAACGTCTATATCCTGAGATTCATAAACAACGCTGCCGGCACCGGTCGGAGCAGTCTCGGTCTTGCCGAGGCTGCGGCGGTTCTTTTCAAGCTCACGCTTACCGGTGGTCTGCGGGTCATCAATAAAGACGTCTTTCTTGCCCTGACCGCCCAATTCCTGCGGATTGCGTTCACGGGTGCGCATCCAGAGATCAACGTTCGGATAAACAATGATGCGGGTGCCGGCGGGAACATAAGTCAGCGGGCGAATATTGGTTTTATCCGACAAAATCTGCTCAAAGACCTGGTTCATCTGATTCAGGAAGTTCTGGCGGGCATCATTGGCAGCCTGCTGTTTCGGCGTTTCGTTAACGCTGCCGCTGTCGGTATTCTCGTCATCGGCCATCATATAGGAAGTATAGCTGGTCAAAGCCGTGGTCATAATCGGCAACGTATATTTCTTAAACAGCTGCTGGTCAAGATAGCCCAAAGCACCGCCGCGGCCCTGCGCATCGCCGGTGACACCGCTGAAGACAAACAGCGAACCGTCCGGACGAATCAGGCGTTCCCAAGAAATTTGAACTTTCGCCGACTGTGACGTGGTTTCCGAGGTTCCGGTCAGGCCGCCGAGAGTTCCCATAATACGGCTGCCGGCAGGAATAATGATTTTACGTCCTTCCTCGGCGTAAATATTACGTTCAACATAGGCTGTTACCGGGGTCGGATTGTTACTGTCAATCGAACGGGCAATAACCGCGGGAATCGGCTTATCGGCGAAAATCATTTCACTTAAGTCAACCCTCCAGGAGGAAATGGCCTTTTTAATGCCCTGCTCATCCCAGTTTTTCTGCATACCGTCGAAAGCATCCGGACTGATGTTGCTGCTGATTTTGCCGACCTGCATATTGCTGCGGCGTTCCTGCTGCGCGGCATCAAGCGCAGCGGCTCGCTGGGGATCATACCGTTCACCGGGGCCAAAGCCGCCGCCGGGACCAAGATTTGCACCCGGTCCGGTTCCGGTGCCATAAGCACCGCCTTTGCCGAAGGTTCCAGCGGGAATAAACATTTCACCTGCGGCCGGCTTTTCACTCTCCTCAATACCGACCAGGGCGCCTTCGTCATCAATAATCAAACCGTCAGGCATACGGTGGCCGACAACTTCTCCGGCCTTGTTAACGACGCGACCGTCTTCCATAATTTCACCAAGATATTCACCGTCCGGCGTCAGGGCAATGCCTAAAGACTTGCGATATTTTTCGGTTATTTCGCGTTCTTCCGGCGAAAGGCCGATTTCAGGCAATGCTCCGGGACGTTTGTACCAGGACGGCTTTTTGGCATAGCCGATGACTTTGCCGTCAGCACTGACGACTTCACCATTTTCATTAACGCGGCCTATCACCTTGCCGTCTTTGTCAACCACATCGCCGTTGGCATTAACGCGGCCAATGACGCGTCCGTCCTTGTCAAACGCCAAGCTGTCAATATTTGCTTTGCCGACGACATTTCCGGAATTGTCAACAACTTCACCTTTAGCATTAACCCTGCCGATTACCTTGCCGTTGGCGTCAACGACGGTTCCGTCGGCCAACACCTGTCCGATAACTTTTCCGTTTTCATCAAAAGCCAGATTGGCCGTGCTGGCGCTGCCGATGACATTACCGTCGGCATCTACAACCTCGCCATTTTCATTGACATGGCCGACAACATTACCGTTCAAATCAACAACAGAACCATCCGGCAACAAGCGGCCGATAACATTTCCGTCAGCATCATAAGCCAGCATTTCTTTTCCGGAAACGCCTATCACCTTTCCGCTGTTGTCAACGATTTCTCCTTTGGCATTAACATGCCCGATAACGTTACCGTTGCCGTCGATAACCGAACCGTCGGGCAAAATCCGCCCGAGGACATTGCCGTTTGCATCATAGGCAAGATTATCGCCGCTGCCCGGCCCTTTAATGGAACCGATCAAATTACCGTTTGCATCGGTAATTTCACCGTTGGCTCCGACTTTGCCAATCACTTTGCCGTTGGCATCCACTACCGTTCCGTCCGGCAGAACTTTACCGATGATATTGCCGTCTTTGTCGTAAGCCACTTTCTCACTGGCCAGCTCACCCAACAGCTTGCCGGATTTATCTACGACTTTGCCGTTCTGGACGTAGCCGATAATATTTCCGTTTTCGTCGGTTACCGAACCATCGGCGTTAACATAGCCGATTAAGTTGCCGTTTTGGTCATAAACTTTTTCACGGGCAACCATTTCTCCATAATACTGCAGCGGTTTGGCCATGGCCACGACGCGCCCGTCCTTGTCTATGATGCTGCCGTTTTTGGTGACCGTGCCGAGAACATTGCCGCTGTTATCGCGCAATTCGCCGTTCAGGTATAATTCGCCGAGAATCAAGTTGCTGTCGTCGCGAATGTAAAAATCTCTGTTGCCGCGGCCGGTAACTTCGCCGTTTTTATTAATCAGAAAGCCTTTGCTCAACGTTCCCAGATTTTGGTTAATAAAGGAGAGCACGGTACCGTCTTTCAGAATATAGCCGATTGCCTCAAAATCATTGTCATAAACATACATATCATACAGAGCATAGCCGATTTTATGGTTCTCCCGGGAGACATTGCCTTCAAAATCGATGGTTCCGACGACGGCGCCGCTGCCGTCAATCACTTCAGCTTTTTCATTAATGCGGCCGATATATTTGTTGGCCAGGCTGAAAGCATGACGATATTTAAACAGGTGGCCGATCGGCATACCGGTTTTGGAATTAACGTTTCCGTTGGCCTGAGTGTAGCCGATGAACTGGTTCTGGTCATTGACAATCTGTCCGTCCAGGATATTGCGGCCGATAATTATTCCGTTAAAGTTCATAACAGGGGCATATTCAATCGTATGAGCCAGAGACATTCCTTCGTCAGATTTCAGGAAACCTCTTTTATCGACACAGCCCAGAACATCATTGTTATAGTTCATTACCTGTCCGGTGGCCGACACGGTACCGATAATATTGCCGTTATAGTCAATGACCGCCGTGGGTTTAACCGCATAGCCCATATAGCTTCCGTTCTCGGAAATAGCCTGTCCGTTCAGCAGCGGGCGCCCCATGACCGTTTCACGGTAATTGCGAATGTCGCCGCGGGGCGTTATCACGCCTAAAAGAGAACATTTGTTATCGATGACCGGCGCATAGCCGACAGTGCCGCCAAGGCTGGAGCCCATATTATCAAGCACCATATCTTCAGCCGCCACTTTGCCCAAACGCGCCCCGTTGAAATCACGGACAATCCCGGAAGGGCCGGCGTAGCCGATCAGACTGCCGCTGAAGGCCAGAACCATATTATTAACCGAACCGCGGCCGACAACCGGCATCATATTCACCGATGTATTGCTGTCTGCGGAAACAACCGTGTTATCCGGCAGAAGTTTGGCAACCGGTTCCAGATTATTGTTCAAAACCAGATTGCTCTCGGACAAATTGCCGAGGCTCTGTCCGTCCGGACCGACGACATAGCCGGCCTCCAAATTCTTGCCGATAACCAGATTACGTTCGTCAATATTGAAGCCCGACTGAGTCAATTTGCCGATAGCCGCCGCATTTTTGTTAATCAGACCACCGGCCGGAGTCATCTGGGCAACCGGCGCTCCGGTCAGATTATAAATCGAAGACAAAGCCAAGCCGCGGCCGCCGGTTTTGCCGTCAGCCGAAAAGAGATAGCCGAACGGAGACATAAATTTGCGTTCTTCGCCGTCCATGACCATACCGCTGATGCCAACCATGCCCAAAGTTTGGTTGCCGGTATTGATTGCCAGCAGATTTCCCATGGTGGCACCGATAGCCCGACCGGCATTTTCATAAGCAATGTTGTCCATAATATAGCCGGCAGGGGTTCCTTCCAGCAAAATGACCGAAGCATTTTTCAGCGCGTGACCGCGGAGACCGCCGCGATAGTCAAAAACAGGACCGGCCTGTATCAATTTACCGTTTACGGTACCGTCGGCAGCATAAGTTATTCCGCGGGCTCCGACCGAGCCGATTATATCCCGGCTGCGGGCAAGTTTGCCTTCCGGCATAATACGCCCCAGATATTTACCGTTCAAATCGGTAGCCGTCGCGGCAAAATCAACCACATAACCGATTAATTCCCCGTTGTCTCCGGCAATCAGACCGTCTGCCTGCAAATGGCCGACCACGTTATTTTTATTGACGACTTCGCCGTTATAAGTCACAAAGCCGAGATATTTTCCGTTGTTGTCAAGCGCATAGCCCGAGCGGACGATACTTCCGATAATCTGATTATTTTCATTATAGGCAAATCCGTTGGCTTTGATAAAACCGATGGTAACTGCATCAAAATTCGTTACATTGCCGCCGGGAGCCACACTGCCGATAAATTCGCCCGACTGCGAAACCACCATTTTGGAGGAAATCAGGCGGCCGTCCAGAACATATTCCTGTCCGACCCGGCGATAAGCATAACCATCAGGAGAAATGAAACCGATTTCCTGCCCCTGCAGATTGGTATAGAGACCGTCACCGGTCAGGCGGCCGACAGTACGCCCGTCATCAGAATAGACCAGACCGGGGAACAGCACGGCACCGGTTATGTTGAAAAAGTCATCAACAACCAGGCCGTTAGGCAGCACTTTTGCAATAATCTTTCCCGAAGCCAGACGAACGGAGCCGTCGTTATTTACTTTACCGAGCGGTTTATTGTCGTTGCCGATGGCAATACCCTGCGGAATAACGCCGCCGATGATGTTTCCGTCAAAATCGGTAATCAAGCTGTCGGCAGTTACGTTGCCAATCAGCTGGTTGTCAAAACTGACGACCTTACCGTCGGGAATAACTTTACCGATTAAATCGCCGTTAAAGTCAACAGCGGTAATCTCCTGAGCGGCCGCGGCAGACAGGTTCAGCAAGAGCATGCCCGCGACAATACAGGCCCCACGGATTAATCTGGCCAGCAAAAAGTTATATCCGTTCATCCGCAAACTCAATTCAGTTCCTCCGGTTCTTTGCGACTTCCTGAAGCGCATAGCCCGCCACCTTCTTATCCAAATCAATATAAGAGCCGTTGTTCTTCAGGTAACCGATGGATTTTCCTTCGGCATCGACAACGGTTCCTTCCGCCGTCAGACGGCCGACGTAATTGCCGTCATTACCCAAAACCGTCGCTCCGATTTTGTAAACCTTTCCCATAATATTGTCATTGTTGTCAATGGCTAAATCACCGGACAGCATACGCCCGATCAGACTGCCGTCCCGGTCTCTGATTTTACCATCAAAATTAACATAGCCCACAACTTTATCAGAGTTATCAATAACAATATCGCCGTTGACCACCTCACCTATCAGTTTGCCGGCCCGGCTGATGACGTTTCCGTCGGAGAGAACTCGGCCGACGGCAACGTTTTCACGATCAATGACGGTTCCGTCCGGCATAACGGCCCCGGTCAGGTTGCCGCCAAAGTCAATTACCGCACCGCGGTGCAGCAGGCTCAGGTTCTTATCGGTCGAGCCTCCGGGCAAAACAGCGGAAATAACTTCATCTTTCAGGTCGATAACATCGCCCAAGGAGTTGACGCGCCCTTTATAATTGCCCCAGATGTCAACCACGATATTTTCAGGAATGACTTCGCCGATGACTTTATTTTTCAAGTCAACCACCTTGTTATCCGAGGTTACCTGTCCGACTTTGGCTCCTTCCATGCTGATAACCGCACCGTCGGTTACGGCGTAACCGAGGAAAGAACCGTCATAGCCGATAGCGCTGCCCTTGGACACAACACCGCCGCGATAGTCTCCTTTGGCGTCAATAAAGCTTCCTTTGGCGTCAATATGCCCCAAGACCTCGCCAAAACGATTGATAACCTGCCCGTCATGGTTTACCAAACCAATCGGATTGCCCTTAAAATCGGCAACCACCCCTTTTTTGACGACGGCACCGAGCTGACGACCGTAGAAGCTGGCCAAATCGCCGTTGATTTTGCCGACGGCAACACCCTTTTCATTATAAACCTGCCCGTCAGGAAACAGGCGGCCGAGGAACTTTCCTTCCGGCGTCAGAAGCGTCGTCTTTTCATCCATCAAAACGCCGATAATTTCATTGCGGTTATTGGCGACCAGATTATTGGCATAGAGGCGGGCATCAGGCTGGCCGCTGATTGCGACCTTGCCGTTCGGCCCGACAACATTCATAAAATTGCCGTGCAAATCATAGGCATAAGTTTTATCCAAAACGCGGCCGATATAGCTGCCGTTTTTGCTGAAGACATCACCGTAAGTGCCGACACAGCCGACCGGCTGCTGAGACAAAGCGATAACCAGACCGTCAGGAGAAACCTGTCCCAAATATTCGCCGTCATAAGAGACCGCCACGCCGCTGCGAACCACGCCGCCGATAATTTCGCCCTGCTCGTTCAGCACGGTTCCGTCCGGATTAACGCAGCCGACGTAAACGCCTTCCGGCGTGCGGACAATTCCGTCGGTTCCGACATCGCCGAGATAAGTGCAGGTATTGTCAAAGACCCGTCCGGTTTTAACCACTTCACCGACATAATTGTTTTCGGCATCAAGAATGACACCGTCCGGCATCGGCTTTAATTTTGTTTCCTGATTTCCTTTGCGGATTTTTCCGTCGGCTTCCAGATAACCGATATTTTTACAGCCATAGCCGACGACCAGTCCGCCGCGCACCAAACGGGCGATAACTTCCGATCCCGAGGGATCGCGCACCAGACCGTTGGAAAGGACACGCCCGACCGTTTTCATATCCTGAACGACGGTTCCGTCGCTGTTCAGGCGTCCCAAAACCGTTCCTTTCGGCGTAATCGGAATCATCCGGGTTTGGACCAAAGCACCCAGCGTTTTATCCTGAGTGCTGACGATATTGCCGTTTTCATCAACATAACCGATTTGATTGCCGTTTAAATCATAAACCTTGCCGTCCTCGGTCAAATAGCCGATAACTTTACCGTCTTTATCCAGCACCAGATTCACCAATTCACCGGCTTTGCCGATAACATTGCCGTCCAAGTCAACCAATGTGCCGTCTTCCAGCATCTTGCCGATAACGTTGCCGTTAAAATCGACCACATTGCCGTTTTCATCGATGTAGCCGATGACATTGCCGTCTTTGTCATAAGCCAGGCGGCGCTGGGCTCCGATATTCATATCCGCTACTTTGCCGATGACATTGCCGTCTTTGTCAACCACCGTTCCGTCGGGCAGAACACGGCCGATAATATTACCGTTGGCATCGCGGACATTGCCGTCTTCATCAACATAGCCGATAACATTGCCGTCTTTGTCATAGACCAGACGGCGGCCGGGAATAGTGGCGGCCTGACCGATAACGTTGCCGTTGGCGTCAACAATGGAACCGTCCGGTTGGACTTTGCCGATAATGTTGCCGCCGGGGTCAATAACATTGCCGTCTTTGTCGATATAGCCCATAATATTGCCGTTTTTGTCATACGCGAGACGGCGCTGGGGCAGAGAAACGGCTTTGCCGATGACGTTGCCGTTTTCGTCAACAACATTTCCCGCACCGTCAACATGGCCGATGACATTGCCGTGAGCATCTACAACATTGCCGTTTTCATCAACATAACCAATAACTTTGCCGTTTTTGTCGTAAGCAAGCTTGACCTGTCCGCCGGCATTGCCGAGGATGTTTTTGCCGACAACCCGGCCGTTTTCATCGACAAAGCCGACGATATTGCCGTTTTTATCAACGACAGAGCCGTCTGGCATAACCACGCCGATAACATTGCCGTTTTCATCAACGGCAACCCGTCCCTGTTTGCTGACGCGGCCGATGACGTTGCCGTCCGTATCCACAACTTCGCCTTTTTCATTTAACCGGCCAATAACATTGCCGTTCATATCGACAACGGAACCGTCAGGCTGGACACGGCCGATAATATTGCCGTTTTTGTCGTAAACGAAACCGGCATCGACCGCCCGGCCGATAACATTACCGTTCAGATCCACCACCGTTCCGTCGGGAAGCATGCGGCCGATGATATTGCCGTCTTTGTCAACCACCGTTCCGTCAGGATTGACATAACCGATGACATTGCCGTTTTCATCATAAACCAGGCGACGGTTTTCGGCGACACCGATAACATTGCCGTTTTCATCAACCACCATTCCGGCAGAATTGACGCGGCCGATGACATTGCCGTTGGCATCACGGACATAACCGTCTTCGTCAATGGTACCTATAACTTCGCCGTTAGGGCCGATGGCATTACGCGTTTTCAAAGTGCCCTGAGCTGCCGGCGCATCTGTTTTTCCGGGCAGAGTCTGCTCACAGAAATTACAATCTTCTTTGCGGATGGCATTGCCTTCAACCGGAACTTTTGCCGATTTGGCGTTTGCATTGGTTAAATTGGCCTCATGCCAGGCAATGATAAAGTTGTTTTGAACGTTTCCGGGGACAACCGGCGACCAGCCCATGGTAATATCGCAGGTTTCATGCCCGCGCAAAGTTTTTCCCGAACAGTCGTCTTCAAAGGTAAAACCGTCAAACGGCGGTTCGGCCAGCTGAACGGAAATAATGCTGACGGCAGCTTTGGCGTTGGTACCAAGAGTCAAAACATTTTTGGCATCGGTTCCGAGCACGACCTGCCCCATTTGAACCGGGTTCGGCGTTGTGGTTATCGGCGGTTCGCCGTCATCAACCACCCCGAACTCAATATTATCCGTCGGACCGGTATCATTGGAAATGTTCAACGCATCATCGTTGTCCGTAAACACCGGCTCGGTATAATCCTCCTGAACCGGGCCGCTTTGCATCAGAAGCATCACCCCGATTACGAAAATTACAAACGAAGTAAGACCAACCACAAGAATAATGCGGTTGGTTTTCTTCACATAACTTTCGGAATGGGTTAAAACTTCTTTGCTCATTGCGTTCTGACTACACTACAAAATACACCGTTACGTCCAAGGCGGCTGCATACATTGTCGCCCGCTTCCAAACTTTTGACCGGACCGACCCGGAGGTGGAACAGTTCTTTTCCCTGCCCATCTGCCGGCGCGTCAACCGAGAAGAAAGGTTCATAGCGGCTGAGGACATCAGGATATTTTTTCGACAGCTGGCTCCAAAGCGTTTCCAGATTGCCGACATTGGCGTCGGTTCCGAGTTCGATGGAAATATTGGAGCTGTCCGTATCGGCAAACCCCGCACCGAAACCAAAATTGCCGCCGGGCGCTCCAGCTCCGCTGCCGGCATATTTATTATTGTTGCGAATATGCTGCATTTTCGAATAATCAAATCCGTCATCGGGCCGCGGGCCTTGGTAATTGACATTTACATTACCGCCACCGCCATTGCCGTAATGAGGCACGACAATTTCACTTTGTCCGACCTGAATATCATACTGGCCGGGCATTCCGCCGCCGGCAGCCCCGCCGCCGTTAAACTCGCTGTCACTGCCGCTGCCGCCGGAGACCTGTCCGTTCCGAGCTTGCTGCCCCGGCATTGCGGGAGGAACGTCCCAGGCAGAATCGTCAAAATCGGTCGCATAAGTTGCATTTTCCAGACCGGCATCGTCCGAGCGGCGCATTTTCAGGCAAACAATCCGCTTGCCGTTGCGCAGAACCATATCGCCGATGCCTTCAACGATAATCAGACGGTTGTTCGGTCCTTTGGTGCGGAAGCCGACCGGAACTTCAATGCGTTCGACAATCAGGGTTACTATCGGACGCTGGGTCATATTCAAAGCTTTTTCGCCCAAATCGATATAAGTAAAGATATCATCGCGCCAGACACGTTCCGGAGCAATGACCACATCGTCAGGATTGGGAACATAGACCTCTATATCAAAGCGGAACTTGGTCGGGTCAAGCGGAATTTCCTTAATCCAGTCACTCCGTTGAAACCGCTTAGTAAAAAGGGAATCCGCCGAATGGCTGTTACCGGCCTTATAAGAAGACGCGTTCATTCCCGAACCGCCGCCGACGCTGCCGCCGACCATTCCGGCGCCGCGGGAGCCGGCCGGACCGTCGATGACATCAATATCAATAATCGAGTTGGTCAGGCGCTCGGTATTAACACCTTCGCTTCTGACATAAAAGACATATTTGTTGCCGGAGCGGCCAAAGATAATAATGTTGGTATCGACGCCAACGTTAGCCCCTTTGCGCGGATAGAGCAAAATGGTGTTCGGGCCGGAAATCTGCCCGTCAAAAGTAGCGTTGTCACCGATATACATATCTTCAATCAGTTCCCACTGCGGAAAATTAAGCAGGGTAATCATCCCTTCGCGGAGACGTATCGGCAAAATCAGATCGGGTGACCAGTAATATTTGGAATAAGCCGGCTTGCTTTGACCTTCGCCCAGATTTTGCAGAGGATCAAGCCAGGCGGCCTGCGTCATTCCCAGAGAGTTAAAACCGGCATAGCCCAGGTTCATCGGCATATACTGCCCCTGGCTCTGGTCGGCATTCTGGTCAAGGCTGCCCATTGTCGCCTGAGAATAAGCCGCGCGGCTGAACAGAACCGCCAAAGCGCCGATAAAGAATAATTTGCCAACTCTCAAAATCATTTTTATATACCTTATAAACCTACTTAACTTTATTAAACGTCAACGAATAGCGGTCAACCGTGAAACCGACGGGATTATTCAGACGCTCGCCGTATTTAACGCTTTTGCGACGATAGCTGACACGGAGCGAAGCCGTCCAGTAATTGATTTCCGGCGCCGTGGAATCAGGATACATATCCTGAGTTTCATATTCCACCTGCCAAAGTCCCTGCCCCAACTCGTTAACCGTGAGAATACGGACATTTCGCTGCAGGCTCCGGCTCCGAATTAAATCAATCGCCCGCTTGGCGGTTTTATTCAGAAATTCCTGATAAACCGCGGGAGACGACATCTCCTGAATAGGGCCGCCGGGCATCCAGCGGGCTTCCATTTCCGGAATATCACGATCAAAGGAACTGCGCTGGAGCACATATTCGCGCACAAAAACTTCGGTAATCGCCTTTTCGTCGGTCAGATTGCCGCGCACAGGCATAATGTTGTAAACCTGTTCGGACTTAGACTGAAACGTAAGGAGAAACGGCTCAATACGGAAAAGCGGCATAACCTGGGCAATCGCCAGCAGCAAAACGACATTGCAGCACAAGCTGATTGCGGTAATAATCGCAAAAGCACGAGCCGTCCACAGATAACGTTTTTCACCGACATTGGCAACAAAAACGTCACCGCTCTCACGCCGCGGTGCGGACTGGGGAGCGGTTTGGCCGCCGATTAAACGCTGCTGAGTATTGTTTCCGCCTAAACGATTGTCCATTTCATCAGTCCCTAAATTGTTTCAACAAACCAGTCGGGAAGCGTTTTGGGCAATTCAATCTGCATGCAGGCGCAAGGAGAAAGCTTAAGCTCGTCCACGCCTTTGCCGACGCCGACCGGCTCGGCTTCATAGTAAGAGCCGAAAACACCGCAGGCCGAGAGCAGCAACAGCAGGAAGAGCACGATAATTTTCTTAGACATGTCTTATCCTTTTAATCTATGTTTCGTGAGTACTCGTATAGATATTACGAAATTATACTCTTTTAAATTAAAAGTCTAATATCGTCTTGAGGAAATCCCCAACTTATCAACAGTCTAGAGAATTTCGACTTCAGCCTGCGAATAACGGACGACGGTAAAACCGATCGGATTGATTAAGCGCAAGCCGACAAATTCACGGCCGGGGATAAAGAAAGCGGTAACCGATGCGGTCCAGTAGCGCACGCTCAAAATTCGCGCTTTGGTCTTTTGGTCCACGGCATTTTGAGACAGCTCATAAGTTTTAAAGTCAACCTTCCAAACCGGGCTGCGCTCCCCGCCAAGCTTTCCGATGGAAATAATTTCCACCTCCCTGACCACGCCGTCGTGGCGAATCTGCCCCCAGATTGATTCCCGATACTGAGTAAATTCATTATACACCCGGGGAGATGAAAGAAAGCTTAACATTCCGCCGGGATACCAGCGGGTCTGCATTTCACGTTCATCATTAATGATGGTGTTACGCAGGATGACATACTGCTGAACAAATGTTTCCATCAACTGGTTTTTGGAGGCCATACGGTTGGTTATCGCTTCAGCGCGGACAATTCCGTCAGAAGTATCCTGATTGATAATCAGAAACGGTTCGACCGTCACCTGCGGCGCCAGTTTGAAAATTGCCAGCGACGTACTCATAAAAACCAGCAGCGAAACAATGGCGAAAAGAATAAACAGGCGCGACAGCCACATGTAATATTTGAGCTTAAATCCCGCTTTTTCCTGTTCGGTTTCACTGATGAACTCATGCGCCCGACCATTTGCATCCGTCAAAGACAGAATTTTGGTCCCTTCCAACATATTGTTCAAATCGCTCATCAGTTTCCCCGTCACTTAATCTCAATACGCCGCACAGAACGGTATCGGATAAGATTTAAGCTGTTTTTCAAATTCTTCATCGGCCCGTTTCTTATATTCGGCGGTCACCTTATGATTGGCTTCTTCTGTTTTAATCCGTTCATCCAGTTCGGCGCCGCTGTCCGTTACATCGCTCAAAGAGATGTAGGCTTCTTTATCTTTGCGTAAAGCGGTAAAGATATTCTTAATTTTATCCAGGCGTTCTTCAACAATCTCGTTATCAGAGACATTAACGGCCTCCATTTCTTCTACACCCTCGTTGACCAGCGTATTTTTGCGCCGGTTCAGCGTATCTTTGGTCAAATCATAATCGGCCTGGCGGGCCAGATTATAGTCGGCCGACGGTGTAAAGCCGATTTTTTCAAATTGTTCGAACAACGTTTCTTTGGCTTCGTCCACACTCAGTTTCAATTCTTCCAAGGCCTGGCGATAACTGATTTCCTGCTCGGCAAAAGTCAGGAAATTGCCAAACTGGTTATGATCAAGCATGGCTTTTTTATAGACTTCGTCCTGCATATTTTTGGTATAGGACGAATTATCCTGGCTGGCTTCTTCCGCCATTTTGCTCAAACGGTTAAAGACGGCGGCAGGCGCATCGTTAAAGAAAACGCCGTTGTCAGCCGCCTTTAACAGCGTTCCCAACTCACTGTGCGCCGCTCCGCCGGCAAAATCCTGAAATGTTGCGACTTTGCCCTGCGCGGTTACTTCTTCAACTTTGTCTTCTACCGTTACATAAAACTTGCCCAACAAACCCGGCGTCCCTTTCAGGGTAATTTCATTGCAAACCGGCATCAACGACATGGCGGACGGGCGGTAAGCCTTCTGTTCGGCCGTTGCCTTACTCGGCAGAGCCTTGCTGGTATAAATTTTAAACTGTCCGTCGGCGTTATCGATATCGACAATCTGGTCATCCAATTTGCAGGGATAACGGCCGCCGCGCATAAAGGTTGCGGCCTCACCGCCTTCGGAAAGCAAAACCTTCAAATCAACATCTTTATCGACAAAGGCTTTGCCGTTCAAGATGCGTTTCCAGATTTCGGGCATTTTGGCCCCACTGTTGAGGAAACCTTCACGGGTAATGCCGCCGTCAGCCGTTTTGCTGACATTTTCATAATCGACATCATCGAAATGAACCATTTCCCGCAGCGGCGGCAGATATTCCTGCGGCGCGTTTTTGGGAATCATAAAGTCACGGTCTTTGGCATAAGAACCGACAAAATATTCTTCATCAACTTTGCGGCAGTTGTCATTGGCACACGCCTGCTCAACCAACACTTTCTGGAACATGGAAGTCAACGGTTTGATAACGGCATCCGTTTTGGCATAAGCGCCGACGGCAGAAGAGAACTCGCTCAGGCCGTCCACCGGAAGCGCCTGCAGCTTATCCATCAGGCCGTTATGAATTTCGGCAATCTTATCGCCGGCACGGCCGACATAAACAGCATCGCCGAGATTAAGCATTGACTTTTTGGCATCGTCAATCAACTGGTCGGCATAATTTTTGGTATCATCGGTCAGGCCGGTTGCGGTTCGTAAAATATTCAACAGACTGAACGGCGGAATTAATCCGTTGACTCCGGCTACCGGCAAGCCGATTTTTTCCTTGTAATAACTGATCAAATCCAAGGTTTTACGTGCATTGCGCTTGCTTTCAACATACTTTTTGGCTTCCGTCACTTTCTGATTGTAGGCCTGCTCAATCTGCTGAACTTGTGCAATATAACTGTTTTCAACCGCATCCATCTCGGATTTTACCGTTTCCAACTGCTGATTTAACCGCTCAATTTCTTTTTGCTTCTGCTCAACCTGGGTTTTAAGCGAAGCTGCGGTTTTTTCGCTGGCGGCGGCTTTTTCTTCATTTTCAGCACGCTGTACCTTTGCCAGAGCCATATCTTCGGTATCTTCCGCATTAACCTCCATGGTTTCCGATATTTCTCCCGTGGTATAGGTTCCGGTTTCAGCTTCGGTTGTCTTTTCTTCAACAACGGTTTCTTCTTCATAGGTCGTTGTTTCGGTCATTTGCGAGATTTGTTCATCCAATTTGCGGTCAAGCTTGGCTTTTTCAGCCTGAAAATCTATCGGCTCAGAAGCGTTTGCGTTAACGGTGAAGGCCTGACGGCGCCCCGAATTAGGATACTGGGCACCAAAATACAGCGTCTGCGATAAACTGTATTTGACGGGCTGGTAAGCCGAATTATCACTGAACGGACGACGGAAAAGCGTTTTTTTCTGTCCGCTGCCGGTGCCTACCGTCGGCAGTGCGGCGGCGCCGTTTTCAGGATAGAGGCTGACTGAGCCGTCGTTATTGCTGTTGGTTTCAACCGGCATCAGCTTCTGGCGGGAAGCGGCTTCCGCTTCGGCGGCGCTTTGCTGTTCCGCCCGATATTTCAGTTGTTTTATTTCGTCTTGATAGTCGGCAACGGCTTTATCGGCATCAAACAGGGCTTTTTTCTCCGTTGTCGCATTTCTTTTAACGGAATAGACCTTTTCCGTTTTTTCCGGCGAAACCTCGTAAGTTTCTTCATTATAGTCAATATCTGTTTTGCGCAGCATATTGTCTTCATCATCGCCGCGGCGTTCTTCCAAATCGACAATCAAACTTTCCTTGACTTCGACACCGGTATCGGCGGTCAGTTTATTCTGTCGGGCGCTGTTCAGCTGTTCACTGTAGTCGGACAGCAACGTCGAGGCCCGTTCCATTTGCGTTTCCAGCGTTTTCCGGCGGCTTTCCAGCGGCTGCATCTTAGCGGCTTTGCTTTGCTGCGCCTGTTGCAGCAATTTATCGCGGCTGCTTTCCAGATCTTTCATTACCGAAGCCGGATCCGAACTTTGTTCTTCACTCTTTAACATTCCGGCCAGTTTATCAAGTCCGGCGCGGTTATTGGCACGCTCTTCTTCATCGTCAACCAGCAAATCGTTTAAAGGATAGGCAATATCGACGATAACGCTGCTGACGTCAAGCTGATGCAGATAATCTTTGACATTCTCATACTTGCCGTCAAGATACTGAGTATAAAAATTAATCTGGTCATTCCAGACGGGAAACTTCGTGCTCGGCATTCCCCATTGCGGCGATGCTTCATATTGATCCTGCGCCAAAAGCTGCGCCGCTTCGGCACCGATGTTAAAGGAAATCATCTGCGATTCACGGGTAGCCTTTTCAGCGGCAGCCGTCTGTTCCGGATTTGCCAAACTGGCCATATCCTGCTTTTCCAGATCGGCTTTAATGGTTTCCATGCTGTTGACGTCGTCAATATCAATATCGGAGTTAATATCAATTGTTCCCAGTTCGTCGGTGTCAATCGGCAGCGATTCCTCCGACTTGGCAACTTCAAAAGCCTTAACGGCCCAGCCGGAAATTCCCCGGCGGGCATCATAGTCATTTATCGCCGCATCGGCAATGCTGCCTTTCCAAACCTGTCAGGGTCGGGATAATAGCGTTTCAGGTATTGAATTGAACATTGGTCGGCAGCGGCAACGGCATCCAGAGCCTTCTGATGCAGCTGTTTATATTGCTCATAGTTTTCAAATATTCCGCGATAGCTGTCGAGTGCCTGAAGCAGATTATGAACGTCCAGTGCATCCTGCGCTTTTTCGTAAAGCGGGGCAATTTTATCAAGTTCAAGAACTTTTTCCTCATTCCCGGCAAAAGGCGAGGCAATCAGCGGTTCGGAAGCATCTTCAAAACTGACAGTGCCGTATAAGGAAGGATCATAAACATATTCTTCGTCATCATCCTCCTCTTCAACATCGGCTGCCGCCGCTTCATTTTCGGTTTTTAATTTGAAATCAGCCTGCGTTATCATTCCCAATTGGCCGAAAGCCAGCGTTTCACTGGTTGAGACTACGCCGAGAGAAGCCGTTTTTATCGGTTCATCACGCCACAAAGACGAGGTTTTAGCGGCCTCTTTGGCTGCTTTTTCTTTAGCTTTACGCTCCTTTTTGGAGACATAGGGCGCAGGTTTTACCTGTTCACGAAGCATCAGCGCCGCTTCGTACTGGGCTTTCATCGCCGTTACTTCCTGCGTAATTTTAAGAATGCTGTCCATGGTTTCGTAAGCATTAAAGGCGTTTTTGCGGGCGCCGTTCTCGTCATCGCCGCTTTCGGCACCGTCACCGCCGCCACCGCTGAACGTAGCGCTCAGCGATTCAACCTGAACCGCCAAATTAGGCATTTCCTGCTCAAGCAGACGCACCGAAGTATAAATTTCAATAACAGTATCCTGATAAAATTCTTCGGCTTTTTCCTTATAAGCCACACAGGCGGCAAAGCTGTCGGCATCTTTTTCGCAATCGACCGGATAAGCCAGGAACAGCGTATATAAAGCCTTTTTCACCGATTCAGCATCATAAATATCGGCGATTTTGGATTCCTGAATCGTCTTGGAGCCGGGAATAGCCTGCTTTTCCTTTTTCTTGAACAGTCCGCCCATAAAGCCGGTAAACTTGTCCATATATTTCTTTTTGGCCGACTTGGCGGCTTTGGTCATATTATTGGCATAAGTCTGAGCCTGAGCGGCATACATCTGAGCCGTCGCTCCGACATTTTCAAGACTGAAAGTAACGTCCGTCGGAGCATCGACCGTCGGCGTTACCGGTCCCGGCGGGAGCAGGAATGCATGAGCCGTCAAGCCGGAAAATATAACCAGAGAGGAAGAAAGCGCCGCAATTTTAGTCAATTTAATCATTGTTTCCTCCTACTTTAACAGCCCCGTCACACCGCTGCTGTTAAGATCCTTAGCGGCTGAACCGGCTTCTTTGGCCAAATTCAGAATGTTTTCTTTATTTATTTTGCTCGGCTTTTTATATTTATAATCGTCCAGATTAAACTGGGTAACGTCTTTGCTCGGGTCTCGCAGTTTATAAACCGTCAGTTTAGCCAAATCCATCGCGCTGCGCATTTTCATATCTGCAATCAGCATCTGGGTATAGACCAGCAAAGTTTCCATATTTTTGACTTTAAGCTGGGTGTCCATGGCAATTGCGGCCGTGGCGCCGTCCATCATGGTTGCGCTGTCTGCCGTCTCCTGCGCATCTTCATTTTTTTCATAACGGTTAATTCTGACCTGCAACGCCGTTGCATAGGCGGTCAGCACATCGTTTGCCGCGGTTTTGTTACGGTATTTTCTTACCTTTTTGATACTGGCGGAAGTAATGTCCTCGTTTTCGGGAATAAAGTTATTGGCAATCGTTTTATTCAGTTCGGCGGCAGACTGCTTGTTGCCGAACAAAGATTTGAAAGCTCCGGCCGCTTCGGTTGCCAGCCCCATGCTGTCAGCCGCGGCAACATCGCGGAGATTTTGGATTTTGGCGTCAACTTCGGCAATCAAAGCATCGCTTTTGGCCTTTTCTTCCGCTTCGCGTTTATCAAACTGTTCCTGCAGAAAGCGAATAGTCTCATTATTAGAGATAATTTTGGTTTCCAGTTCTTCTTTACGGGAAGGATCCTCGGCAATCATCTGCTGATAGGCCGCATTGTTGTCCTGATAAGATTTTATCTGCCCCTCAAATTCGGTTTTGCGGGCCGCGGCGGCGGCTTCATATTCGGATTCAAGCGACGAACGCTCATTTTTCAGCTGCAAAAGCTCTTGCGCCGACTGGGTTTTGGATGCCGCCGCAGAGACCGCCCCGGCAGCACCTCCGGCCACACCGGCAACGCTTTCGCCAGCGGCTCCCGTTACATCGCCGACGGTTCCGGTTACTTCGCCCTGAATGTCAGAGACGGTTGAAGTTGCCGTATCTTTAACGGAATTGACGGCTCCGACAGTGTCGCTGATAGTCTGGTCAACCAGTGCCTTTTGTTCTTTAACCCATTTGGCCATTTCGGCCACGCCTTTGCCATAGGCGATCATGGTCTGAATGGTGGTAGATTCTTCAAATGCCGTTTGTGCCTGCTTGGCCCATTCACTGACGGTTTCCTGCGCTTTATTGGCGGTGTGGCTGACGTCAAATTTAATGGTGGCAGAAGCCTCCCCTCCCGCAACGGCAAAAAACAAAGCCAAAGGCAGTATGTGTCCGAGCTTATTCATCTTCATCCTCCTCCGGCACAAAAGAGAACTGGCGGCTGCTTTGCGTGGTTTTGAACTCAAACAGGGCAGCGTTAATAATCATGATCCGGCGCCAACGTTCTTCCATTCTGAGCGCGATTTCCTTAGTGTTTTGGAGAATTTCCCGACTGTCCTTATGCTCTTTGTCTTCCGACTTTTCTTTGGCAAGATTGGTGCGGATTGTAAAAGCCTGCGCATAAAGGTTGGCAAAGTTTTCACGCTGAACGGCCGCCATTTTTTCATCCTGTTCCTTGGTCACTTCAACGGAATTGACCGCTTCGGCCTGTCCGTCGGCAGAAACCGAACTCTTCGGCCGCTGGGTAAAATAGTTGGTTTTGACCGCATCCCGAAGTTCTCCGGAATCATTGGTATCAACCGTGGTCATAAAACCGGGCAGCTTGCCGCCCATCGTATTTAAAGCGCCTTCGGGGTCGCTGGCAATATTTTTGGCGGCATCTGCTTTGTCCTTAACGGCCTGAATATTGCTTTGAGCTTCGTTTTTAACGTCATTTACCGTTTTGGCGGCATCTTTTATCGGCCCGGCAACGCCTTCAGCCGCAGAACGCAGATCCGCCTGAATTTCATTCAGGTCGTGCTGAATGCTTTCGGCCTCCTTAATACCGGTTTTAACCGTACCTATTACTGTCTGCGGAGCCTCGATGTCCGCACGGGCGACGGAGGAAAAGCCCAATATCGCCAGCGGCAAAGCCCAATATGTGACGAAACGCTTTATCATTCATCTTCTCCCTCTGTTTCACCGAGGTCTTCCTTGGTGAAACCGCCGACCTGATTGAACGCGTCAATGCTTAACTGAGCCGCAGCCATTGCGCTTAAGGCGTTAAGCAGCGTTTGCTCGCCGCTGTTGGTCATGGCCAAGCCGCCGGAGTCATCACGCGACGTCGAAGCGCTGGCCAATGTTTCTTCCCGTTTGTCCTGTACCTGTTCCTGATATTTGGCGGCAATAACCTTTTGCTGCATGCTTTCGGCTACCGTTGCTATGGCAATTTCCGCCGTAGCTTTGGTGAATAGCGCTTTGCCTTCCTCCGCAACCTGATTGTCACTGTCAGACTGGTGGGTAATCAACTGTTTCAGGCAGTTCTGCATAACCGAAGTATCCTGCAGCTGATCAACCCCGATGTTGCAATAGTCAACAATCGTGTCTGGAATAATCGTCTCTTCATATTCGCCGTTATGAATTACACCGTCGGGAATGCTTTCCCCGCTGTCTTCCGCACCGAACATCAGGGTTTCGGAATAGCTGCCGGCAGCCAGATTGACGGATTGTTTCAGCTCAAAGAGCGAAGCCTGATTGTCTTTTTTTATCGTTGCGCGCTGGCGGAAACTGCGTCTGGCCGGTTGGGTTTTAACCGCGGCAGGAGCGGTTTCAACAGCGGCTGACGGCGTTGCTGCCGCTGAAGCGCGGGTGCGAATGCTGCGGCCGACGGCCTGGGTTTTAACCGCGGCAGGAGCGGTTTCAACAGCAGCTGACGGCGTTGCTGCCGATGTTGCTGGAGTTGCGGCTTGACCGGTTGCTGCTGAGGAAACCGCAGCCGGAGCTGTCTGAAGGGTACCGGTTACGGTTGAAACGGCCGACGATTGGACAGCGGCAGTTCCGGCTGTCATATCTTTGCGGCCGAACGGACGGCGATTAAGTTGTTTTCCGCCGGTGACCGTCTGAGCTGCGCCGGTAACCGCGGCAACAGGCTGCTGCGCCGACATATCTTCCGGGGCAACCACAGCCGACATGTCTCCGGCTGCAGGCGCAAGAGCTGTTTCGGCTTCATCTGCCGGTTCAGCGGCAACATCGCCGGCGGCAGGAAGCGTTTCAGACACGGCTTCAGAATCTGCAGCCGGCATCTGTTCATAAATCTTTGCGTCAGAATTGATTCCGGCTTCATATTGAGCAACATAGTCATCGACAAAACTGCTGTCGGCGGCGGCACTGCCGGATTGTCCGCCAATGGCCGACTGGAGTTCGTTCTTTTCTTCACGAACGGTTCCGACGGCATCGCCGACTGTCGATTTGGCGTCGTTGACGGTTGATTTTACTTCACCGACCGTTGACTTGGCATCGGCAATTGCTCCCTGTGCGGTTGCTTTGGCATCGTTTACCGCAGCCTGAGCGTCGGCAGCCATTTGTTTGGCCTCGTCAACCTGAGATTTGACGTCGTTGACCATGTCTTTGCCTTCCTGAATTTTCTTTTCGGCATCTTCTTTCAGTTTTTTGGCTTCTTCCATGGCCTTTTTGGCTTTTTCAATTTTCTTTTTCTGTTTTTCGAGTTTTTCTTTTTTCTCTTCTAATTTTTTCTTCTTTTCTTCCAGGCGTTCTTTTTCTTTCTGGAGTTTTTCGGCTTTTTTCTTGGCTTTTTCGAGGTTGTCACCGGCAAATTTGGTTACGGAGGATTTGGCATCGCCGATGGCACTGTTCATTTTGCCGCCCAGTTTGGTGGCTTCGGTTACGATTTTGGACTGTTTGACCAGTTCGATTTTGGAGGAAATTCCCTCTTTAATTGCAGTCAAATCCAGCGTAGGCCATTGCGCCTGTGCCGGAGAGGACAGAGACATGAGCAATGACAACCCGAACAGGGTTATCAGTTTTTGATGTTTTAAAATACTCATTGCAACCTCCATACGCCAAGTAACCGTATATTTTAATAATACCAAAATTTGCGCCATTTATAAACGCCTAATATGCATATCAGCCAATATTTAAATATTTTGTAACAAAGTTCGCTTCGCCGTATTCCTTAATCAGTTCTTCAACCAGCAGAACGTTCTTACGGCCGGAATTGTACAGTTTCAGATATGGCCCGAGACCACTTAAATCGACGTCCAGAATAACGGATTCACCGGTTGCCGGGCGGGAAAGCAAAATCGCATAAGGAAAATCGCGGTAGCTTTTGCCGAAAATAAAGTCGATTTCGCGCTGGGTCAGGTTCCAGTTGGCATAGTCTTCCGGCATGGCCTGCGGGTTACGGAAAAAGATGACGGTTTGACACTGACCGCGAATAACCTCGCCGACACCGAGTTTGTCAATGATGTTCGGCTGTTGGAAGGCGCAGAGGTAAGCCTGACGTTTTTTACGTCCTTCCTGCAGACCGATGATAAAGTAATCGCGGAACATCGGGTGTTTTAACATCGGCGCCGTTTCATCAATCATAATCAGCGAGGGTACGCCGGTATCGCCGGTTTCAGCCATAATACGGTGCATGATGTAGCTGATGACGGCCGGAGCCAGCGTTTCGTCTTCAAAAATATGGGTAAAGTCAAAAGCCATAAAGCGTTTGCTGGCCAAGTCCAGGCTGTCGTTTTCGGCATTGAAAATATTGCCGTACTGGTCAGGATTAATCCAGCGGAAGAGCTCGCGGCGCATATTGCCGGTCGGCGAAAAACAGCTTTTGTAAAGGTTTTTCAAAATCCGTTCCTCGGGTTTCAGATAGTCAAACGCCGTGGTCACCGCGCGGCCGATTTCCTTTTCGGACAGGGCATCGTCAACCATGGTAATCGCCTTCAGCCAGCGGCGGAGAAAGGCGCGGTTGTTCGGCGTGTTGCGGCAGTCAAACGGGTTAAGAGAGACGTTTTTTTCATCGCCGTCAAAACCGACATAAGCCCCTTGAACCGCACGGGTAAAGATTTCCGCACCGCGGTGACGGTCAAAGAAGAAAACTTTCAGGTCATGGTGGCGCATCGCCTGTCCGGCAAGGAAGGTCAGCAAAGTGGTTTTACCTTGTCCGGTCGGTCCGATAATGCAACAGTGGGCCACAGCGGAATCTTCGGTTGAAACATGGAATTGGAAACGGTAAGCCGAACCGGAAGTGGTGCGGAAAATGGAAATGGCTCCCGGACCCCAGTCACTCTTCGGCAGGCCTTCAGACGGTTTGTCAAAAGAAATGGCCATGGCAACAACCCGCGACAAATAACGATAAGTGCGCGGATAAGCGTCATAAGTCGGAAACTGGTTAAAGAAAGCCGCCTGAGCCACCCAGCCCTCCCGAACCGGAGTAACGCTGAAGAGACGGCAGATACGCTGCACTTCGCTTTCGCCGAATTCGATTTCCTCCATGGTTTCGCCTTTGATAATAATGTCCATGGCATATTCGGTCAGCGCCTGATAGTCGGCGTCGCTGTCTTCAATGGCAGACAGGGCTTCACTGTATTGATTGATGACATCCGGCGAAAAACTGGTCACTGCGGCCATGCGCTGCTGCTGCATCAGCAAAGCGCGGGCGTGCGGTTTGAAAATAGGCTTAACGTTATGAAGCATGGTCAGTTCGCAGTCAATCGAGAGCAGCGAGGCAATCATTCCCTCGTCCATATAATCACCTGAACTGCGAATGCCCATAACAATGGCAAACATTTCCTTGTCGCCGGAGAAGAATTTAATCAGCCCTTTTTCATCGGTAAAATGGATATGGTCGGCAGTCAGCAGTTCATTGAGCTGATATCCCTCGGCTCCGCGCACTTTGGGCATCGGCTTGGAGAGCGGGCTGCAAATCTTGGAAAAAATTGCCAGCGGGCTGTCGGCGGCGGCACTGTCTTCAGTTTCAAACATCGGTTTAACACCGTAATCGTTCAAAGTGGCGAGCAGTGCCTGAGAAGCGTAGTTGAGGTCTTTCAGCGCCTCAGGGCGGTCAGCCACGGAAAGGACGATATAGTGGCCGTTGCTGTAAACGCGGTCCAAATTGTTGCGCCAGGTCATGGAAATCTGCTCCAGCAGCTGGTTGCCGAAATCGCCGCTGTCGGCTTCCATGGAAATTCTTTCGCGCAGGGTAATCACCCGGCAGACCACCTGCAGGTCGGACATTGAATCAATCCATGATTTGCGCGCCTCCATCATGGACAGGCTTTTTTCATCCGTCACAAACGACAAATCGACCCCTTCAACCTTGAACACGCGGGCAAAAGAGCCGTTATAGCAGCGGATGGTTATGCCGTCGGCCATCAGCTTGTTAAAGGGCAAAAAGTCAGCCACCCGGGATTCCTGCGGCTGAGGCAGAATAATCCGGCCTAATTTGGTGGCCCATAATCCGGCAAAAGCGGCCGCGGAAACAAAGCCGATGACGGCGACCGCAACCTCAATACTGGACAAGCCTTGAACAAAAATCGTAAAAAAGTCAAAATCAGGGCGCAAATTTATTCCCCTTTTCTTTATAAAGGTTGTTACTAATCCGGCGGCATTGGCCGAAAGCCTGAATCATGGAGGAAATGTGCGGTTCTTTGCCGCCCCAGAGCACAATAACGCCGTGCGCGGCAACAATCGTTACAATGAAAATCAGCGGGTTCATTTTAAACACGCCCATGCACATAAACATCAGCGGAAACTGAATACCCAGATTTAAAAGCGTCGGCAGGAACGGCCCCCACAAGATCTTGGGAGGATTGGCTACGGCTTTTAATATCATTTCTCTCATCGCGACAAATCCTGACGTTTGGTTTGATTCTAGCGCAATCTCATTTAGTTGCAACAAAAAGCTATACTTAACAACACCCTGCCCGTCGTTGAGCCTGTGTTTCAAAAACGAATCTCAACCGCCGGGAAAGGGTTTCCCTTATTGTTCAGTATATCCTTTTTTTATGAAAAATCCCTTAACACGGGGACAAACAAGACAGGAAAGGAAAATGCGGGCAGCATGGCACCACATAAAAAAAAGGATGTCCAAAGACATCCTTTTTTTTAGCTATCAGGTTTGTGCATCAAAATCATTTTGAAGGAGACGCCATCTTGAAACCACATTTTTTACAAGCGGCAGTAAGATTAGCATCTGCACCTTCCGGTGCCATAAAGCATTCTTCTTTCACTCCTTTTTGTTTACACCATTTTTCCATTTCTTGATCGTATTCCTTCTGAAGCTCATCTTGTTTTGCATTAAGCTTTTCAACACATGCTTGAGCTTCGGCAGCCGCTTTGTTCGGATCTGTTGACTTTACAGAATTAGCACATGTTTTGCAAATGCTATCTCCGCTCTTACATTGTTCAGCTAATGCACTTTTAATTTTCGACAAATCCGATCCTGTTGTTTGCGTTGTTGCCGCAGGCTTTTCTTCCTTTTTCTCCTCTTTCTTTTCTTCTTCCTTCTTACCGTTCAGGGCTTCTTTGACACTTTCAGCCGTTGCGCGGTTATATTCGTTGACCAGCTCGGTTTTAACCTTGTTGCCTTTGGCATCATAGGTCACTTTATTACCCGCGCTGTCAGTAACGGTTCTGGAACCGTCCGGGCTTTTAACAACCGTTGTACCGTCTTTGGTGGTTGTGGTGGTGCCGTCCTTATTGACTGTGGTTACAGTCTTACCGTCTTTGGAGGTGGTGCGAACCGAACCGTCGCCAAGAGTTTCGACCTTTTTGCCGTCAGCGGTTGTCTGCGTGTTTTTAACATAGCCGGAAGTCTTTTTAAAGGCCTCTTCTTCGGCTTTAGCCTGTTCTTCCCGTTTGGTTGCATCACTGCGGAAGTCAAACATTCCGTTTTGTTTACTTTGTTCCGCGGTATCCATACCTTCGGTTACCGCCGTTCCGACACCGAAGCCGACACCGAGAATTTTACCCAAAGCCCCGTCACCGCCGATAGACTGGCCTTCATTGGCCGCATTGGCTACGTTTTTAACCGAGTTCGAGGCATTGTTGGCAATGTTGCCGACTTTGTTAATTCCGGAGAGAATGGTCGAACCACCGCCGGCTCCGTCATTTTCAAGCCATTTATTAACGCCGGTTTTATTATTGTTCACCGTTTCTTCCATTTGTTCCATATATTTCTTTTCCTGCTCACTGCAGTTACCGGCATTACATTTTTTCGTTAACTTATCAAGTGTTTCCTGAGCTTCGGCCCGGGCCTCGCGCGCCGCATTGGTTGAACCGGCGTCACGAATATTGTTAGACAGATTACCGGCATTGGTCGCAATATTATTGGCCAGAACTTGCCCGGAGTTGACAATCGTACCGGTTGCATTGGCCACAGCGCCGGCCGCATTAATAATACCGTCCAGTCCGCCGCCACCGCTCTTAATCTGAGCGGTCATATTGGAAACCGCAGATTTAACGTTGCTGACCGTCGATTTGGCCGCTTTATACATATCGCTGGCATTGCGGACCGCATTTAAACCGGCCGTAATCGAGCCTTTCAAATCTTTTAGTGACCACTTCTGCTTTTTCCCGGTAACCGTGACTTCCGGCAAAATCTGATTACAGGAAGTGCTGTTTTTATCCAAATCCTCATCGCAGTCGGTTACCTGACCGTCACTGCCCTGAATATCAGAGAAACCGGCCGGCAGATATTTACCAAAACGCAGGGTATTATCTTTGCCGGTGGTAAAATACTCGATAAACGGCGTCATCATCGATAAGAGGAACAAACCGATACCGATGTTGGCCAGGTGTTTCCAGTTCATTTTTCCGAAAATAGCGGCATAAGCAAGCGCAACCATACCGAAACCGGAAATAATGTAAGCGATGACCCGCAAATCGGCCAAGGTGGTGGTGGCTTTGCAGGCAATCAACAGAAAGACGTTACCGCCGATTTCATCCGCGCTGCACATTTTCGGCGCATTGGACTGAGCTTCGGCCAAATCTTCCTTGGCCTGCTCAATGATACCGTCGGCATCCTCCGCAGCGGCAATAGAGGCTTCCTGCGCATCTCGTTCCGCCATATATTCGGCAGCCGCTTCATCTTCATCCTGAGCATAAAAAGCATTGGCTTTCTGGTTGGCCGCATCTAAAGCCGTTTGAGCAGATTCCGCACTGGCTCGGGCAGCAGCCAAATCGGCCAGATCTTCATCGTCGCATTTGCCTTTGGCGCATTTTTCTTCAAGTTTTTCAATCTTTTTATTGGCCTTTTTCAGGTCTTTTTCCGCCGATTTCTGTTCTTTTTCAATAGCCTTGCGCTGCTCTTTTTCGGCTTTGGCTATGGCTTTTTCTTCTTTCTTAGCTTCTTTTTTGGCGGCTTTATTGTCTTTCTTAACGTCTTTCTCGACTTCTTTCTGATTTTTTTCAGCTGTTTTTAAATCTTGCTGAGCCTGCTTCAACGCTTCATT
>OIWL01000899.1_pt1 | contig 36080 bp, 21 predicted proteins | sample 1587561 | NCBI WGS metagenome assembly OIWL01 (sample SAMEA3888903, study PRJEB22519) | human gut metagenome | biome: human gut; feature: human-associated habitat; material: faeces | place: Denmark | collected 2010 | reverse complement strand
GTTCAACTCCCATCTGGCCGTAGTCGTATACAGCTCCCAGTCCGTCGTAAATATCACTTGAAGGAAATACAAAACCATACTCTTTGCAATGTGATACCAATTTCTTAAAAACGTCTTCTTGTGCCATTGTTTTATTTACAATTTAATCATTTACAATTTACGATTCCGATATCTGCCTGTAAATCACACTCGGAAATAATTCGCAAAGTAAATGATTTTTTTGGAGAAAATTCGTATTTTTGCGTGCACATCGTTCTATAATGATGTAAAAAAGATAATTTGTTGTTAAAACAAGAGGAATATTAACCATATGAGTGACGAAATCAACGAGATAACGGAAGAACATTCAGACTATAAGCCGGCGGACTCCCACAATGAAAGCGTAAAACATCAACTCACAGGTATGTACCAGAACTGGTTTCTGGACTATGCTTCGTATGTTATTCTGGAACGTGCCGTCCCCCATATCAATGATGGATTGAAGCCTGTACAACGCCGTATACTACACTCCATGAGGAGACTGGATGACGGACGTTACAACAAAGTGGCAAACATCGTGGGACATACCATGCAGTTTCACCCACACGGAGATGCTTCTATCGGAGATGCACTGGTACAGCTGGGACAAAAGGATTTGCTGGTTGACTGCCAGGGTAACTGGGGTAACATTCTCACCGGTGATGGTGCAGCTGCTCCACGTTATATTGAAGCCCGCCTCTCTAAATTCGCACTCGACGTAGTATTCAATCCGAAAACAACGGAATGGAAGTTGTCTTATGACGGACGAAATAAAGAACCCATAACTTTACCTGTTAAATTCCCGCTGTTACTGGCGCAAGGAGTAGAGGGTATTGCTGTAGGGCTCTCTTCAAAAATATTGCCACACAACTTCAATGAATTGTGTGACGCGTCTATCAGTTATCTGCATGGAGAAAGCTTTAAACTCTACCCGGACTTTCAAACAGGAGGCTCTATAGACGTATCCAAGTATAATGACGGCGAACGAGGCGGTTCTGTGAAGATACGTGCCAAAATCAATAAGGTTGATAATAAAACATTGGCGATCACGGAAATTCCTTATGGAAGAACTACCACAACAGTGATTGATTCTATTCTGAAAGCCGTAGACAAAGGAAAAATCAAAGTGCGCAAGGTAGATGACAATACCTCTGCCAACGTAGAGATATTAGTACACCTGGCAGCAGGAACTTCATCAGACAAAACCATTGATGCGCTATATGCTTTTACCGATTGTGAAGTAAGCATATCCCCCAACTGTTGTGTGATTGATGATAACAAGCCGCACTTTCTGGCCATCAGTGATGTACTGAGAAAATCGGCGGACAACACGCTCGATCTTCTTCGCCAGGAACTCGAAATACACAAAGGCGAACTACAGGAAAGCCTCCACTTTGCTTCACTCGAAAAGATATTTATCGAAGAACGTATCTATAAAGACAAAGAGTTCGAACAGTCCAAAGATATGGATGCTGCGTGCGAACATATCGATAGTCGGTTAACTCCTTTCTACCCGCAATTCATACGGGAAGTAACCAAGGAAGACATCCTGAAACTGATGGAAATCAAAATGGGACGTATCCTGAAGTTCAACTCAGACAAAGCGGAAGAAAACATAGCCAAAATGAAATCGGAGATTGCCGAGATAGACAATCATCTGGCCAATATCGTGGAATACACAATCAGCTGGTACCAGATGTTGAAAGAAAAATATGGTAAGAATTTCCCCCGCCGTACAGAATTACGCAATTTCGATACCATCGAAGCAACCAAAGTGGTGGAAGCTAACGAAAAGCTATACATCAACCGCGAAGAAGGATTTATCGGCACAGCACTCAAGAAGGATGAATTCGTAGCCTGCTGTTCGGATATAGACGATGTAATCATCTTCTACAGAGACGGTAAATATATGATTACTCCCGTAGCCGACAAAAAATTCGTAGGTAAAAACGTGCTGTATGTCAATGTATTCAAGAAGAATGATAAACGAACAATCTACAATGTAACTTACCGTGACGGAAAAGAGGGAACAACCTACATAAAACGTTTTGCCGTAACCTCCATCGTACGGGATCGCGAATATGACGTAACACAGGGTACTCCCGAGTCACGAATCACATATTTCAGCGCAAATCCGAACGGAGAAGCCGAAATCATAAAAGTGACATTGAAACCGAATCCACGTGTACGCCGTATCATCTTCGAACGGGACTTCAGTGAGATTGGTATTAAGAGTCGCCAGGCACAGGGAGTTATTCTGACTCGTCTGCCGGTACACAAGATAGCCTTAAAGCAACGCGGAGGTTCTACGCTTGGAGGACGTAAAGTCTGGTTCGACCGGGATGTGTTACGCCTCAACTATGACGGACGAGGTGAATATCTGGGAGAGTTCCAAAGCGACGACTCTATCCTGGTAGTTCTCAATACAGGCGAGTTCTATACAACAAACTTCGACGTAAGCAACCATTACGAAAACAATGTAAGCATCGTTGAGAAGTTTGATTCTAATAAAGTATGGACAGCTGTTTTATACGACGCTGATCAGCAGAACTATCCATATCTGAAACGTTTCTGTTTTGAAAGCACCTCCCGTAAGCAGAATTACCTGGGAGAAAACAAAGCCAATCAACTGATTCTGTTGACTGATGAATATTATCCACGTCTGGAAGTCATCTTTGGCGGTCATGACAGTTTCCGAGATCCGATGGTGATAGATGCCGATGAATTTATTGCCGTCAAAGGCTTTAAGGCAAAAGGTAAACGTATCACTACTTATACGGTAGAAACGATCAACGAACTGGAACCGACCCGCTTCCCTGAACCTCCCGCGCCCAAAGAAGAAGAGGAAACAGAGGAGGAAACAGAGATTCTCGATCCGGACCATGGCAAAAGTGAAGGAGATATTCTGGACGAGATGACAGGACAGATGAAACTGTTTGAATAATGGAAAATTGAAAGTTGAAAGTTGAAAATACACTTTACGATCAGGCATAATGCAGTTGCCCTCATTTTCAACTTTCAATTTTCAATTTTCAACTAAATAAAGGTTTGTCAATGAGAAAGAAGATACTGTTAAAGATCGGTTTAACCGGATATTGTCTGCTGGCTTTCTGCCACGGACTGTATGCTCAGGTAGATTCGTTGCAAGCCAACCGATATGTGACCCGTGCCACTATGTACGGAATAGGTTATACCAATATATTCGACACCTATCTGTCACCACAGGAATATAAAGGTATCGACTTTCGTATTTCACGGGAAACAATGCGTATGACTAAATTGCTTAATGGAAAAGTATCCGTACAAAACTTTTTTCAGGCAAACATTGGATATACACATAACCGGGTAGATAATAATAATACCTTTGCCGGATTGGTGAATTGGAATTATGGATTGCATTACCAATTCCGCATCACAGAAAACTTTAAGCTGCTGGCAGGGGCTCTGGCAGACATTAACGGAGGATTTGTATACAATCTGCGCAATACCAATAACCCGGCATCAGCACGGGCATTTCTCAATCTCGACGCTTCCGGAATGGCAATCTGGCATGCAAAAATAAAAAACTATCCACTCACATTCCGTTATCAGGTCAATGTACCGGTAATAGGGGTTATGTTTTCACCTCACTACGGTCAATCTTATTACGAGATATTCACATTGGGAAATTCCAGCGGAGTAGTACAATTTACTTCACTGCACAACCAACCTTCCATGAGACAAATGTTATCCATAGACTTCCCGATTCGCTATGCAAAGATGCGCTTCAGTTATGTGGCAGATCTGCAGCAATCGGATGTTAATGATATCCGGACACATACATATTCACACGTATTCATGGTAGGATTCGTAAAAGATCTGTATCTGATCCGTAACAAAAACGGAACACCATTGCCGCCGGCAATAAGGGCGTATTAAAGGGAGAAGGGAGAATGGAGAGGGGAGAAGTACTATGCAGGGTGATGGCGTGGACAATTGTAAATTGTAAATAGTAAATGGAAAGATGAGAAACCGGATGATCAGTTGGCTATTATTTCTTACTTGCCTGAGTGGGCTGACCGCCTGCATTAGGGAGGAAGAGTATACCAATGATCCGATAGGAAACTTTGACCAACTCTGGAAAATCATAGACGAGCGATATTGCTTTCTGGACTATAAAGGCATAGACTGGAAAAAAATCGGAGAAAGGAAACGTAAATTTATTGAGCCGGAAATGGATGACCGGGATCTCTTTCAGGTACTCAGCGATATGTTGTACGAACTCCAGGACGGACATGTCAACTTAACTTCTACTGACAATCAAACCCACTTTGACTTCTGGCTTGACTCACCACGTAATTTTAGTGAAGCAACGATAGAAAGCAACTATTATCTGGGGCAAAACTATCAACAGACAGCCGGCTTCAAATATAAAATACTAAATGATAAAGTCGGTTATATCTATTATGAAAAGTTTTCCGAAGGCATTGATAATAATGATTTAGACAGGGTTTTCTCCTATTTTTCTAACTGTAAAGGACTCATTATTGATGTCCGGCAAAACTCCGGGGGGAATGCGACAAACTCAGCTAAAATAGCTTCGAGATTCACAGAAAAGAAAATACTAACAGGGTATATCTGTCATAAGACAGGGCCGGGACACAATGACTTTTCAGAACCATATGCCATCTATCTGGAACCAGCCAAAGGTATTCGCTGGCAAAAGAAAGTAGCCGTACTTACCAATCGGCATTCATACAGCGCTACCAACGATTTTGTCAATCATATGAGATGCCTTCCTAATGTCACAATCGTAGGTGATAAAACCGGAGGAGGATCAGGAATGCCTTTTTCATCCGAACTTCCTAATGGCTGGACAATCCGTTTTTCTGCCAGTCCGCACTTTGACAAAAACATGAACCATATTGAGTGGGGAATTAATCCGGATGTAAAAGTGGATATAAACTATAAAGATGAGGCTAATGGGTTTGATACAATTATAGAAGAAGCAAGGAAATTACTTAAATAAACACTTTTATTCGTCTTTCGTTTGGCAAAACAAAAAATATATCTATCTTTGCACCGCTAAAGAAAAAATTAGTCACGGATTTTGCGGCTGTGGCGTAATTGGTAGCCGCGCCAGACTTAGGATCTGGTGTCTCGCGACGTGGGGGTTCGAGTCCCTTCAGCCGCACAAACACTAAAAAGCCTTCAAGAACTACTCTTGAAGGCTTTTTCATTTAACCAAAGATTAAAATGAAGAAACATACTCTTTGTTGCATCGGACACGTCACTTTAGATAAGGTAGTAACACCTCAATCCACGGTATTCATGCCAGGAGGAACTGCTTATTACTGTTCATATGCTATCCGGCATCTGAACGATGTTGATTATAAATTGGTTACTGCAGTAGGAGACAGTGAGCTGGACGTTATAGACAAAATGCGTGACGCCGGTATTGATGTAACCGCTCTTCCCAGCAAATATTCCGTTTACTTTGAAAACATATATGGCGAGAATCAGGATGAACGTACGCAAAGAGTACTCGCCAAAGCAGATCCGTTTACTGTACACCAGCTTGAGAATATCGAAGCGGATATTTTTCATCTGGGCTCTTTGTTGGCTGATGATTTTTCGGTAGATGTTATCAAACATCTTGCCGGTAAAGGGCTGGTTGCTATTGATTCTCAAGGATACCTGCGTGAGGTACGCGATACACACGTCTATCCGGTGGATTGGGCCGATAAAAGGGAAGCACTGAAATTCGTACATTTCCTGAAAGTGAATGAACACGAAATGGAAGTATTAACCGGATATGACAATGTAACAGAAGCGGCCCATAGGCTCCACGAATGGGGAGTGAAAGAGGTACTGCTCACATTTGGTAGCATGGGCTCAGTCATCTTTGACGGAAAAACCTTTTATCAGATTCCGGCATACGAGCCGGATGTAGTGACAGATGCCACAGGATGTGGCGATACATATACAATTGGTTACCTGTACCAGCGGGCTGCAGGAGCAAGTATCGAAGAGGCCGGACGCTTTGCAGCAGCAATGTCTACACTGAAAATAGAAAAATCCGGTCCATTCCTCGGAAATAAAGAAAATGTATTGCAATGTATGAAACATGCAAAAGAAGTGCTCCCTTTGTGCTTCCCGCACGGGGAGGTACGCCAGGCGGTGGTTACTATTTGAACGGTATTTCACCACAGAGTAACACGGAGTTCCACAGAGTTTAAATCTTTGATGAAACGCGGATTAACGCAGATTTTCACAAAGGGAAACAAATATATGATAAAGAACTACAGTCTTTTAATCTGCGTTCATTTGTGTTAATCCGCGTTTCAATCAGAGAAATACTACTCTGTGGAACTCTGTGTTACTCTGTGGTGAGTTTTGCTCATTCCGATCAGATTCGAGCCATCTTACTTTCCCCACGTCTTCCTCTTTCCCACTGTTAAAAATCACGATTAACACTCTTATCCTAATCTTTTTTACTACTTGTTTGTTCACTTTAATATTTTCGTCGCCACTTCATGTGACAATTAGACCTAAGAGAGTATTCTAATAAAGTAGTTCATGTAAATAGTAAAATTTAACGCAATGAGACCTAAACCTTTACAACATCTTCCCGAAGAGAAGAGAACCTCCTGGCTAAGGAATATCCTTGCCATAGCCTGCCTGTTACTGACCTCGTCATCTTTGTTTTCTCAAACAAAAACAGTGACAGGTACAGTAACCGACGCGCTGAACGAACCCCTGATCGGAGTATCAGTATTGATACAAGGTACCACCTCCGGAACAGTCACTGACCTGGATGGAAACTATTCTATCGCAGTCACTCCGGACAATGTACTTGAATTTTCATATGTAGGCATGCAGAAACAAATGATCCCTGTAGGGTTGCAAACTGTGATTAATGTCGTGATGAAAGACGACTCACAGATGCTGGGCGAAACCGTAGTCATAGGATACGGTAGTGCTAAAAAACGCGACCTTACCGGTTCTATCACCAATATAAAAGGTGAAGAAATTGCTAACAAGCCTGCTACTAACCCACTGTCTTCTCTGCAAGGAAAGATTGCCGGTGTGCAGATTATCAATAATGGACGTGCCGGTGATGATCCTGAAATACGTATCCGCGGAACAAATTCTATCAACGGCTACAAACCTTTGTATATCGTAGACGGACTCTTCAACGATAATATCAACTTCCTTAATCCGGAAGATATTGAATCAATGGAAGTATTGAAAGACCCGTCTTCATTAGCCATATTTGGTGTACGCGGTGCGAACGGTGTAATCATTATCACCACTAAAAAAGCAAAAGAAGGACAAACCAGAGTAAATATCAATACTTCTTTCGGTTGGAAATCAGTTGTGGACAAAATAGCAATGACCAATGCAGACCAGTTTAAAGAGCTATACAATGAACAGCTGACCAATGAAGAGACTGCTCTTTTTGACTTCAGCAACTGGAATGCTAATACAGACTGGCAAGACGAAATCTTCCAGAACGGTTTCATTACCAATAACAATATCAGCATTACAGGTGCTTCTGAGAAGCATAGCTTCTATCTGGGCGTAGGCTATTCCCACGAACAGGGTAATATCAAGCATGAGAAGTTCAGCAAAGTGACCATCAATGCAAGTAACGAGTACAAGCTAACGGACTTTTTCAAGGTTGGCTTCCAACTGAACGGTGCACGTATCTTACCCGCTGATGCCAAACCGGTGTTGGGCGCTATCCGCACCACACCGGTTGCCCCTGTATACAATACAGAGTATGGCCTTTACACAGCCCTGCCGGAATTTCAGAAAGCACAGATGAACAACCCGATGGTGGATGTAGATCTGAAAGCCAATACTACCAAAGCTGAAAACTACCGTGCTTCGGGCAGTATATATGGTGAAATTGATTTCCTGAAACATTTCACAGCCCGTGCCACATTCTCTATGGATTATGCTTCGGACAACGGACGAACTTACACACCGATTATCAAAGTATATGACCCTACCGTGCAGGGTAATGTTTCAACCTTGGGAACAGGAAAGACAGAGGTGAGCCAGTTCAAACAGAACGAAACAAAAGTACAGAGCGATTACGTACTGACGTATACCAATAGTTTCGCTGACGGTGCACACAACCTGACAGCCACTGCCGGTTTTACCACCTATTACAATTCACTGAGCAGACTGGATGGCGCCCGCAAACAGGGAGTAGGACTCGTTATCCCCGACGATCCGGACAAATGGTTCGTCAGTATCGGAGATGCAGCCACTGCCACCAACGGCAGTACGCAATGGGAACGAACAACCGTATCCATGCTGGCACGTGTCATTTACAATTACAAAGGGAAATACCTGTTCAACGGTTCGTTCCGTCGGGATGGCTCCTCCGCCTTTTCATATACAGGCAACCAATGGCAGAATTTCTACTCGGTAGGTGCAGGCTGGTTGATGAGTGAAGAAGAGTTTATGAAAGATATCAGTTGGCTGGACATGCTGAAGCTGAAGGGTTCATGGGGTACATTGGGTAATCAGAATCTGAGTACTGCCTATCCGGCCGAACCGCTACTGAAAAATGCATATTCGGCTATATTCGGTAAACCGTCCATCATCTATCCGGGATACCAACTGGCATATTTACCTAACCCCAATCTCCGCTGGGAAAAGGTGGAAGCCTGGGAAGTGGGGTTCGAAACGAATATGCTCCGCAACCGGTTACATCTGGAAGGAGTATTCTATAAAAAGAATACGAAAGATCTGCTTGCAGAAGTTCCGGGTATCTCCGGTACGATCCCGGGCATCGGTAATCTGGGAGAAATCAGAAACAGTGGCGTGGAACTGGCAGCAACCTGGCGTGATCAGATCGGGGATTGGGGATATTCAGTAAGTGCAAACCTGACTACGATCAGCAATAAAGTGAAAAGTCTGGTACAGGAAGGATATTCTATCATCGCCGGAGATAAGAGCCAAAGCTATACAATGGCGGGCTATCCGATAGGTTACTTCTACGGTTACAAGGTAGATGGCGTGTACCAGTCACCGGAGGATATAGCCTCCTCTCCTACCAATACCTTGGCCACCGTAACTCCGGGTGATTTGAAGTTCAAGGATGTGAACGGTGATGGCAAGATTACCCCGGAAGACCGTACCATGATTGGCGATCCGACACCGGACGTCACCTACGGTATTTCTTTGGGAGTATCTTACAAGAACTGGGACCTCAGCGTCGAAATGATGGGACAAGGTGGCAATCAGATATACCGTACCTGGGATAACTATACTTTTGCTCAATTCAACTATATGGCGCAGCGACTCGACCGTTGGCATGGAGAAGGCACATCAAACAGCCAGCCATTGCTGAATACGAAGCATTCCATTAACCGTGAAAACTCGGAATACTACGTCGAAAGCGGACGCTTCTTCCGTATCCGTAACCTGCAACTGGCGTATACTTTTGATAAAGCGTTAATTGCCAAAGCACGCATGCAGGCGCTGAAGGTATACTTCAATGTTCAGAACCTGAAAACATGGAAGCATAATACCGGGTACACACCGGAATTAGGTGGTTCAGCCATTGCTTTCGGAGTAGATAACGGTAGTTATCCTGTGCCCGCCGTTTACACCTTCGGCATCAACTTAACCTTTTGAGAATGGAAAATTGAAAGTTGAAAGTTGAAAGTGAGCTGCGCTATCAGGCTGCATAGCAACTGTCAATTGTCAACTGTCAATTGTCAATTAAATAATAATCAAAGAAAGCAATTATGAAACTATATATTTATATATTATCCTTGTCGTTGGCCTTAGGGGCGATGACACTGACAAGTTGTAACGACTTTTTAGATCGTAGTCCGCAAGGACAATTTACAGAAGACGACGATCCGAACGCATTGGTAAATGGCAAGATTTACAACGTTTACACCATGATGCGTAACTTTAACATAACTGCAGGGACACCGGCATTCGCCATCCATAGTTTCCGAAGTGAAGATGCCGAAAAAGGCAGTATAAGCAGTGATGGTTCGGACATCGCAGAAATGTACGACGATTTCATCTATACTCCTACCAATGGTTTATTGGGTGGATACTGGAGCCAGAACTATGCAATCATCTTCCAGTGCAATGACATCCTTACCTCTATTGAAGAGAGTGAAGCGAGCGGCAAGCTGACGGAAGAAGATCTCCGTAATCGCGGAGAGGCGATGTTCTTCCGTGCCTACTGCTACTTTAACCTGGTACGTGCTTTCGGCGAAGTTCCTCTGATCACTTTTAAAGTGAATGATTCTTCGGAGGCAAATGTGCCCAAAACCACCGCAGAGAATCTTTACAAACAAATAGACAAGGATCTTGCCGGAGCCGAAAAGCTACTGCCGGAACAGTGGACAACAGAATACCTGGGCCGCCTTACCTGGGGGGCCGCCCGTTCGCTCCATGCACGTACGTTCATGATGCGCAATAATTGGGACAGCCTTTATGTAGCCGCCAACGATGTCATGTCAAGCGGACTTTATAATCTGAATACTCCCTACGAGAAGATATTTACAGACGAAGGTGAGAATAACAGTGGTTCTATTTTCGAACTGCAATGTACAGCTACAGCAGCAATGCCCGCCAGCGATGTAATAGGTAGCCAGTTTTGTGAAGTACAGGGAGTGCGTGGCGCAAGTCAATGGGATCTTGGCTGGGGATTCAATATGGCAACAGAAGAGTTGTATAATGCCTATGAAGCGGGAGACCCACGTAGAGATGCAACCCTCCTCTACTTCCGTAAGAACGAGACAGATCCGATCACTCCTGAAAATACAAATACCCCTTACAACGAATCGCCTGTATCTCAGGCTATGGGACGCGCCTTCAACAAGAAAGCGTATACAGACCCGGCCTTGCGACGTGAGTATACCAATAAAGGTTTTTGGGTAAACATCCGGCTCATCCGTTATGCAGACGTAGTGCTAATGGCGGCCGAAGCTGCCAATGAGTTGGGAAAGACCGGAGAAGCCAATGCCGATCTTGAGATGGTACGGGCACGGGCACGTGGCAACAATCCGAATATTCTTCCAAAGATAGAATCGATGGATCAGACCGTGCTTCGTGACGCCATCCGGCACGAACGACGGGTAGAGCTTGGAATGGAGTTCGACCGTTTCTATGATCTCGTACGCTGGGGCATTGCCTCAGAAGTGCTTCATGCAGCAGGAAAGCTGAATTATCAGCCCAAGAATGCACTGTTACCGCTGCCGCAGACGGAGATAGATAAATCGAAAGGAGTGCTGGTACAGAATCCGGACTATTAATTCTCTGATCCCTTAGGAGCGAAAATACTGTCAGGATAAGAGCACTCATTCAGATGGCAATCATTCGCCGTTTTTGTCTGTGCATCGCAGACAATGCTGTCTGTACATCGCAGACAACTCTGTCTGTACATCGCAGACAACTCTGTCTGTGCATCGCAGACAACGGTGCATGCGCATCGCAGACAAAAGCGGTCCTACATTAAGAAACCATTTACACTAAAAACAAGTATAACGTATGAATAGATTAATAAGAAATTACGTCCTCCTGTTCGCCCTCTTTTTAATAGGGAGTTCCGGCGTTCAGGCACAAAAGTCTCCACAAGACATGAATCGTTTCATCGATGCATTGATGAAGAAGATGACTGTGGATGAAAAGATTGGCCAGCTCAATCTTCCCGTGACCGGTGATATCACCACCGGACAGGCCAAGAGCAGCGACATCGCCGGGAAAATAAAACGGGGTGAAGTAGGCGGACTCTTCAACCTGAAAGGAGTAGAAAAAATCCGCGACGTACAGAAACTTGCCGTAGAGAATTCCCGACTCGGTATTCCTCTGTTATTCGGCATGGATGTCATTCATGGATACGAAACAATCTTCCCCATCCCACTGGGCTTATCATGCACGTGGGATATGAAGGCCATTGAAGAATCTGCCCGTATCGCTGCTGTCGAAGCAAGTGCAGACGGTATCTCATGGACTTTCAGCCCTATGGTGGACATCAGCCGCGACCCGCGTTGGGGACGAGTATCCGAAGGTTCCGGCGAAGACCCGTTCCTCGGCTCACTCATTGCCCGGGCCATGGTGAACGGATATCAGGGAAAAGAGCCGTCAAGCCAGCTGAAACGTAATGATGAAATTATGGCTTGCGTCAAGCACTTTGCACTTTATGGAGCAGGAGAAGGCGGACGGGATTACAACACGGTTGATATGAGCCGCCAACGGATGTACAACGAATACTTCCCTCCCTTTGAAGCCGCCATTGAAGCAGGAGTAGGCAGTGTGATGGCTTCGTTCAACGAAGTAGACGGAGTACCCGCCACAGCCAATAAGTGGCTGATGACAGATGTTCTTCGCGGTCAGTGGGGATTCGGTGGATTTGTAGTAACCGACTATACCGGAATTTCCGAAATGATCGACCATGGTATCGGCGATCTCCAAACCGTTTCAGCCCGTGCCATCAATGCCGGAGTAGACATGGATATGGTGAGTGACGGTTTTGTCAGCACACTGAAAAAGTCGATTCAGGAAGGAAAGGTTTCTATGATGACCCTAAACACCGCCTGTCGCCGTATCTTGGAAGCCAAATATAAACTGGGATTATTTGATGATCCGTATAAATATTGTGATCCGAAACGTCCGGCACGCGACATATTCACCCGCTCACACCGGGATGCAGCCCGCCGCATTGCCTCAGAAAGCTTTGTGCTCTTGAAAAATGACAATCAGACTCTCCCCCTGAAAGCAACCGGAACAATTGCCGTTATCGGCCCATTGGCAGATACCCGGACGAATATGCCGGGCACATGGAGTGTAGCAGCCGTTCTGGACCGTTCACCGTCACTCATTGAAGGACTCCGCGAAATGGTAGGCCGGATGGATGAAATGCCGCTCAACCAGCCGAATGAACCGTGGTATATTCCTCTGATGGAAAACGGAGCTGACATCAATCTGCTGTATGCCAAGGGTAGCAATCTGATCAGTGATGCCGCTTACGAAGAACGCGCTACCATGTTTGGCCGTTCTTTAAACCGTGACAACCGTACGGATGCCGAACTGCTAAAAGAAGCAATAGCAACGGCCAACAAAGCAGACGTTATTGTAGCCGCTTTGGGAGAATCCTCTGAGATGAGTGGCGAGAGCAGCAGCCGTACCAATCTGGATCTGCCGGATGTACAACAAACGCTATTGAAAGCACTGGTCGCTACCGGTAAGCCGGTCGTATTAGTACTGTTCACAGGCCGTCCGCTGGTTCTGAACTGGGAACAGGCCAACGTACCTGCCATCCTCAATGTATGGTTTGGTGGAAGTGAAGCTGCTTATGCAATTGGTGATGTGCTGTTTGGTCGCGTTAACCCCAGTGGCAAACTGACCATGAGCTTCCCGCAAAACGTAGGACAAATACCTTTGTATTATGCTCACAAAAATACAGGACGTCCCTTACACGACGGTAAATGGTTCGAGAAATTCCGCAGTAATTACCTTGATGTAACGAACGAACCGCTTTATCCATTTGGTTTCGGACTCTCTTATACCACCTTTGCATACAGTGATATCAGTCTGAGCCAGACCAGTATGAATATGCAGGGAGTTCTGACAGCTTCTGTAAACGTTACCAATACCGGAGCATTCCCCGGCGGAGAAGTTGTACAGCTCTACATCCGTGATCTTGTGGGCAGTACGACCCGCCCGGTAAAAGAGTTGAAAGGATTCGAAAGAATCTATCTCCAGCCCGGCCAGACACGCACTGTTACTTTCAAGATAGCACCCGAAATGCTGAAATTCTATAACTACGACCTGCAATATGTGGTAGAACCCGGAGACTTCAGCATAATGATAGGGCCTAATAGCAGAGATGTACAAACGGCACGCGTTTGTTTAATTGACAGTTGACAGTTGACAATTGACAGTTGCTATGCAGCGTGATTGCGCAGCCAGTATACAGCGCAGCAACTGTCAATTGTCAATTGTCAACTGTCAACTAAACAAGGTTTCACGCTGCACAGCAACTTTCAATTTTCAACTTTCAACTTTCAATTAACAAAGACATGAAACATATCTCTTTTTATACACTCCTCTGTTGCCTCTTACTGGCAACAGGGGCGTGTCAGAACAATAAAAAATCAGGTGATAAGAAAGACGCTTCTCGCACCGACAGTCTGACTACAGACGCATTGCTGGACACAGTTCAGCGACGTACCTTTCTCTATTTCTGGGAGGGAGCCGAGCCCAACAGTGGTCTTGCTCCCGAACGTATCCACATGGACGGTAAGTATCCCGCCGGTGGACCGGACGTTGTCACTTCTGGCGGTAGTGGTTTTGGTATTATGGCCATCCTGGCAGGTATAGACCGTGGCTACGTTTCACGTACAGACGGATTGGCACGTATGGAGAAAATAGTTTCCTTCCTTGAACGTGCCGACCGCTTCAAAGGTGCTTATCCGCACTGGTGGCAGGGTGAAACAGGAAAGGTGAAACCCTTCGGACAAAAAGACAATGGCGGAGATCTGGTAGAAACAGCATTCCTCATGCAAGGGTTACTTGCAGTACACCAGTATTATATAGACGGAACTCCACAGGAAAAAGCCTTGGCACAAAGAATAGATAAACTCTGGCGGGAGGTGGACTGGAACTGGTACCGTAAAGGAGGACAGAACGTGCTCTACTGGCACTGGAGTCCGGAATACGGTTGGGACATGGACTTCCCCGTTCATGGCTATAATGAATGCCTCATTATGTATATACTTGCCGCAGCATCACCCACTCACGGTGTTCCTGCCGCTGTATATCACGAAGGATGGGCACAGAACGGAGCCATTGTATCTCCGCACAAAGTAGAGGGTATCGACCTTCATCTGCGCTATCAGGGAACCGAAGCCGGACCGCTCTTCTGGGCGCAATACTCCTTCCTGGGGCTTGATCCCGTAGGACTGAAAGACGAGTACTGCCCAAGCTATTTCAATGAAATGCGTAACCTCACGCTTGTCAACCGCGCTTACTGTATCCGCAATCCAAAGCACTACAAAGGATTTGGTCCGGACTGTTGGGGGCTGACCGCCAGTTATTCGGTAAATGGTTATGCCGCCCATTCCCCCAATGAACGGGAAGATTTAGGAGTCATCTCTCCTACTGCTGCCCTGTCATCCATTGTATATACACCGGAGTATTCTTTGCAGGTGATGCAGCATCTTTATAACATGGGAGACAAAGTGTTTGGCCCTTACGGTTTTTATGATGCATTCAGCGAAACCGACAACTGGTACCCGCAGCGCTATCTTGCTATAGATCAAGGACCAATAGCAGTAATGATTGAAAACTACCGGACCGGATTATTATGGAAGCTTTTCATGAGTCATCCGGATGTTCAGGCAGGATTGAAAAAGTTAGGATTCAACAAGCCGGCTTAAAAAAAGAAAAGGTATAGCCGTTACTTCGTCGTACGGAGTTGAATGTATTTCACCACAGAGTAACACGGAGATCCACAGAGTTTAAATCTTTATTGAAACGCAAATGAACGCAGACTTTCACAAAGGGAAACAAATGTATGATAAAGAACTACAGTCTTTTAATCTGTGTTAATCAGCGTTTTATCAGATAAATACGACTCTGTGATACTCTGTGGTGAGTTTCGCTCATTTCTATTCAGGTATGAATATAAAAGGGTACTTCCGGGATGAACTGGAAGTACCCTTTTGCCTAAATACAATCAGGCCATCTGGTAGAGATGAAATATAGCAGCCTGATTGTTGAAATTACGGCTTATCACAAGAAGTAATTTCAGAAACAAACAATATATCCAAAGGAGGAGGCCATCTTCTTTCAACTAAAAATGACCTCTCCATTTATTAAAATGAATTACTCGGTTGGTTCAATAGTAATAGTGAACTTCGCACTCTTCTGAGTACCATAAACATAATCAACAGCAGCTTCAACTTCTACAGTTACAGGCTTAGTCAGATTGATGTTTTTCTTCAATGAGAATTTACCACCAACAATATTGAAATATTCCTTAGCAGACAATGTCTGATCCGTAGTTCCCACTTTACCATCTTTAACGATATAACGAACGCGGTCTGTTTCAGTGAAAGTTACTTGTCCTGTTTCTGAAGCAGGTTTAGTTCCTGTTACCATAGTATATACAGTCTTACCATAAGTTACAATCGCACCTTTTGTGATAACATCTGTTCCAAATCGATCCTTCAAGTTAAGAGCAGTAGCAACATCCAGCGCATTGCCAAGAAGAATATCCTCTTTCTTATATGTCAGATCCTTTGAAGAAATCTGCTCGCTCAACGGATAATACATCTTGATACTGAATTCTTCGGATGCGGCTACATTCGATGCAATTTTCGCAGAAAGTTTAACTTTGAATTCTGACAAATCAACGTATTCAGTAAATTCAATATTGCCGTCAGCATCCAATGTCACACCTGCAGGAATGTCTCTTTCATCAATGGTACGGTTACCATTCAAGTCTTTAGTCGGAACTAACTCATAGATATAGTCTACATCATTTGAATAGTAGAAGTAACCAATGCTCAATTCATTATTGATAAGATATGCAGCATCACCGGCCGGTTTATCATATTCCAAGAAATAAGTCTTGGCATCCGTCCAACGTACTTCCTGATGTTTCAACAAGTCAGCAGCTGTAGGATAAGACAGGTTCAAAGTAGCAGTCAGAGTAATATCACCATAAAGATCAGTATGGTAAATCGTACTCATTGCATAAGTCTTACGCTCTGCATTAGCAGGCAAAGTAACCGTTATCTTATCAGCATCAACATCGAAGTTAAATGTAGGTTGAGCAGCAGTTGCAAGAGCATTACCCACTTTATGTTCAACCTTAGCAGAAGCCAGATTCTTGATAGCATCCAAAATCTCTTGTGCAGTAGCACCGGCTATAAGTTGATCTGTAAAGTTATTAGCTTTATTAGCCTTGATGATAAAGGTTTGTGCTGCATTAGAAGCATTACCAGACCACATAAATGCACCGTTTTTCTCAGTAAATGCATTAGAAGACCCTGCTTGAAGATCCTTTTTAACTATTGATCCATAAGCAATAGTAGCACCTTCTGTATTATTGGTCACAGTATAGGTTACCTCGAATTGTTTATTAGGTACACTTTGTGTATTAACTCCAAATACGTTGTTATCCACCAGTTTAACCTTGAGTTCATTACCTACATTATTAATGTTCACTGATTTCAACTTAACAGCAGCTTTTGTTACTTCAAATCCTTTAGCCGTTAATTCTGCTTTAATTGCATTCACGTCAGCTGAAGCTGTAGAAGCCAACACCACCCATCTGCTTTCTGCTGTACAATAGATAGAGTATACTTCCAGATTCTGAGTAAATCCACATTCAGCCAGCGTCAACGGTCTGCTTCCATCCGTATAGTTTACTTTAAACAGGCTAACAGGTTTCTCTTCAACATCTGTATATGCTATCTCTTTTGATGAAGGAGAAAGAGCATAAGTTCCGTTAGTAATACCCTTTACACGAAGATTAAAGTAATCAGTTGTAACATCATTTACAGGTTTACTATTCGGTTCTTCTTCCGTACCATATTCCTTCGATGTAGCAAGTTTCAAAGCAACCGGATAAAGATTATCAACCAGTCCATCACTCACTTTAGCCTTAATTACAATTGTACCTGCACTGGTTCCGGCTTTAACACCACCTGCAACAATTTTCAATGAGCTTTCACTTGTAGCTCTTGTTTCCAATGCATCTTCCTGATAGAATGAGAAGATCTCAGGTTTAGCAAGTGCTAATTTAACAAGATCCGCCACTTTTTCAGCAGGAGCAATGCGGAATGTCATTTCTACTGTACCATTTACACCATTAATAGTATAGGCAGGAACAATGGTAGTACCGTTTGCATCTTTATACTGAGGAACAAATACAATACTTTGGATACGTTCCAATACAGAATTCAACTCCTGGTCTATCTTATCAACTTTGCCTGTTACATCAGAAATTGCAGCCTCAATAGCAGCTTTGATAACAGCACTGTTCTCCAGCGTATTCTGAATTTTATTAGCAATAGCCTGGTCAATAGTACCAGGGCCTGTCTTTGCAAGAGCTTCTGTAATTAAATTACTAACTGTAACTTCAAGATCATTCAATTGCTTAATCAAACCGGACTCTTCATTACCTACAGTTTCCTTTAAAGAAGAAAAGTTTTGCTTTAATCCATCGTAGTCAGATTTATCAAATACATCAAGCCCTTCCAATGTTTCAATACGTCCGGCAAGCTCTGCATCTGCCTGTGCATATTCGCTCTGTAAACTACTTACAGCAGCTGCTATATCAGTAGCAATTTTTGCAGTAATAGCAGTGTTCAATGTAGAATTGGCCTCATCAATGTATTTCTTTACAGCTCCTACTTCTGTTCCAAGCCCATCAAGTCTATCCTCAATGCCGGTAATCGTCCCCTGAATACTACCGATTGTACTCAAAGCACCATCAATTGCTGTTTTATTAGCTGCAATATCAGCCTTCACAGCATTAAGATCTGTAGCCGGTTGATTTTCCAGTTTAGTAATACGCTCTTTCAATGCAGTAATATCTGTTTCCAGCTTACCGATCTGGACATCCATCTGTCCTTTAGCTGTTTCCAAAGCTGCAATTCTACCAGCCAATTCAGCTTTCACAGTAGCCAGATTAGCAGCGGTTTCTGTCTTAAGAGCATCGGTAACAGCTGTCATTTCCGACTTCACCTTCTCGATATCAGCGGCTACGGTAGCTGCATCAGCTTTCTTTGCAAGATCTTCCTGCAGTTTAGTTATGCTTTTTTGAATCGGATCAAGTGCAGCTGCTATTTTTGTATCCACCCCAGCAACACTTTTCTTTAATTCGTCGATAGCTGTCGACAATGCAGCAACTGTAGTTTGGTCAGCCTTACCTGCCAACACAGTATTCAGGCTCTCAACCGTATTTTCCAGTTTGCCGATTCTGGTAGCAAAATCCGAGTCTTGGCTCTGCAATTTCTCTATCGTCTTTTTCAACTCGTCAATCGCCGACTTGTCAACCTTGTTTGCCTTCAAATCATTAACGGCAGTTTCCAAAGAAGCCAAAGCAGCTACTTTATTAGCCAAATCAGTACATTTCTCATTCAGCTCTTTAATAGCTGCCTGATAAGTAGCCTGATCCACCTTTCCGTTCACCAGACTGGTGAGAGTCTTATCTGCTTCTTTCAATGCTTCAATGTTGGTCTTAATCTCAGCAATAGCAGCTTCCATCTTAGCATTTGCGACACTCAGATTGCCATTGGCATCCTTCAGTGATTGCAATTGAGATGCTAAATCTGAAATAGAAATAGACTTCAGCGCATCAACCTGTTCTTGCAGCTTATTGATGTCATCGTCGTAATCCTTGCATCCAACGAAATTCGTAGATGTAAAAATTAGCGTTCCTAAGAGCGCCACAGTTACAAACTTTTTTCTCATAAGTTAAAAAATTACATTAATAATATATTATTAAACACTAAGTTTCGTATATGTCGCTATTGTGTAAATTCTTCCCAAACTGCTACTCATCAATCATTTAAAAGTTGGACGACATGTATTATCAATGCCGTTTTTTTAGTAATTTAGCCGTAGCATAGCCCTATTACGGCGCAAATATCAAACATTTATTTGATATAACAAAACAATTAATTGATTATTTTTTTAATATAGTATGGATATAATTGATAGATTACAAGAAATAATTAACTACTCAGATCTAAATGTATCTTCTTTTGCGAAAAAGATAGGTGTTGTAGATCAAACAATTAGAGGAATAGTTGTACAAAGGAGAAATAAGCCGGGATTTGATATTTTGGCCAAGATACTTCAAACATTTACTTGGGTCGATGCAGAATGGTTAATAACCGGAAAAGGAGAGATGATCAAGCAAAAAACAACTACGCAAACAGAGAACAGTCCATCATTAGCAGAATTAATTCAATATCTACGGGAAAAGGATTTAAAAATCGAACGGTTGATAGAAGAAAAGACGGAGTTGAAAGTAAAATTTGAAATGGCAAAAAAAATAAATATACAGAAAGAAGAACAGAGCCACGCTCCGTGCATTCCACAAAATAAGATGAGTCAGGATATGTAATTATTGCCTGATTTTATCAGAAAGATTGTAGCGTAAACAGAAAAGCCTGCATTTTTCGAAAAAATGCAGGCTTTTCTGTTATTCAATTTACTCCACCTTGGCCGCCACCGCCGCCATCACCACCTTTTACGTCATCATTCTCAATGGTACGCGCAGCTTTTTTCACACTGGCTTTCAGCTCACCAATCCGGTAACTTATGCTCATACCAAAACGCTGGCGAGAGTATCGGTAGGAACTCTCCTGCCAGAAGTTATCTCCGTTCACCATATTTTTATTCGTCATGTATTTCTTAAAGAAATTTCCGGCGAAAGCACTCACTGTCAGACGTTTCTCCTTAAGGAAAGAGCGGTTCACACTAATACTGTAGTCATAATAACTACTTCCCTTGCCTTGCAAAGAGACATAAGGTGTACTTCCCATTACGTTTACACTCAGCCGGATCTCCAGCGGCAATGTTTGCTGCACACCACCGTATGCAAATAAATTCCACCCACTATTCTTCAATCCCTGAGAAGGGCTCTCCATGCGTGAATAATTTCCCCACAGATTCATATAAACACGCGTTTTAGGCGAAGCATTCCAGTTAACATAACCACTTAATCCAAGACTGCTATTCTTACCCGAATTCTGATAAGTAGAATAAAGTACCTCCTTGCCTGTATGTTCTTTCAATCCAGGAATATCATTATCATTCATCAGAGTTGTTATCCGCTCTATACCATTATTGTTAAACGAATAGTTTAGTGCCATATTAATATTAAACTTCTGCGTAAAATTACTATAACTAATATTAAAAGAATGACTCTTTTCGCTTTCCAACGATGGATTTCCCTGACTTATATAAGATGGATTAGCATCATTCAAATACGGATTCAAGTACCAGATACTTGGTCGCCAGATACGCATATTATAACCTGCACGGACATTCGACATTTCTGTAATTTTAAAACCAAAACTTGCCGAAGGTATAAAATCATCAAAATTCACATTAAAACTCTCTTCCGGCTTTTCTGTATATTTCACATCCTGCATAGTACGTTCATAACGTATACCGGCCCTGCCCGAAAATTTCTTCACCTTAATAGCATACCCGGCATATGCGGCCAGTATATCATTCAGATGTTTGTAGTGACTACTGCGGTCCGCATCATATTCACCTACCTTGTCATAACGGTTATTATCACTTTTATTATTGCGAATAATATATTTCACACCTGTTTCAAGCGTATGTATTTTAGCTATCGGAGTCGTATAATCTGCTTGAAAAGTATGCTCCGAACTATTCTGCTTTTCATCAGAGCTATGTCCGTCAAGAACAGTATTCACATAATCTTCCCAATCGGGTTCAACATGATTAATGGTATAGCCTAATTTTGAATTAGAGGTACGAGGGCGCGTACTCACTTTATAAGATAAGGTGAACATACGCTCCTTTACCTTTTTTGATGTACGCTGATAATCGACATTCCCACGGATAGAATACCACGAACCATCACTTTCACTATCGTTCTTGTATGAATAATAAATACTTTCCGAAGAAGCCGGATCAGCATTTCTCATTATTGATTCGTTATATCCATTGCTATCATTATTGCCTCCATACATACCAAATCCCATTGTTACCAGACGCAGAGTATCTATCTCATAACTTGCCTCCAGGTTACCACTCTGAAAATTGCCTTTTCCTTTGTTGGAACCATCAGACAAAATTACCGTCTCCTTATTGGCAGACTCCTGTTTCTGCCGCTGAGTAGAACTTGAATAGCTACGAGGATTATTGTTAGCACTATAATTATAACGTGCAGAAAGGGTCAGTTTCTCCTTTTTTATAGTAGTGTACAAGCTTCCACCACCTCCCGTATTACTTACATTACCACTAAAAGTTGCCGTATATCCTTTAAATCCACTCCCTCCTATCGTTACGATATTAAGAATACCGCCTACTCCTTCAGCATCATATTTCGCACCGGGATTTGTTATTACTTCAATATGTTTGATCGTATTGGCCGGCATACTTTTGAGAACATCCACGGGGTTGTCACTCATCATGTTATCCGGTTTCCCATTCACATGAATCTTAAAACTACTACTACCATTAACTTTAATATTATCCTCGCCATCCACCGTTACCAAAGGGACTTTACGCAACATTTCCAGTACTGTATTGGTTTTAGAGTCCGGATCATCCTGCACATTATACTCTATTTTATCTATATCAGCTTTCACCAACGGTTTCTGCGCAACGATCTCAACACTTCCCAGTTCATTGGTGGCTTCCGAAGTGTACAAAGTGCCCAAATCAATAATCTTCTCATTCACTTTCACCTCAAAATCTTTAATCACAGTACTTTTTCCTATAGAGGTAATCGTAATCGTATGAATACCCGGCACAGCATTAATCTTTTCCTGAAATTTTCCTTGCATATCGGTAACTGCCATCTTTACTGCCTTATCCGGCTGCGACTTTTTCACAATCCTAATAGTAGCATAGGGTTCACCTTCCAGAGTTAAAGAGTCAAGAAGTACGCCTTTTAGTGAATAAGAAGGAGATGTCGTGTTTTGTGCATAGACTGCATTTGATACAATAAAGAGCATCAATAATGGTAGTAACTTGCTTTTCATGTTGTTGTCGGTTCTAATTTATAGTTTACTAAGACAGATATCATAGTCTTTATTTATAGTATTGCGACAAAAATAGGCAGTTTATTTCCTCTTACGAAACATTCGGAGTTAAGAAAGTAAAAAGAGAGCTGAAAAGATATCAAAGAATACATCTTTAGAAAATAACTGATACACAAGAAACCGAGATTTATAAAGAAAACCAGGAGATTTGATTAAAACACTCACTATAAAACACTGATAATCAACAACTACAAGAATGTACACTTTTATCATATAAGAATGTACACTTTTGCATATCAAGATTGTACACTCTTGCCATACAAAAATGTACAATCTTATACAGTAAAACTGTACTTAAAAAAAATCGACCTCATCCAAGCAATACTTTTTAATTACACAAAAAGACAACTTTCCCCCAACCCGGAGCGAGCAATGTAAAACATTACAAACATCCGATCTGTTTGTCGTAGAGAATCGCCCCGATCTCCGTAGAGTTTCGGACCGTTCCTCGTAGAGTTTCGAGTCGTTTCTCGTAGAGAAAAATACGCAGCTTTACCACACTGATTTTCAGCCATTTAAAAGCACCAGCATTTGTCCTATTTTTTTATCAGCAAATAATATACATTCTCATACATTAATTCTTTTTCAAATTCTCAAATAACAACAAGCATGGATCAATTTCCGTATTAACATTACTTATATATCATCAATTTAGGGTACAAATTACAACTGATTATTGTAAGTTTTTTATCAAACATATACAGAATTCTGAAAACAATAAATAAAATCAATATAGGTCAAGCAAAATTAAAGCAATAAGTATTTTTAAAGTTTTTCTAAACAATTAAAACTGTAATTTGTTATTTAATTTAAAAATGAAAGTAATTAAAAGAGGTAAACAGCTATCAATTTGACATACTCATGTAAGTTTTTCCGCGGTTAGAGGCAAAAATTTAACCAAAATGTAATATAAAATAAGATAGCTAAGCTTTGTTTATTCATCTCAATAATATATCTTTGTTTGCTTTACGGCGAAAATTTAAATTAAAAACGCCTACAATATTAACTTTTATTTATTAAACATCAATGAAGAATCTAAATTTTCTGAAGTTGTTTTTTGGAACAATGCTCTTAATTGCCACAACGGCCTTTGTGAGCTGTGTTGACGATAATGACGACACCGAGGCTCCTTATCTGGAAGTCTCTCCAACAAATCTGATTTTTACTACAGACGGTACTCCTGCCGAAGGCAGCCAATCATCTTTTGAGATTTCGACCAATCGCCATTGGACAGCAACCGTAAAAGATGACAAATCCTGGGTAACTCTTTCTGCAACTGAAGGAGATGGTTCTGCAACGATTCAAGTTAGTATCCCGGAAAATATCAATGACGAAGCAAGCATTGAAATCCAGATTTCAAATAAAGTAGGTCCATTGATGACAGAAACGGTGAAAATTAAGAGTGGAACGATCGCACCAACTACTTTTATCTATACAGAAACCTTTGGAACAACAGCGCCAAAATCAAGCCCATATCCATTCGTTGACAGTTTCAATGATTGGGTAAAATCCGGAGATGGTTCTGCAAATGTTGACTACACAGGACCAGGAGCTTCCGTTCGTCAGTCAGGTAAATTAAGTGCAGGATACGAAGGTGCATCTGGAGCAGACAAATTATTCTTTGGAAGTAATGCCAGCTTTACTATTAATAAAATAGCTTTAGCTACCGGACAAACCAACCTAAGATTAACTTTTGGAGGTAGCTACTCTAAAAATACCAGCGGTGTATACGACAATGAATTCAAACAGGATAAATTCCACTTCTACTTAAGTGCCGATGGTACTACCTGGAGTAATGCTATTTCATACACATTTAAACAAGCTAATGAATACTGGATATTTGCTACTGCAGATTTCACATTGAAGAATGCTACATCTACATTGTATATCAAATTTGTGGCCGATGAAGCGTCTGTGTTCGCTATTGACGACCCGACCTTAACAACTGGCAACGGTGGACAAATTGTTGATCTTGAAGGAGGAGGTACAAACACTCCAACTATTGTCTCAGTATCTCCAACATCTCTAACATTCCCTTCAACAGGTGGTTCCAAAGATATTCAGGTAAATGTCAGCAATGCAGGAAATAATACTCTCTCCGTCAGCGTTCCAAGTGGTATATTATCGGCTACAGTCGATAATACCAAGGTTACAGTACACGCTGATCCAAATACTACTCAAGGTGTAATCAACCAAAAATTGACAATTACCCTCACCAATGGTAACAGCGTTGAAGTTCCCATTACTGTTTTAGCTCCGGGAGACGGCTCTACTTTCGATGTTACATTGACTTCTGACGAAATAGCAACCATGTCTAACAGTGCCTATGCACCTTTTAGCTACAGTAACAGTTTCGGAGCTTGGAGTGGCAAATGCGCTATTACAGCTTCCGGAACAGATGCTCCGTTCCTGCAGATTAACTTTAACAGCGATGAAGCCAAAACAGCTTTCAACTCACACATTCAGGTTCCGCAACAAGCCGGTATCGTACAAAAAGTGGTTATTACAACATCTGCCAAGACATTCTTCCCACGTTATATTTTACTTTGTGAAACCGGATACTCATATGCTGCCGGAACTACTCAAACAAACTTAGATGGCGCCGCAAAAGCTAAGAGTAATGTTTCAACAGATAAAGGTGGTACTTTTACACTGGAAAATCTTGAGGGACTGAATCTGTCACAATTTAGTATTTTCCCTGGTGGTGGTGCAGTATATATCAGTTCTATTACTATTACCTATAAAAGACAATAGTATACTTATCCATGCTAAAAAACAATAGAATAATAATCAATATCCTCTTATTCACAATTTTACCATTGTGGATAGGAGGATGTAGCAGCGACGACCCGGAAATAGTACAACAATCCAATGAAGCTTATTGGAAAATATCTTCAACAGTTAGCTCTACCGAAGGTTCATCGGCAATCATCATAACAGGGACAACAGGCATTGAGTGGGACGCAGAAGTTGTCGAAGGAAATACCTGGTGTGCATTCAGTAGTAAAGACTATACGAATTCTACCAAGAGCGGTGTAGTAAACAGTGGACTTAATGTACTATATGTATACTACAAAAGCAATACCGGAAAAGAGCAACGTGAAGCCAAAATCTCTTTCCGCTTTGCGGGTGGAGAAGCACAGACTTTCACCTTGCTACAACTTGCCGAATCGCAACAAAACTTACCACCATTCGGAGCTTGGGCAGAACTTCCGGCACCTAAGGAGAATGCGAATTATCAATACGTCACACATTACGGTCCACTAAGCAACGATAAAAAGGTTCGTAATTACTCTATCTGCTTCGATAAGACAAAGAAAGCTGCGTTATGGGTTGCCTATCCGATACACAATGCCTATTTGACAGGATCCGGCAGCCGCACAGACGCATGGGCTTTTGATCCCATCATTCCTATGGCTTATCAAGCAAACTGTATTGATAAATCATACAGAGGTTCCTATGATCGTGGACACCAATTACCATCGGCAGATCGTTTGGCTACTGATGAATTGAATGCTCAAACTTTCTATATGTCAAATATGACTCCACAGTTGAATCGTCTTAATCAAGACATGTGGGCAAAGCTCGAAGCCAGGGTCCGTGGAAACAAATGCTCCGATACTTTATATGTAGTAACCGGTGCCATTTTTAATTCCAATGCAACCACATTTGACGGAGCCGGCAATGTAGTATCACTTCCAACGAACTACTATAAAGTTCTGTTGCGCACCAAAAGTGGTTCGACAGGTAAGGCTATCAAGGATTGCTCGGACAGTGAACTTATCTCTATCGGATTCTGGGTGGAACAAAAATCTTATGGTAATATTGAACCTCCCCGGTCTATTTGTACATCAGTAGCAGATATTGAAGCAAAAACAGGTTTTACGTTTTTCCCACAAGTATCAGCAACTGTAAAACAACAAAACAACCCTACACAGTGGGGAATCAACTAATATTCTGACGTATGAAAAAACTATTAATTCCTTCAATTTTCTTTGTGTTACTGATCTCGTTCAGTTTCGCACAGAAGCCTTATAAAGTAGTTTTCTATAACATCGAGAATTTCTTTGACACGATCAACGATCCTGAAGTTCTGGATGACGAGTTTACTCCCGAAGGACCTAAAAAATGGAATACAACCAAATATAACAAGAAGCTCAGTAATATCGAACGGGTGCTTTTTGACATCGCTGCCATTGATAAAAATTATCCGGTTGTAATTGGTGTTTCAGAAGTAGAAACCCGTGGCGTATTAGAGGATATTATCGCTACTCCTAAACTTGCTCCGGGTAATTACCGAATCGCACACTTCGATTCTCCCGAAGCACGTGGAGTGGACGTAGCATTCCTGTATCGTCCTGACGTATTTAAAATAGAAGGACAATATCCGGTGAAAACAGTCATTCCTTCGTTGCCCAACTTCAAGACACGTGATATTCTCACCATGTGGGGAACCATCGAAGATGAACCGTTCTTCTTTATGGTAGCGCACTGGCCGTCGCGTTTGGGAGGCAAAGAAGCTTCCGAATTCAAACGGATCGCGGTAGGAGAACAGATGCGTAGCATTGCAGACTCAGTATTGAGAGCTAATCCGGCCACAAAAGTGATAGCAATGGGCGACTTTAATGATGATCCTACAGACAAGAGTATTGCACAAGGGTTGGGAGCAAAATTCAAATTAAAAGACCTCAAAGAAGGAGACCTCTATGATCCTTATGCCGATATGCTTAAAGCAGGATATGGAACACTGGCTTATGGTGATGCATGGAATATCTTCGATAATATTGTAGTAACAGAGAATCTTGCCACAGGTTCTACCGGCAAACTTAAGCTTCAAAAGGCTCCCGGTTCTAAATTCTATGGCAATATTTTCAAACAAAGTTATATGATACAAAAAGAGGGACAGTTTAAAGGATATCCATTGCGCACATATGTAGGCAATAATTTCCAGGGTGGTTATAGTGACCACTTCCCCGTATATATCTATATAGGTAAATAAAAATCTTTAATATTTATGAGAATAAAAACATTCCTAATTATGGTATTATCTTTGCTATCACTAACCGCTTATGCGCAGTATGGTGGTATCAAGGGTAAGGTCGTTTCCCGTACTACACGTGCGGCTATTGACGGTGTAAAGGTCACCTTGACACCGGGAGACGTGACGACAAAGACCGATGCTACAGGTAATTTTGAGATTGAAAATTTAGCAAAAGGTGAATACTCTCTTACCTTTGAAGCTGCAGAGTTCGAATCACTCACCATCGCTGTTCGTGTAGACAAGATGATAAGAGATATCAATAATGTGGTGATGGTTCCTGATAACGTTACTCCAATGATGGATGATGCCATCTTTACAGAGTTCGATACCGAAACACTTGAAGATGCACAATCATTGCCTTCGTCATTGTCTGCATCAAAAGATGTCTTCAACAACATTGCATCTTATAAATTCAGTGAAATGCGATTCAACGTCCGTGGTTATGACTCTCAATATTCAGACGTTTACATGAACGGAATTCAGCTCAATGATGCAATGACAGGATATACTCCATGGTCATTGTGGAGCGGTCTGAATGACGCAACACGTAACCAGGAGATAACTTCCGGACTGAATATGGGGGATATGGGAATCGGTGGTATTGCCGGTACAACTAATATCAATACCCGCCCTTCACAGATGCGTAAAGGCTTGCGCGCAAGTGTAGTAAATGGTAACTCCATGTACCGTTTTCGCGGAATGGTGACCTATTCATCCGGCCAACAGGACAATGGCTGGTCCTATGCCTTCTCCGTATCAACCCGTCAGGGAGGTAATTCTTATGTAGACGGTGTTTACTATAACGCTTTCGGATACTTTGCTTCTATTGAGAAACAATTTAATCCTCAGCATCGTCTTGGATTAACCATCTTAGGTGCTCCTACAGAACGTGGAGCACAACAAGCATCCACTCAGGAAGCCTATGACTTGGTAGGAAACAATTACTACAACCCAAACTGGGGATGGCAGGATGGTAAACGCCGCAATGCACGCGTACGTAATTATCACGAACCCATTGCAATGCTTAATTACACATTTGATATTAATGATCGTTCGCAATTAAACGTTGCCAGTTCACTGCGATTTGGCCAGAATGGTTATTCTGCATTAACCTGGTACGGCGGTCCGGACCCACGCCCCGACTACTACCGTTATCTGCCAAGCTTTTATAATGGTACGGAAATAGGTGCATGGCTCGATGAAGCATGGCGTGCCAATACAGACAATATTCGTCACATCAATTGGGACCAATTGTATGACATCAACCGCAACCAGCCGGAAAATTCATTGTATGGTTCCGGACGTCGTGCCATCAACATGATTGAAGAACGCCATACCGATCAGTTGGACTGGAATTTCTACACACAGTTTTCCCACATTCTCCGTAATAGCTCTAAAATTAATGGGGGAGTGAACTTACGCCGTAACCGTACCGAATACTACAGCGAAGTAAAAGATTTGTTAGGCGGTGATTACTGGGTAGATGTGGATAAGTTTGCAGAACGCGACATGGGTGGTCTCAATCCTATTCCTTATCAGAACGATATGGATTACTATGAGAAATATGGACATGCACGCGCTGCCAAAGAAGGTGATAAATACAGTTATGACTATTACGGAAACAACCTCACTGCACGTGCCTGGGCGATGTATGAAACGAACTTCAAAGGCCTTGGTATAAACCTCGGTGGTGAAATTGGGCATTCTACTTTGTGGCGTCATGGTTTATGGAAAAAAGGATTGTTCCCAAATGATTCACAGGGTGACTCTAAAAAGCTGAACTATCTGACTTATAAGCTGAAAGCCAACTTCAATTATAAATTTTCGGCAGCTCACTCCATTGAGGCCAGCATTATTTATATGCAGGATGCTCCGGCATTCCAGTCGGCATTCGTATCTCCCCGTACACGTAATTCAGTTACTCCGGGTATCTCGGCAGAAAAAGTATTTGGTGTAGATGCATCTTATAACTTCCGCTGGGGGGATTTTAAAGCACGTGTATCAGGTTATTATACCAAATTCATGGATCAGTCGAAGGTTATTTCCTACTATGACGATGTAGAATCTACTTTCTCCAACTTTGCCATGAGCGGTATTGATAAGCAGCACTTTGGTCTGGAAGTTGCCGCATCCATACCCCTGTATGCCGGATTGGCTCTGAACGGTGCTATAAGCTGGGGACAGTTTACTTACGACTCTAACCCCGATTATGTACAGATTCAGGATAACAGTGGAGAAATTAAAAATGAAGGTAAAGTTTACTGGAAAAATTTCCGTGTAGAAAGTACCCCTCAGACAGCAATGAATATTGGTTTGTCTTATCGTAGCCGTAATAACATTTATGCTTCCGTTGATATGAACTACTATAATAATATGTATCTGTCTATGAGTCCTCTCTACCGTACAGACGCTGTATTATCACGTAACATGTCAGCAGAAGATATCCGTGAGTTGCGCCATCAGGAGAAATTCAATTCAGCTTGTGTATTCAATGCAAGTGTAGGTAAGAACTGGTACATTAACCGTGCGTACACACTTGGATTCAGCCTGGAAGTAAAGAACCTGCTCAACAACCAAGATATTAAGACCGGTGGATACGAACAGATTCGTTTGCTCAAGAACAAAGATGAGAACTATCAGACTTATCAACCGTTCGACTCGAAATATTTCTATATGTTCGGTACGACCTATTATATGAATATTTATTTCCGCTTCTAAATGACGTAACGAATAAAAAATGAAAGCTATGAACAAAATAGTAAAAATATGTATGATTGCAGCAGTCGTGTTGAGTTTCACTGGCTGCTACAATGACTTTGACGATCCTGCTCCTGCAAAAGTATGGACGAAAGAGGATTTTTCTAATGAGAAGATTATTTCTATCAAGGATTTCAAACAACTGTTCTATGATGTATATGGTAGTGGTGAAACAAGTCTGGCCAAAACGCTTGAAATAACAGAAGATTATGTAATACATGGAAAAGTAATCTCAAGCGATCAGGCTGGTAACGTTTACAAATCAGTATATATTTACGATGAAGAATCCAAATCGGCCATCGAACTCAAACTGATGGTTAGTAACTATGTGTTCTATCATCCGGGACAAGAGATTTTTGTAAAAACCAAAGGATTGGCCATTGGTAGTTATCGCTATATGTTAAGCGTAGGAGGAATGCCTACTGCTACTGACATTGCCAAGGGTTATGCAAACCGTAACCTGGAAACACAGCTTCTGGTCAACGCACACATTTTCCCGGGAGCCTTGGGAGAATTAACTGCTGCAGACACACTGGTGGTTAATGCAACCAATTACAAAAAAGAACTTACGGATGATGCTTTAGGACGTTTAGTACGTTTTGAAGGTTTGGAGTATAAAGCCGGCACTTTTGATGGTGATACATATCCTCAGTTTCTGGAGGTTACCTATCCGGGAGGACAAACAGAGGCTGTTTATACCAATAAATTCTATGAGAGTGAAGGCTTGACACCCACTTATGCTTATAGCTACAATAATCAACGTTATTACGGTTCATCCTGGTTCTCTTTTGGAGGAACTTCGACCTCATCGGGTAACTATATTGTACGCGTAAGCGGTTATGCCAACTTCGCACTTCAACCGTTGCCCCAAAATGGTCAAAAAGGGGATATCACAGCAATCTATACAAAATATTCGGCCAAAAAGGGTAATTACATTAAATATCAGTTATTGGTTAATAGTATGAATGATATTAAATTTTGAATCGAACTCACCACAGAGTAACACAGAGTTCCACAGAGTACTATTTATCTGATTTACAATAAAAAACTCGACAAAACTCTGTGTGACTCTGTGGTGAAACCTATTCAAAGCCATCATAAAAAAAGTCCGGATGATGTTAAAAGCTTCATCCGGACTTTCTTATTATAAAAAGATCAATCGGTTACAAGAAATAGAATATTAATAATACCACCGCATTTACCGCTATCACACAACCGAATCCTCCCAATATCCAGGGACGCAGCTTACTCCCTTTCCCGGCAAAGAACAATGCGTAGCACATATTAACCATAATATTGCTCACAATAGCCTGCATACTACAAGCTGTGATCACCAACGCAGCGACAGTACCTGTACTTTGCAATAAGTTCAGAATAAAAGGAGTAATATCACTAAAACCCGAAACAAACGACAGAAGGTTTAACCCTCCCGTGCCTGCATAAATCAACGTATAGTGCGTAAGAACGGTAAACACAACAAACAGCACAGCGAAAATCAATGCTACTTTAAACTCCAGCGGATTGCTGCCGTCTTCATCCTCATCCACATTTTCAGTGACATCTGTTTTCTTCCTTCGCGAATGAATAAACCATGCAACAGCTGCCGCAGTCAATGCCATGATAAGGAGATAAGGATAAATATCCAGAAATATCTCACGACTGAAAATAAAGATCAGTATCATAAACCGCAAAAACATCATACTAACTGCCAGCAACATAGCAGCAACATATTCTGTTGCCTGACCGGAATGTATATTACGACTTTTACGCGCTAAAACAGAGATAGTGGCAGTACTACTATAAAGCCCCCCTACAATGCCGGAAACCAACACACCGGACTCACGAAACACATAACGTTTCAGCAAATAAGACAGATATGAAATGCCGGAAACAACCACAGTAGCCAGCCATATGGAATAAGGAGTCAGGTTGATATCCGGGATAATATTCTCATCAGGCAACATGGGCAAAATGATACCACTAATAGCCAGAAACTTGGCAAGGGTAATCATTTCATCGTTCTTCATACGCTGGGCGAATTCGGTGAAAGTATGCTTCAATTCCGTCAGTAATAATACGGTAACAACAACCATAACATAAAACCACGAAGGCTGCGTATCGACTATAGGAGCAATGCAATAAGTGATCAAAGCAATTATGATGGTAGTCACACCAAATACGTGGAACTGAGATTGCTTAACATAATAGTTCAAACCAAGCAAGATACCCAATATCAAACCGCCTCCCATAAACAAACGCATATCTGCCTTATCAAGAATGTAGAGTAAATATCCCAATATACCAATAAAGGTAAAGGTGCGGTCAGTACCAAAAAGAGTCGTCTCTCCTTCTCGTTTCAGACTGATTTTACGTTGGGAAAGACCGATAAGAAGAGAAAACAAAGTCACCAGAATAAAAGTGACCAGTTCACGCGGAAGATAGTTATATAATTGCTCCATACAGTGTCCTTTTAATAATAAGAACAAATATACAGATTATTTTGTTAGCGTTACCAGGTTGTGTATGGTTTCTTCATCAACTGTGAATTATAGTAACGAACATCTCCTGTTACTTCCTGTCCGATAAAAGAAGGTTTCACAAAAGCCTCATCTTCAGCATTGAGTTCCACCTCTGCAACAATAAGTCCTTCGTTTTCACCATAAAACTCATCGACTTCAAAAATATGTTCACCACTACGAACCAAATAGCGGGTTTTATCAATTACCCCCGGTTCACAAAGTTTCATTAGTTCTTCTGCCTCATGCAAAGACAGCTCTTTCTCCCATTCATAGCGGCTGGTTCCGGATTCATTAGAGGCTCCCTTGATAGTGAGATACCCTCTACCGTTACGAATTCGTACACGCACCGTCCGTCCACGGGCACTGCTTATATACCCCTGTACAATACGACTTTGCTCAAAAGCCTGTGATTTAAAATCTCCGATAACGAGAAACTTACGTTCTATCTCCTGTGCCATGCTGCAAAGATAGAAATAAAAGTTATAAGGTGATAGAGTTATAGGGTGATAAAGTGATAGAACGGTAAGGTGGTAAGGTTATAATTGTATCTAAAAGTTATTTGTCAAAATCGCAACTATCTTTTCGGTATTTTCCAATTTAAAATGGTAACAAAAGTCAGAGATATTCTTTTTTTTTTTAGATAAAATACTGGTTTTCAACCATTAAATCATTTATATTTTGTTGATAAAACATGCACTTTATACTGTCAGAAAATAGTATTTTAAGGGTGAGTTAAATACGTACTTATTATACACAAAAACACGTACTTTAAACAGACAAGAGTACGTACTTCTCTAAAACCGCGTCATAAATTCGATAACTAATTTATCTTGCTCCGAATCTTTAGGAATGCCACCCTTTTTATAAAAATACTTTTCATAATTCAACCGGATATCGGCAACGAAAGCCTTGGAAAAGCTAAAAGTAAGCCCACCGGTAAGACGCTTACGGGCATAATCCGTAATGGGAAGACGACGGGTTGTTTCGTCCATTCCAAGTCCGTTACTATGATCATTCATCATATCATAGCGTACGAGAAACGACATTTTATGAAAGAATTTGTGCAATGGCAGATCATAGTTTACAAAACTATTAACAGCATGTACATCATCAAAAGAACTGTGACCATACTTCTTATATAGATATTCGGCTTCAATGTGAAATTTGTCTGTTTCATAATAGATACCGATATCATACATGTTGATACGTATAGCCTCCGGTTTAATCATTTGTGTACTTAAAGTGAGATTCCAGCCTTTAGCAAACCATAATTGTCCTTTTAGGGAGTAGTTCAACGTCTTCTGCCACTCTTTTTGATTAGTAAGTCCCGAACCATTGAATAAACCTCCTTCAAGGATAAAAGGCAATGCAGCATTTTTTCGGGTATAGGCCAACGTAGCACCTACGTCACGCACATCTCCCACCTGCTTGGCAATAAAAGAACGATTTGCAAAATACTGTTGATGAGGAGAGCGATGGGCATCAATTGTAAAGGGAACACGCATCTGTCCGATTGTAAAATCAAGGTGTTTCACCGGAAAAATACGGGTATAGGCATCTAACATGCGGATAGTACCCTGATCTGATAAGTCAATTTCTGCTTTGTAAGCAACAATAGGAAGTACATTGCCCGTAAGGCTGAAACGTGCATTACGCACCTGGAAACGGCTTTCATTTGTAACTGTCTGATACTCATACTTAGCACGAACAGTACCATGGATGGCTGGCAAATAGTCATGCAGTTCCATTTTTTCTTTATTCAGCTTCTTGCCATCCACAACTTCTTCATTCACTTGTCCAAAAGCCATCGTAGCAAGTAATAAACCAGCTATGGCTGTAGTCAGTTTCCTCATTCCGGTCAAAATCTTTATTTTGCCGCAAAGATACCTGCATAGATGTACATCGTTATGACAAATGAGCTACAAAGCTGTTACAAAAAAGAATTCATCACAAATTATGCAGAAAACCATCTACATAATCTGTGATGAATAAAATCATCCTAAGAAAGAAAATCCAATTAACATGGCCAATGCCAGAATAACGAGTCCTACTGAAATTATCTTAATAACCCGTTTGGCTTGTTCTTCTTCCTTTTTTGTGTGTGTTACTTTTTTCTTATTCTTACCCATATGTTTTTAGCTTTAAAGTTCAACGCTAACAAAGCTAAGAATAATTATTCAATCCAACGAAGGATAAGGAAATTAATTTTGTTCTTCCGATGAAAACTCCATCAAATAGGCTTTGATGAAATCCTCAATCTTCCCATCCATCACACCATTTACGTCAGAAGTCTGATAATTAGTACGATGATCCTTCACACGCCGATCATCAAACACATAACTCCGTATCTGTGATCCCCATTCAATCTTCTTCTTTCCGGCTTCTACCTTCGCTTGCTCAGCCATGCGATGCTGCAACTCTTTATCATACAAGATAGAACGTAACTGACGCATCGCATTCTCTTTGTTTTTAGGCTGGTCACGTGTTTCGGTGTTTTCGATAAGAATTTCTTCTTCCTCACCAGTATAAGGATCTTTAAACTGGTAACGTAGACGAACTCCCGATTCTACTTTGTTCACATTCTGACCACCGGCTCCACCCGAACGGAAAGTATCCCATGAAATACGTGCCTGCTCGATGTTAACCTCAATGCTATCATCCACAAGCGGAGTAACAAAAACGGAAGCAAACGAAGTCATACGCTTCCCCTGGGCATTGTATGGCGAAACACGCACCAGGCGATGTACTCCATTTTCACCTTTCAGATAACCGTAAGAATAATCACCTTCTATCTGAATTGTACAAGTTTTAATACCTGCCTCATCGCCTTCCTGCAAGGTAGAAATTGTTGCTTTATATCCATTCGTTTCGGCATAGCGCAGATACATACGCATCAGCATAGATGCCCAGTCCTGACTTTCCGTACCACCCGCACCGGAGTTGATTTTCAAC